>Ga0307510_10009664_pt1 | contig 11491 bp, 6 predicted proteins | sample 12_EM_MG_FD_207224 | JGI IMG/M metagenome (GOLD analysis project Ga0307510, IMG submission 207224) | Populus trichocarpa ectomycorrhiza microbial communities from riparian zone in the Pacific Northwest, United States - 12_EM | ecosystem: Host-associated > Plants > Roots > Unclassified | place... | reverse complement strand
AAGAAAAGAAGGAAGAAAAAAGATAGCGTGAGAGAAGAAAAACCTAACTAACACACCACCCCTGTCTGCCAAGCCCCAGACAGCCTCCCCCCTGCCAGAAGCGCAACAACCCTTAACTTCCGAGATCGTGACTAGCAATACATCAAGCCCAAGTTATCCGCAGATAAAAAAGCTATAAAATAAGAAAGCCAAATAAAAACGTAACAGTACTATGATAATAATATTATAATAATAATATTATATTGTTCGCTTTCTCCATTCCTTCCTTCGATGGAGTAGCCCCATCGTTGGATGCCATGTTAGGGCATACCGGTATTAGTTAGCAGGCGAGTGAGACTGTCACTATGTCTTTCTGGTGTTTATGCAATAGAGAGCCCACTGTGCGAGTGGCTACCACAAACTGTATTTAGTCTGAGCTGCGTTCTCTTCTCCCTGAATTATAATCATCATCACTCTACACATCGAATAGAAAACACACTTTAGTTTTCCTACCTTCATTCCGAGTCTCTTCTCACAACACTCGCCTCACGGCAGCCTCCTAGCTGAGCTTATACGGCGGCAGTTGTCCCTGCCCACGACCAGACCTCCATCACCTTCACCCTTTTCTATTCTTTCCAGAGGCAGGCTATTTGACCAACCCCCCACGATCACGAATCCCTCAAGTGGGTGGTTTTCTATTCCCCAAAAGGCGTCGGTTGCCTACATTTCCTTCAAGTGGCTGAGGCTTGCCAATCATTGATTTCGCTTTCACGGCCCTTTCCCCACCCCTGAATACTGAAACTACAGTTGGAAAGTGAGGACAACGCCAACACCACTATGGCAGACAATTTGAGACGAACACCGCTCTCATGGGCCGCTGGGGAGGGGCGTGATGAAGTAGTGAAGCTACTATTGGGATGCCCAAATGTCAACCCTAATATGGCCGATGAGGTTGGCCGAACACCCCTTTTGTGGGCTGCCGAGAGAGGCCATCATAGAGTAGTGAGACTACTGCTAGGACGCGAAGATGTCAACCCCAATACCCCGGACAATCATGACCAAACACCGCTTTGGTGGGCTACTGTGAAGGGGCATGATGAAGTAGTGAAGCTACTGTTAAAATGCCAAAAGGTCAACCCCAATATAACCAATCATGCTGGCCGAACGCTGTTCTGGTGGGCTGTCGAGAGACGCCATTTTGCAGTAGTTCAACTACTGCTAGGACGCGAAGATGTCAACCCCAATATCCCGGGCGATCATGACCGAACACCGCTCTCGTGGGCTGCTAAGGAGGGGCATCATGAACTAGTGAGGCTCCTGTTAAAATGCCAAAAGGTCAACCCTAATACAACCGATGAGGATGACCGAACGCCGCTCTGGTGGGCTGCCGAGAGAGGCCAGTTTGGAATAGTTCAACTACTGCTAGGACGCGAAGATATCAACCCCAATATCCCAAACTGTTATGGCCTAACACTGCTCTTGTGGGCTGCTAGGGAGGGGCATGTTGAAGTAGTGAAGCTACTATTAAGATGCCGAAATGTCGACCCCAATATCACCGATCTTTCTGGCCAAACACCGCTCTGGCGGGCTGCTGAGAGAGATCATTTTGCAGTAGTTCAACTACTGCTGGAATGCGAAGATGTCAACCCCAATATCCCAAACTGTTTTGGCCTAACACTGCTCTCGTGGGCTGCTAGGGAGGGGCATGATAAAGTAGTGAAGCTACTGTTAAAATACCCAAAGGTCAACCCTAATATAACTAATCAGGCTGGCGAAACGGCTCTCTTGTTGGCTGCCGAGAAAGGACATGGTCGAGCCGTAAAGCTACTCTTGGACGGGAAAGACATCACCCCCGATATCCAAAACATGTTTAGCAATACACCTCTCTCGAGGGCTGCAACGCTTGGTTATGATGGAGTAGTGAAGCTACTGTTAAAATGCCAAAAGGTCAATCCTAATATGACCGGTTGGGCTGGTAGAACGCCGCTCTGTTCGGCTGCTGAGGGAGGCCATTTTGGAGTAGTTCAATTGCTTCTAGAACACGAAGATGTTAACCCCAATATCCCAAACTGTTATGGCCAAACACCGCTCACGTGGGCTGCCGCGAACGGCAATGATGACCTAGTGCAACTACTGCTAGCACATCAACGTGTCAACCCCAATATCCGAGACTGGCGGGTTTCCCTCACCCCAACGAGGGGGTGCTGGATCTAGTGCAAGCCCTCCAATCTGCGAATCCCAATGCAGGTTGACCCAAACAGGGCAAAATCTTTGCTACTATCACGCTTAAAAACACAAATGTACTCGTTTTTCGGCATTTCCATAAATATGCACATATATACCACCAGCCACTTATCTCTCCTTTACACTGGCTTCGAATCCCTCTCCGGAGCGTCCAACAAACATTCAACATCCCTGTCTTTTGTTTCTGTTCTTCCCCCTTCACTTGCTTCCGGATTCCACTTTAAACCCTCTCTTGCGAACCATCCTCGATCAAAGCCTGTAACCTAGCATACACATCCCTGCATGAGCATTTATGGGTATTACCTGTTAGTTGAGTGGGTATCCCTAACTCCATCCTCCTAGTGTCGGGAAGTGGGGGGGGGGGGGGCATGTACTACTACTATTCATGTAGTTATTATCCGAACTTTTGGTTTTTTGTTTTGCCTATGTTTTAGTCCCTCCCTACTCTATAACAACCCTGCGTTTACAACATGATTGGTCATTACCTCCATGTCTATTATGTACTGTAAGTTGCCAACTAAAATGTACTATCTCAGAATATTATAAAATTTGATCGGTTGAAAATTTTGTAAAACCGATTACTGAGGGATCAAGTGGCAAACTAAGACTGATAATGCTCAATTTGTGTTTAGCTCCCGGAAAGAAGGGCCGGCGCTAGCATCGGGGAGGGCCCCACCTGAGGGGCCGCTATTCCTAAATTTTGCGATATCATAATTCACATGGGAGTGAGTGGGATGACTCGAGGGGGCTATTAGTAGTTTATAGTGAGTATGATAAGTTACTTTTAGTTAGGTTTCTATAGTTAGTAAATGTGACTCTTCTGCAGAGGTCCTAGAAAGTTATATAACTTAAGCTCTATTTCCCACGCTTCTTTGCAGCACTGACAGTGTTGCTTTTCCAATTAAGAACAAGATTAGGGCAACGGTGCACATCTTCGAGAATACAGCGGCCACACTTATTGTTCGCCCTCCCGATTGCTTCCCTCTGATTGAGTAACCCCATCGTGGGATGCCATATTAGGGAATACTGGTATTAGTTAATAAGACGAGTGGGACAGTCACCATGTCGAGGGTGACTGGTGGCAGAGAGCCCACTGTGCGAGTGGCTACCACAAACTGTATTCAGTCGAAGCTGCGTTCTCTTCTCCCGAAATTATAACCATCATCACTCTACACATCGAATAGCGAACATACTTCCTTTTTCCTACCACCTTCAATCGGGGTCTCTTCTCACAAGGCTCGCCTCACAGCAGCATCCTAACGGTGCTTCTGCGGCGGCAGCTTTCCCTGCGCACAACCAGATCTCCATCACCTTTACCCTTTTCTACTTTTGCCAGTGGCAGGCTATTTGACCAACCCCCCGCGATCACGAATCCCCCAAGGGAGTGGTTTTCTATTTCCTCAAAGCCGTCGATTACCTACATTTCCTTCAAGTTACTGAGGCTTGCCAATCCTGTCTTTCTCTTTCCAGACCCTTTCCCGGCCTTTGAGTACTGAAACTACAGTTGGAAAGTGAGGACAACGCCAACACCATTATGAGAGCCAATTTGGGACGAACATCGCTCTCATGGGCCGCTGGGGAGGGGCGTGATGAAGTAGTGAAGCTACTATTGGGATGCCCAAATGTCAACCCTAATATGGCCGATGAGGTTGGCCGAACACCCCTCTTGTGGGCTGCCGAGAGAGGCCATCATACAGTAGTGAGACTACTGCTAGAGCGCGAAGATGTCAACCCCAATACCCCGGACAATCATGACTAAACACCGCTCTGGCGGGCTGCTGGGAAGGGGCATGATGAAGTAGTGAAGCTATTGTTAAAATGCCAAAAGGTCAACCCCAATATAACCAATCGTGCTGGCCGAACGCTGTTCTGGTGTGCTGCCGAGAGTGGCCATTTTGCAGTAGTTCAAATACTGCTAGGACGCGAAGATGTCAACCCCAATATCCCGGACGATCATGGCCGAACACCGCTCTTATGGGCTGCTCGGGAGGGGCATGATGAACTAGTGAGGCTCCTGTTAAAATGCCAAAAGGTCAACCTTAATATAACCAATGAGGATGACCGAACGCCGCTCTGGTGGGCTGCCGCGAGAGGCCAGTTTGGAATAGTTCAACTACTGCTAGGACGCGAAGATGTCAACCCCAATATCCCGGACGATTATGACCAAACACCCCTCTCGTGGGCTGCTGTACAGGGGCATGATGAAGTAGTGAAGCTACTGTTAAAATGCCAAAATGTCAATCCTAATATGACCGGTTGGGCTGGTAGAACGCCGCTCTGGTGGGCTGCCGAGAGTGGCCATTTTGGAGTAGTTCAACTGCTGCTACAACACGAATATGTCAACCCCAATATCCCGGGAGATTATGGCCAAACACTGCTCTCGTGGGCTGCTGGGGATGGGCATGGTGAAGTAGTGAAGCTACTGTTAAAATGCCAAAAGGTCAACCCTAATATTAAAGATGACGATGACCGAACGGCTCTCTTGTGTGCTGCCGAGAAAGGACATTGTCGAGCCGTAAAGCTACTCTTGGAAGGGAAAGACATCACCCCCGATATCCAAGACATATTTGGCAATACACCTCTCTCGATGGCTGCAAAGTTTGGTTATGATGGAGTAGTGAAGCTACTGTTAAAATGCCAAAAGGTTAACCCTAATATAACCAATCGCACTGGTAGAACGCCGCTCTGGTTGGCTGCTGAGGGAGGCCATTTTGGAGTAGTTCAATTGCTACTAGAACACGAAGATGTTAACCCCAATATCCCAAACTGTTATGGCCAAACACCGCTCTCGTGGGCTGCCGCGAACGGCAATGATGAAGTAGTGCAACTACTGCTAGCACATGAAGGTGTCAGCCCCGATATCCCAGACCATAATGTCCCAACACCGCTTTGGTGGGCTTCCTTCCCCCCGAACAAGAGAGCGATGAATCTACTGCAAGCCCGCCAATCTGCGAACCCCAAGGCTATTTGACTCCAACAGGGTAAAGTCTTTGCCATTGCTCTTAAAAATGCAAATGTACTCCTTTTAGGCATTTCTATAAATATGCACAATGTCCTCTATACCGCCGGCCGCTTATCTCTCTCCCGAGCGTCCAACAAACATTCAACATCCCTGTCTTTTGTTTCTGTCCTTCCCTCTTAACTCGCTTCCAGATTCCACTTTAAATTCCCCCTCGCGAATCATCATCCCAGATCAAAACTTGTAATCTAGCATACACATCTCTGTATGAGAATTTATGGGTATTAACTGTTAGTTGAGTGGGTATTCCAACTCCATCCTGCTAGGGTAGGGGAGCCGGAAGGGGGGGCATGTACTACTACTATTCATGCAGTTATTATCTGAATTTTCAGTCTTTGTTTTTGCCTTTGTTTTAGTCCCTCCCTACTGTATAACAACCGTGCGCTTACAACATGATTGGTCATTACTTCCTAGTCTATTATGTACTGTAGGTTTCCAACTAAAATCTACTATCTCAGAATATAATAAAATTTGATTTGTTGAATTTTTTGTCAACCGATTACTGAGGGATCAAGTGGCAAACTCACACTGATAATCCTCAATTTGTGTTTAGCTCCAAGCAAGAAGGGGGCGAGCTATCATTGGGAGAGGGCCCCACCTAAGGGGCCGCTATTCCTAAATTTTGCAGCATCATAATACACATGGGAGTGAGTAGGAAGACTCGAGGGGGCTACTAGTTGTTTATAGTGAGTACGTTATTTTTAGTTAGGTTTCTATAGCTAGTAAATGTAACTGTTCTGTAGAGGTCCTAGGGAGTTATATAACTTAAGCTCTATTTCCCGCGCTTCTTACAGCACTGAACTGAGAGTGTTGCTTTCGCAATTAAGAACAAGATTAGGGCAACGGTGCACATCTTCGAGAATACAGCGGCCACACTTATTGTTTGCCCTCCCGCTTGCTTCCTTTTGATTGAGTAACCCCATCGTGGGATGTCATATTAGGGCATACTGGTAAGTCGAGTGGGACAGTCACCATGTCGAGGGTGACTGGTGGTAGAGAGCCCACTGTGCGAGTGGCTACCACACAAACTGTATTCAGTTTCAGCTACGTTCTCTTCTTCTCCCGAAATTATAACCATCATCACCCTACACATCTAATAGCGAAAACACTTCCTTTTTCCTACCACCTTCAATCGGGGTCTCTTCTCACAAGGCTCGCCTCACAGCAGCATCCTAGCGGTGCTTCTGTGGCGGCAGCTGTCCCTGCGCACGACCAGATCTCCATCACCTTTACCCTTTTCTACTTTTGCCAGAGGCAGGCTATTTGACCAACCCCCCGCGATCACGAATCCCTCAAGGGGGTAGTTTTCTATTTCCTCAAAGCCGTCAATTACCTACATCTCCTTCAAGCTACTGAGACTTTGCAATCCGTTGTTTTCTCTTTCCCGGCCCTTTCCTCCGCTTTGAGTACTGAAACTACAGTTGGAAAGTGAGGACAACGCCAACACCATTATGACTATGCCAGACAATTTCAGTCGAACACCCCTCTCGTGGGCTGCTGGGGAGGGGCATGATGAAGTAGTGAAGCTACTATTAAGATGCCAAAAGGTCAACCCCAATATGACCGATGAGGCTGGCCGATCACCCCTCACATATGCTGCCAGGAATGGCCATCATAAAGTAGTTCAACTACTACTAGAACACGAAGATATCAACCCCAATATCCCGGATATTTCTGGCCGAACACCGCTCTGGCGGGCTGCTGGGGAGGGGCATGCTGAAGTAGTGAAGCTACTATTGAGATGCCCAAATGTCAACCCCAATATCACCAATCTTTCTGGCCAAACACCGCTCTGGCGGGCTGCCGAGAGAGGCCATTTTGGAGCAGTTCAACTACTGTTGGAACACGAGGATGTCAGCCTCAATATCCCTGACCATTATGGCCGAACACCGCTCTGGTGGGCTGCTGGGGAGGGGCGTGATGAAGTAGTGAAGCTACTGTTAGGATGCCGAAATGTCAACCCTGATATGCGCGATCTTTCTGGCCAAACACCGCTCTGGCGGGCTACCGAGCGAGGCAATTCTGGAGTGGTTCGCCTACTGCTAGGGCGCGAAGATGTCAACCCCAATATCCCGGACAGTTCTGGCCGAATACCGCTCTCGATGGCTGCTGCGGGGGGGCATGATAAAATAGTCAAGCTACTGTTCAAATGCCAAAAGATCAACCCTAATATCACCAATCAGGCTGGCGAAACGGCTCTCTTGTTGGCTGCCAAGCGTGCGGATGGTCGAGCCGTAAAGCTACTATTGAAAGCGAAAGACATCGCCCCCGATATCCCAGACATACTTGGCGAGACACCTCTCTCGAGGGCTGCCGCGTTTGGTTATTATGGAGTAGTGAAGCTACTGTTAAAATGCGAAAAGGTCAACCCTAATATGACCGGTTGGGCTCACCGAACGCCTCTCTTGCTTGCTGCTACGGGAGGCCATTTTGAGGTAGTTCAACTACTGTTAGAACACGCAGATGTCGACCCAAATATTCCGGATGATAATGGCCGAACACCGCTCGCGCTGGCTGCTGGGGGGGGGCATGATGAAGTAGTGGAGCTACTGGTAAAATGCCAAAAGGTCAACCCTAACATGGCCAATCAGGCTGGCCGAACGCCGCTCTGGTGGGCTGCTGAGCGAGACCATATTGGAGTAGTTCAACTACTGCTAGGACGCGAAGATGTCAACCCCAATATCCCTGACCTTTATGGCCGAACACCGCTCTCGTGGGCTGCCGAGATCGGCAATGATGAAGTAGTGCAACTACTGCTATCACATGAAGGTGACAACCCCGATATCCCAGACGATAATGGCCGTACACAGCATTGGCAGGCTTCCCTCACCTAGAGAGGGGTGGATCTACTTCAAGCTAGCCAATCTGCGAACCCCAATGCGGTTTGGCCTCGGGCGGGGGGCAATCTTGGCCATCGCTCTTAAAGACACAAATGTACTCCTCTAAATATTCACATATATACCGCCAGCCGCTTATCTCTCCTTTAAACCGACTTCGAATCCCTCTCCGGAGCGTCCAACAAACATTCAACATCCCTGTCTTTCGTTTCTGTTCCTGCTCCTGTGCTTGCTTCCTGATTCCTCTTTAAATTCTCCCTTGCGAACCATCATCCCGGATCAAAGTTGGTAACCTAGCATACACTTCCCTCTATGGGTAACTGTTAGTTGAGTGGGTATCCCTAACTCCATCCTCCTAGTGTAGGGAAGCCGGAGGGGGGGGCATGTACTACTACTATTCATGCAGTTATTATCCGAATTTTTAGCCTTTCCTTTCGGCTATGTTTTAGTCTTTCCCTACTGTATTACAACTCTGCGTTTAGAACATGATTGGTCATTACTTCCTAGTCTATTATGTACTGTACTGTACGTCGCCAACCAAAATGTACTATCCCAGAATATAATCCAATTTGATCTGTTGAAATCTTTGTGAACCGATTACTGAGGGATCAAGTGGCAAACTCACACTGATAATCCTCAATTTGTGTTTAGCTCGCAGCAAGAAGGGGGGGCTATCATTGGGGGGGGGCCCTATTTGAGGGGCGGCTATTCGTAAATTTTGTGGTATTATAATACACATGGGAGTGAGTAGGAAGACTCGAGGTCTCGAGTGGAGGGCTGCTAGTTGTTTGTACCATACCGAGTAAGTTATTTTTAGTTAGGTTCCTGTAGCTAGTGAACGTGGCCCCGCAGAGGTCCTAGAAAGTTATATAAGCTCCCTTTCCTATGCTTCTTTGCAGCACTGACTGACCGTGCTGCCTTTGCAATTAAGATTAGGGCAACGACGGACATCTTCGAGAACACGGCCGCGCCGCCACATTTATTGGTCGATTTCTCCTTTCCTTCCTTTTGATGGAGTAACCCCATCGTAGCATGCCATGTTAGGGCATACCGGTATTGGTTAGCAAGGCGAGTGGGACTGTTACCATGTCGAGGATGACTGGTATTTCCGGTGTTTATCCGATAGAGAGCCCACTGTTCGAGTGGCTACAACAAACTGTATTTAGTCTGAGCTGCGTTCTCTTCTCCCGAAATGATAATCATCATCACTCTACACATCGAGTAGCGAACACACTTCAGCTTTTCCTACCACCTCCGTTCCGGGTCACTTCTCACAACGCTCACCTCACGCCAGCCTCCTAGCGGTGCATGTACTGCGGCAATTGTCCCTACCTCCCACCAGACCTCCATCACTTCGCCCTTTTCTACTTTTGCCAGAGGCAGTCTATTTGACCAACCCCCCGCGATCACGAATCCCTCAAGGGGGTGGTTTTCTATTCCCCCAAAGGCGTCGATTGCCTACATTTCCTCCAAGTAACCGAGGCTTGCCAGTCCTTTGTTTTCTCTTTCCCGGCCCCTTCCCGCCCTTTAAGTCCTGAAATTACAGTTGGAAAGTCAGGACAACACCAACACTATTATGCCAAACAATTGGAAGCGAACACCGCTCTCATGGGCCGCTGGGGCGGGGCATGATGAAGTAGTGAAGCTACTATTAAGATGCCGAAATGTCAACCCTAATATGACAGGCGAGGCTGCCCGAACACCGCTCTTGTGGGCTGCCTTAAATAGACGTCATGAAGTAGTTCAACTACTGCTAGAGCACGAAGATGTCAACCCCAATATCCCGGACAATTCTGGCCGAACGCCGCTCTCGTGGGCTGCTGGGAAGGGGCATGATGAAGTAGTGAAGCTACTGTTAAAATGCCAAAAGGTCAACCCTAATATCATGGATGACGATGGCCGAACGCCGCTCTCGTGGGCTGCAGAGAGAGGCCATTTTGGAGTAGTTCAACTGCTGCTAGAACACGAAGATGTCAACCCCAATATCCAGGACAGTTCTGGCCGAACACCGTTCTCGTGGGCTGCTGAGGAGGGGCATGATGAAGTAGTGAAGCTACTGCTAAAATGCCAAAACGTCCACTCTGATATTACTGATATCTTTAGCCGAACACCGCTCTCCTGGGCTGCTGAAAGTGGCCGTTTCGGAGTAGTTCAACTACTGCTAGGACGCCAAGATGTCAATCCCAATATCCCGGACGATTATGGCGAAACCCCGCTCTCGTGGGCTGCTAGGGAGGGGCATGATGAAGTAGTGAAGCTACTGTTAAAATGCCAAAATGTCAACCCTAATATCACCGGTTGGGGTGGCCAAACGGCTCTCCTGTGTGCTGCCCAGAAAGGGGATGATCGAGCCGTAAAGCTACTCTTGGAAGGGAAAGACATCACCCCCGATATCCAAGATATATTTGGCAATACACCTCTCTCGATGGCTGCAACGTTTGGTTATGATGGAGTAGTGAAGCTACTGTTAAAATGCCAAAAGGTCAACCCTAATATAACCAATCGCGCTGGCAGAACGCCGCTCTGGCTGGCTGCCGAGGGAGGCCATTTTGGAGTAGTTCAACTACTGCTAGAACACGAAGATGTTAACCCCAATATCCCAAACTGTAATGGCCAAACACTGCTCTCGTGGGCTGCCGCGAACAGCAATGATGACCTAGTGCAAGTACTGCTAGAACAACCCCAATATCCGAGACAATAATGGCCGAACACCGCTTTGGTGGGCTTCCCTCACCCCGAACAAGAGAGTGGTGAATCTACTGCAAGCCAGCCAATCTGCGAACCCGAATGCCTTTTGACCTTAACAGCGCACAATCTTTGCGATCGTTCTTAAAAATGCAAATCTGCTCCTTTTTATTTATTTCCATAAATATGCACCTATATTCCGTCAGCCGCTTATCTCTTCTTTAAACCGACTTTGAATCCCTCTCCGGAGTGCCCAACAAACATTCAACATCCTTCTCTTTCGTTTCTCTTCTTCCCCCTTCTCTTGATTCCTTATTCCACTTTAAATTCTCCCTTGCGAATCATCCCGGCTCAAAGCTGGCAATCCAGCATACACTTCCCTGTATGGGTATTGACTGTTATTTGAGTGAGTATCCCTAACTACATCACGCTAGTGTCGGGAGGTAGGAGGGGGCGGGCATGTACTTGTCCTACTCATGCAGTTATTATCCCAATTTTTTGTTTGTTTTTGGCTATCTTTTGGTCCTTCTCTACTCTGTTGCGGCTCCGCGTTTGGAACGTGGTTGCTCATTACTTCCTAGTCTATTATCTCATTATGTACTGTACGCCGCCAACTAAAAAGTACTATCTCAGAATATAATCCAATTTGATCTGTTGAAATTTTCGTGAACCGATTACTGAAGGATCAAGTGGCAAACTCACACTGATAATCCTCGATTTGTGTTTA
>Ga0307510_10009663_pt1 | contig 11491 bp, 9 predicted proteins | sample 12_EM_MG_FD_207224 | JGI IMG/M metagenome (GOLD analysis project Ga0307510, IMG submission 207224) | Populus trichocarpa ectomycorrhiza microbial communities from riparian zone in the Pacific Northwest, United States - 12_EM | ecosystem: Host-associated > Plants > Roots > Unclassified | place... | reverse complement strand
CTCGGGCTCGGCTTCCTGCGACAGCTTGATGCACTTGGCGTAGCAGCCGCCTTCGAAATTGAAGATGCCGTTCGGGCCCCAGCCGTGCTCGTCGTCACCGATCAGCGTACGGTTCGGATCGGCCGAGAGCGTGGTCTTGCCGGTGCCTGATAGCCCGAAGAAGATCGCCGCATCGCCCTTGGCGCCGACATTGGCCGAGCAGTGCATCGGCATCACGCCGCGCTCGGGCAGATAGTAGTTGAGCGTGGTGAAGACCGACTTCTTCATCTCGCCGGCATAGTAGGAGCCGGCGATCAGGACGATCTTGCGGGCGAAGTCGATCGCGACGACGTTCTCTGACTTGCAGCCATGGCGCTTCGGATCGGCGCGGAAGCTCGGCATGTCGATGATGGTGAGCTCGGGCGCAAAGCTCGACAGCTCGATCGCCTCAGGGCGGATCAGCAGCGTGCGGATGAACAGCGAGTGCCAGGCGAGCTCGGTGAAGACACGCGTCTTGATGCGGTAGGCCGGATCAGCGCCGCCATAGAGGTCCTGCGCGAACAGGCTCTTGCCTTCGGCGTGCTTGAGGAAGTCCTGGTACAGCGTCTCGAACTGCTCGGCGGTGATCGACTGGTTGCCGGCCCACCACATCTTCTTGTCGGTGGTGGCGTCACGCACCGTGAACTTGTCCTTGGGGCTGCGGCCGGTGAACTCACCGGTGTCGGCGCAGAGCGCGCCGTCGGCGGACAGCACCGCCTCGCCGGCGGCGAGCGAGTATTGATAGAGTTGTGGTGCGCCGAGGTTCCAGTGAACCTGCTTGAGATTCTTTAAGCCAAATTTGTCGGCACCGAAGGCACCGTTGCGCACGCCCGTCTCTTGCACGAAAAACCCTCCTAGAACCCGCGACACTCAGCGCGATCATGCTTTGGCGCCGTCGCGGTCACCGTGAATTACAGGCCGTCCGGCCTCGGTTGGACGACCTAATATCGGTGAACGCCGACGTTGCCAAGCTGATCCCTTAGGATTTGGTTTATTCAAGGACCGCGCCAAACGTCGCGCATGTCAGCTCTGAGCAGGCACATCAAAAAATTGCAGATGATCGCGCAACCAAACGCGTGATTCAGCGTTTCCTGTGGTTGCTGCGACGCACAATCCCCTGCGGCGTTCTATCTTACCTCACCCTCGCCGATCAGTGCGAACGGCCCCCACATCGCGGGATAGGCGTTGCGCGGCGACGAGGTGTCGTCAACGTACGTTAACATCGCGCGGCGCAATGCTTCGGCCCGGCCGATTTTTGGTTCGTTTTTGAGCAGAGCGAAAGTCGACGTGGTCAAGCGGGTGGCAGCTTCCGAATCCACTGCCCAATGCGAGACCAGCAGCGCGCGGGCGCCAGCATAGAAGAACGAGCGCGCCAAGCCCGACAGGGCCTCCGCGCCGGGCTTGTCGCCGGCGATGGTGTTGCAGGCCGACAGCACAACCCAATCCGCATTGAGCTTGAGCTGGGCGACTTCGCTCGCGGTCAACAGGCCATCGTCGAGCTCCGATGGCTGATCGGGAATGGAAAGCGCGAGCGAAGGCTCGCCCAGTCCCTTGACGTCGCCCGCAACGAGGCCGTGGGTGGCAAAGTAGATGATGCTGTATTGAGCAAGCGATGCACGCTTGAGCGTCGTTTCACTGGCATCGCGGCCGAGATGGATATCGACCTCGCTTGCACCGACATCCTTGGCCACCGCATTCAGCTCGTCCGCGGTATCAGGCAGTTGCGGCAGCGCCTGCGCCAGCCGCGCGCGATCGACACCGGCGCCGCGCCAGAAGTCGGTATAGGCAATCGTCGCGATGCTGCGGGCCGCAACCTTGCCACTCGCTGCGCGACGATCGGCGGGCCCTTCGGCTGAAGGGTTGAACACGGGATCGCCAAAGCCGGTCATCGGCTTGACGCCTTGATCCTTGCGCGCGAAGGCACGCAGCGATTTCAGGCTGATCACCGACGGCAGCACGGAGACGGCCTGACGCCGCAACAGCCAGGCGGCGCTGCGATAGCCTTCGAGCTTGTCCGGGATCGCAGCTTGCGGCGCCTCGGTGACAAGCAGATGAAACGGCAATGCGGTCAGCGCCGCCGACGGCACCACCAGCAGGCTGCGCTTGTCCTTCGTCAACGCCTCGACCGGGCCGAGCAACGCGACATAGAGTTCATTGGCGAGCGCGAGATCGAACAGGCCCGATTTGCCGGAAGCGTCGCCCGCCTTGCCGACATCGAGCCCCTTGCGGAAGGCCGTTACTTTTTGTGTCAGCGCGTTCGCTCCGAGCGGAACCTCCTTCCAGTCGGCGCCGTCGCGCGTGATCGCGATGACATAGCTCTGCTTGTCGACGACGGAATAGATCGTCATCGCCTCGTCGCCAGACAGCAAAGCCTGGATCTCCTTCGCCGCGAGCGGCAGCGGGTTGGAGAGCGAGGCATAGTCGGGAAACTCGACGGCAAGCGTCTTCTGCAAGCCGGCGCGCTCGCTCGCGATTGCCGCAATCCGCGCGCGGCTGCGCTGCTCGGCGGCGACGTCGCGTTGCGCAGCCTGCCTGGACACCGCCGTGATGATCGCCTTGTCGAGCGCATCAGTCTCGGCTGCGAGATCCTGGTCCTTGCGCACGAGCTCGGCGAGCCTGTCGCTGCCGGCGGCAAGCCGCACCGCGAGCTTGTTCACGGCAGACGCAGCGGAGGATTGCGTGCCGCGCTGGATCGCGGCCAGCGCTTCGTCGAGTGCCTTGTCGTCGGGCAGGAGATGCTGCTGCCGCGCGGAAAACAGGATCGGCAGCACCACGCGCAGCTGCGCGCGACCGCTGCGAAGCGTCCGTTCCGCCAGCGGCAGCGCGTCGGCCGTGCGCCCGGAAACATAGAGGAAATAAGCAAGATTGCTGGCCGAGGTCAGAACATCCGGATGATCCGGCCCGAGCGCACGCTCACGGATCGCAAGAGCACGGCGATAGAGCGGCTCGGCATCGGCATAGCGCTGCTGGTGCTCGTAGAGCCCGGCGAGGTTGTTCAGCGAACGCGCGACATCGGGATGATCAGGCCCCAGCACCTTTTCGCGGATGGCGAGCGAGCGCTTGATCGGAGCCTCGGCATCCGCATCGCGGTTGAGGTCGCGATCGACCTGACCGATGTTGTTCAGGACGGTGGCGACCGCGGGATGCTCGGGACCTGCTGCCTTCTGATAGATCGCGAGCGCACGCTGGAACAGCGGCTCAGCCTCTGCAAAATGCTCCAGCTTCACATAGAGCGTGGCCAGATTGTTGAGAGCCTGGCCGACATCGGGATGCTCGCGCGACAGCGCCTTTTCGCGAATGGCCAGCGCTCGCTTGAACAGCGGCTCAGCCTCGGCGAAGCGGCCCTGCCGTTGATACAGCGCGGCGAGATTGCTCAGCTCGGGCGCGATCAAGGCGGTGTCGAGGCCTAGCGACTTTTCCATCAGCGCGATGGCACGCTTGAACACCGGCTCGGCCAGATCGTCGCGACCCTGGCCGGCATAGACCTGACCGAGATTGTTGAGCGCGGCGGAGAGTTCGCGGCCGTCATTGCTCTTCTCGAGGCTTGCCACCATGGCCTGCGCCAAAGGCAGCGCTTCGGCATATTTGCCGGCCTGGTTGAGCGCGTTGATCCGCGCGCCCTGTGCGGCGAGATCGCCTTTCTGGGCAAGACCGGGCGTGGCAAGCGACACGGTGATCGCGAGCGCCAGACCTGCGGCCAATGCCAAACGACGATGCGTCATGAACCCTCTCGCTGCCAATTCCGAACCGGTCACGGTGGTGGGTCGCGGCGATCGGCAGCGGCGTTCAATCTTGACGCGGCTCAGCCGCTATCGCACGCGCTTCGCCGGCGAGGCGGACCAGCATCTTGCGTAGCGCCGTACCCCCCATCACCCGCTCCGGGAAATCCAGCCGCAGCGCAGTCTGGCCATCCTGCATGTCGAGGCCTTCGGGGTCGCAGCCCGTGCAGCGCCAGTCGCCTGAAGCCGCGCCAAGGAGCTTCGTCGCATAGAGGTTCATGGCGTCGCGGTGGTCGGCGTTCATGTGCTCCACCGCTCCCTCCTCCGCCACCAGCAGATCGTCCGCCCCGGTGAGGTCGGTGAGGAACTGCTCCGGCTCGAGATCGACGATCCGGCCGAAGCCCGCGACCAGATGGGTTCCCGTGGGCCGGATCCGAAAGAACGAAAAGTCCTTAAATGAAACAAAGGCTTCCGCCGACGGATGAGCATTCAGATACCGCCGCTGGAGCAGATCCTTCTCGGCACCGGCCTGCTCGGCACGCCCGGACAGCATGATCCGGGCGCCCTCCAGGGGGTCGCCGGCCGCCCGCTCGTCCAGCATCAGCGAGACGCGGCTGTCAGCGAGGATATTCCTGGTGTGCACGGCCAAACCCGAGATCAGCAGGATCGGCGAGCCATCGGGGTGGCTCGCCAGATTGACCAGGGAACAATAGGGATCGCCGGAGGCCGCCATCAATGTTGCGAGAGCTCCCTGTCGCGAGCGCCGCAGCAGCGATTTGGCGAGCTGTCCAGGGTCGAAGTCGGGGGTCGGTTGCATCGGCTTTCTCGGCTTAGGTGGTTGCAAGGAGGGCCTTTTTTCGGGTAAACGGGGGCCTGGTTATGGGTCGACATGCGGCGAATCTGCCGTGTTTCGTGGAACTTGGTCACACTTCAGCCCAGCTTGCATTGCTCGGTGACAAGGTTCGAACGCCAAATTCGGCACCCATGTATGCGGCGCATCACTGGATTGCTCGCCGTTTAAGCCACGACCCAAACGGAAAGCAGAAAGCAGAGGCTCATGCCCACAATCGCTTTGGTCGACGACGACCGCAACATTCTCACATCCGTCTCGATCGCGCTGGAAGCCGAAGGCTATCGCATCATGACCTACACCGACGGCGCCTCCGCGCTTGACGGTTTCCGCACCACCCAGCCCGACCTTGCCATCCTCGACATCAAGATGCCGCGCATGGACGGCATGGAGACGCTGCGCCGTCTCAGGCAGAAGTCCGACCTGCCGGTGATCTTCCTGACCTCCAAGGACGAAGAGATCGACGAGCTGTTCGGACTCAAGATGGGCGCCGACGATTTCATCCGCAAACCGTTCTCGCAGCGCCTCTTGGTCGAGCGCGTCAAGGCGGTGCTGCGCCGCTCGGCGCCGAAGGACCCGACCGTCGCGCCGAAGGAGAACGATGCCAAGGCACTCGACCGCGGCCTTTTGCGCATGGATCCGGAACGCCATACCTGCACCTGGAAGAACGAGCCGGTGACGCTGACCGTCACCGAATTCCTGATCCTCCAGGCGCTCGCGACCCGGCCCGGCGTGGTGAAGAGCCGCAACGCGCTGATGGACGCCGCCTATGACGACCAGGTCTATGTCGACGACCGCACCATCGACAGCCACATCAAGCGGCTGCGCAAGAAGTTCAAGGTGACGGACAACGAGTTCGAGATGATCGAGACGCTTTACGGCGTCGGCTACCGCTTCAAGGAAGCCTGAGGCGCGCGCGCCTTCACAAAAGCAGAGTGCTGCGCCGGTTCTGATTCCATCGGGACCGGGATGGCTCTAGGATGCGGGGACCGTTGCACGAGCTGTCCTAACGCGGGCGTAAGCATTGCTTGACCGAACGCAGCCTGATTCGAGTTCGAACGCCGAGGACAATACCTCCCACGGCGCATCGGATCATGAGGACAAGCCGGTCAAGCAGGGCTGGAAACCGCTGAACTGGCTGAAGCGCGCCGGGCAGTTCTTCTTCGCGCTGTCATTCTCGAGCCTGACCCGCCGCATCGTCTCGCTCAACCTCGCCGGCCTCGTCGCGCTGGTTGCGAGCATCCTGTATCTGTCGCAGTTCCGCGCCGGTCTGATCGATGCGCGCGCGCAGAGCCTCCTGGTGCAGGCCGAGATCATCGCCGGCGCGATCGCAGCGTCGGCGACCGTGCAGACCAACGCCATCACCATCGATCCCGACCGCCTGCTCGACCTCAAGACAGGCGACAGCTATGGCGGCACGGACGATTCGCTCGATTTCCCGATCAATCCGGAGCGCGTGGCGCCGGTACTGCGCACGCTGATCTCGCCGACCAAGACCCGTGCGCGGATCTTCGATCCCAATGGGAGCGTGCTGCTCGACAGCCGTGACTTGGATAACGTTCTGGCCTTCCCGCTGCCGCCACCGTCGCAGAAGCCCGGCTTTGTCGAACGCGGCATGGTCGCGGCGCGCACCTGGCTGAACCGCGGTGACCTGCCGCTCTATCGCGAGCTCGGCCGCGAGAACGGCAATGGCTATGCGGAAGTGGGCGATGCGCTGCAGGGGCAGAAGCGCTCGATGGTGCGGGTCAATTCACGCGGCGAGGTGATCGTCTCGGTCGCGGTGCCCGTGCTGCGCTCGCGCGCCATCCACGGCGCGTTGATGCTGTCCACCCAGGGCGACGAGATCGACCAGATGGTGACGGCGGAGCGCCTCGCCATCCTGAAAATCGGCGGCGTCGCCGCCGCGGTCATGATCATGCTGTCGCTGCTGCTTGCCAGCACGATCGCAGGTCCCGTGCGCCGGCTCGCCGACAGCGCCGAGCGTGTCCGCCGCCGCATCAAGACCCGCGTCGAGATCCCCGACTTCACCCGCCGCCGCGACGAGATCGGGCATCTGTCCGGCGCGTTGCGCGACATGACCAATGCGCTCTACAGCCGCATCGAGGCGATCGAGATGTTCGCCGCCGACGTCGCCCACGAGCTGAAGAACCCGCTGACCTCGCTGCGCTCCGCGGTCGAGACGCTGCCGCTGGCGCGCAACGAAAACAGCCGCGCGCGCCTGCTCGAGGTGATCGAGCACGACGTCAAGCGGCTCGACCGCCTGATCTCGGACATCTCCGACGCCAGCCGGCTCGATGCCGAATTGCAGCGGCAGGATGCGGTCCCGGTCGATCTGCGCCGCCTGCTGGGCACGCTGGTCTCGGTCGCGAACGAGACCAAGCTCGGCCACGACGTCGCGGTCGAGGGGCGCTTCGAGGGGCGCGGGGCGACCGACGCGTTCGCCGTAACCGGTCACGATTCCCGGCTGGGACAAGTGGTCTCCAACCTGCTCTCCAACGCGCAGTCATTCTCGGAAGCCGGCAGCAAGGTGCGCCTCGTCTGCCGCCGCGTGCGCGGAGAAATCGAGATCGTGGTCGACGACGACGGCCCCGGCATTCGCGACGACGCGCTGGATCGTATCTTCGAGCGCTTCTACACCGACCGTCCGCATCAGGGCTTTGGCCAGAACTCCGGCCTCGGGCTTTCGATCTCCAAGCAGATCGTCGACGCCCATGGCGGACGCATCTGGGCCGAGAACCGCGCAGGCTCACCGGACGACGAAGGCGTCCCGACGGTTGTCGGCGCGCGCTTCGTGGTGAGGCTGCCGGCGCTATGAGCCAGGGCGGGCCCAGCGTGCACGCCTCCGCGGTCAAGGTCGGCAATCTGGCGGTGCTGATCCGCGGTCCCTCGGGCTCCGGCAAGTCGCGCCTTGCCTTCGATTTGATCATGGCGGGGCGCGCCGGCGTGGTCGAAGCGGCCGTTCTGGTCGGCGATGACCGTGTCCATCTGGCGACACTCGGCGATGAAATTGAAGTCCGCCCTGCGCCGTCGCTCGCCGGCCTGATCGAGATCCGGGGCCTCGGAATCCGGCGCTGCGACTTCGTGGAGCATGCGACCGTCGGCCTCGTCGTCGACCTGGCCGCTGCGGACGCGGAACGGCTGCCGCCGGCCGATTCCCTGAAAACAAGCATTTTAGGTGTCGAAATACCGCGAATCCCGGTCGGGCGCGACTATTCGCCCCTCCCACTGGTTGTTGCGGCCTTGACCACTACCAAGAGTTCATCTTCCGTTAACCCTTCCGGCGATTGTTTGAAGGGAAATGGTAACCATATGAACCCCACTATCGCGACCGAATAGACCGGCGCAGCTCCCCTTATCCATCCGTCTAGATTCAGGGAGATACGCAACATCCCCCCTTGCGCGGGGGCTCTGGATGGTCAAAGTGGCGCGTTCGTGCGGTGCACCAAAAGCGCCCGCGAGGAGTTTTCCGATGATTGGTCTAGTACTTGTGACCCACGGGCGCCTTGCCGACGAGTTCAAGGCAGCGCTTGAGCATGTCATGGGCCCACAAAAGCAAATCGAAGCGATCACGATCGGCGCCGAAGATGATTCCGATCTCTGCCGAAGCGACATCATCGAGGCGGTTAACCGCGTCGATTCCGGCGACGGGGTTGCGATCCTCACCGACATGTTCGGCGGCACGCCGTCGAACCTCGCAATATCCTGCATGAGCCGACCGAAGGTCGAGGTCCTCGCGGGCATCAACCTGCCCATGCTGGTGAAGCTTGCGAAGGTTCGTGAAGAGCGTCCGCTGCCTGACGCGATCGCGATGGCCCAGGAAGCGGGCCGCAAATACGTCACCATTGCCAGCCGCGTGCTCGCCGGCAAATGAGCGACGACGCGCCGCAAGCGGGGACAGGCGTGCCCGCGGGCGCGATCTCCAAAGACCTCCTGATCATCAACAAGCGCGGCCTGCATGCGCGGGCCTCCGCGAAGTTCGTCCAGGCGGTCGAGCGCTTCAACGCGCAGGTGTGGGTGACGCGCGGCGGCGAGACCGTCGGCGGCACCTCGATCATGGGCCTGATGATGCTTGCGGCGGGGCCGGGCACGACGATCACCGTCGCCGCTGCCGGTGACGATGCGCAGGCCGCGCTTGCTGCGATTGCCGAACTCGTTGAAAGCAAGTTCAACGAGGAAGGGATCTGAGGCTCCCTCCCGCCATACACTCAGCGCCGTAGGGTGGGCAAAGGCGCGAAGCGCCGTGCCCACCATCTCTCGACAATCACAACCGATGTGGTGGGCACGCTTCGCTTTGCCCACCCTACGAGACCTGCGACGCAGCAATCACTTCGCCGGCGGCGCGATGTAGATGTTCCAGCTCATCGACGGGCCGGCCTTGCCGTGGGTGAAGCGGCGCGTGGTCATCACGATGCGCTCGGCATTCGGCGCTGTCTCGGACACCCATTTCTCGAACGCCGGCAGGCGGCCGTCGGTCGGATCGAACACGCCGATGAAGCCATACTTCTTGGCGTCATCACGCGAGGTCAACCCGGAATCCCAGGCTTCGAGCGGCATCAATGCGGCCGGATGATCGGGGCTGTAGAACACCATCGGCTGGATCGATTCCATCGTGCCGGCAACGACCGCCCAGCGCGAGCCGAAGCGCGAGTGCCAGGCTTCCGTCAATTCGTGCGCCAGCTCCGAGCGCGCGCCATAGGTCGCGGTATTGCCGGCATTGGCCGCCATCTCGCGCGCGGCGATCCAGGGCGAGGCGGCGAGCGTGGCGAGGCTGAGCACGAGCCAGATCGCGACGATGTTGAACAGCGTCGCGCTCTGCACCCGCAGCGCAGGGATCGCGACCAGCGCCAGGGGCACCAGGAAGAACAGCGAGATGCCCCAATCGGTCTTCATGTAGATGCTGAAGGCCAGCGCGCCGAGTGGCGGGCCGACGGCGACGATGATCTGGATGATCCAGACATTCAGCGCCTGCGAGACATTAACGCCGGAATTGGGACCACGCCCCCAGGCGCGTGTGACGATGCGCAACGGCGCGCGCAGCAACAGCGTGGACCAATGCGGCACCAGCGCCATGGCGAGCGCCGCGAGCGCCACCGGCAGCGCCAGCAGCGCGACATTATGCAGGGCATAACCGGCCACGAGCTGATGCACGAGGCCGGCGTCCTCGAGGCTGTAGGTGTCGCCGGCATAGGTCAGCGGCACGAAATGCACGTCCGCAAGCCAGACGATGTGCGGGATCATCGCCACCACCATCGTCACGATCGCCACCCACGGCGCCGGCGACAGCAAAAATCTGACGCGGTCGGGATGAATCAGCGCGGCAAGACCGATGGCGCCGATCATGGTCAGCACCCAATATTTGGTCATCAGCGCCAGTGCGCCGGCGAGCCCGAACCAGATGCCGGACTGCCAGCTCCGCTTCTCGAAGGCGTTGAGATAGGCGAGCACGAGCAGCGGCAGCGTGACGAGCTGAAGCAGGTCGGGGTTGTACTTGAAACCCTTGAAATTGAAGATCGGGTAGAGCGCGACCATCACCACGACCAGGAACGCACGCCGTGCGTCCACGACGCGCAAGCTCAGCAGCCAGCAGATCATCATGCCGACGCCGACGGTCGCCATTGCCAGCGCATAGGTCGCCCAGTCGGTCGCCGGGAATGCCATGAACCAGAGGCCGGCGATCCAGCCCGACAGCGGCGGGTGCTTGCCGTAGCCCCACAGGAATTTCTGGCCCCAGCCATAGGCTTCTGCGACGTCCATGTGAACGTCCTGCGCCGCCTTGAGATTGATCAGGATGAAGGTCCAGATCACCGCATGCAGGATGGCGAGCTGAATCACCAGCCAGAGCCGCGCCTCCGGCCGGGTCGCGCTGGCAACCAGCCAGGCCCGAAAGCGGTTGAAGCTCACCCGGGCCTTTACGCGTGTCCGGGCGGAGGGGATCGAGGTCGTGGACATGGCCGCTTGGGTAGCGCGTTTTGCGCTCGAGTGTAATCAGCTTGGCGTGAATGAATGACGACCTGGAGCACGGAAACGATACGGACTCACCGGGCCAGCAGTTCCGGGCGATATTCGAAGTGCATTGTGTCGTAGTGATACCATTTTCCACCCCAGATGAATCCGTGGCGCTCGAAGATGTCGACGATCTCCTGCGGCATCCTGTTCTTGTACGGGATCGACTTTCCGCGGCCGGCCCACAGCCAATAATCGGAATATCGCAGGTTCAGATCGATCGCGACGGCATAGCCATGCATGCTCATCTTCCCGGTGTCGGCGACAGGCCGGCACGACAGCACGCCGGCAATGGGAAAGGCTGCGGCCTTCAGCGCCGGCTTGAGCATGTCGATCTCCGCAGACACCTCCTTGAGCCGGTCCGCGACGCCATTGATCCGCGTCACCTGGATCGCCTTCCCCCACGATCGCGGCAGCCAGGTGATGGTCACGAGATTCCGCTGCACCGCTCCAGCACGGCAGTCGCCATACATCTTCGTGAAAAACGCTTCGTTCCGGAATCTGCCGGGATCGGCGTTCAACGCGGGCGGCGCGGAAACGCCGACGGGATAGGGCAAGCGGAGCTGGTCGATGATCGAGGCATTGCGCAGCCGCTGGTCGAAGGACTTGTCGTCGACACCGTCGTCCACCGGCATCGCAGTGCCATCGCGCCACAAAATTTGCTTGCCGTCGTGGCTGGACAGGACATCGGGATAGGCACGCACCAGCCGATCCAGAAGTTCGGTCCTGGTCTGGGCGCCCGCCGGCACGGACGCAGCCACCAGGGCGACGAGCATCTGTGCTGCCCGCAACGCGATCGTCATCGACGCTTGCCGGCCTGATCGAGCAGCGCGACATTCGCCTCCTCGATCGAATTGAGTTTCGGATTCCATGTGCTGGGCGAATACCACGGGAAACGTTC
>Ga0307510_10009662_pt1 | contig 11493 bp, 11 predicted proteins | sample 12_EM_MG_FD_207224 | JGI IMG/M metagenome (GOLD analysis project Ga0307510, IMG submission 207224) | Populus trichocarpa ectomycorrhiza microbial communities from riparian zone in the Pacific Northwest, United States - 12_EM | ecosystem: Host-associated > Plants > Roots > Unclassified | place... | reverse complement strand
CTTTTCCCAGCCACGCCAGCGGCCGGCTCTGGGGTCTTCGCCGGGGAGGACCTTGCTCGTGCAGGGCGCGCAGCCGATCGAGGGGTAGCCCTCCGCTTCGAGCGGGTGGCGCGGGAGCTTGTGCTCCTCGAACCACGCGTCGAGGCGCGGCTTGTCCCAGTCGGCGAGCGGGTTGAGCTTGAGCCGGCCCTCATCTTCTTCGAAGCGCGGCATCAGCGTGCGCGTGCCGGCCTGGAAACCCTTGCGGCCCGATATCCACGCATCGAACGGGGCGAGCGCGCGGCGCAGCGGCTGGACCTTGCGCAGATCGCAGCAGCCATCGGGGTCGTAGGACCAGCGCAGGCCGTTGGCATCCTTGTCGGCGAGCAGGCGCGGGTCGGGGCGGAACACGCGCAGGTCGGTCAGGCCGAGCCGTTCCGAAAGCTCGTCGCGATAGGCCAGGGTTTCGCCGAAAATCTTCTGTGTGTTGAGGAAGATGACGGGGATATCGCGATCGATCTGTGAGATCAGGTGGAGCAGCACCGCGCTCTCCGCGCCGAACGACGAGACTGCGGCGACGCGGCCCTTCAACTCGCCGGTGAGCAGTTCGCCGAGCATGTCGCCGGTGCCGACGCCGGCAAAGCGCCGTTCCATCGCCGCCGCATCCTCACGCGTGAACGGAGGGGCGGTGTCGATGACGTCGAGACGGCGCGCGGCCTCAGCCATGACGCAGTTTCCATACCGGCACGCGGCCGTCGGCGGCGGGCTGATAGACCTGCTCGTAGCGCGCGAGCGAGGCGGCCAGCGTCGCCGCGTCGATCTCGGCCTCGGGCGCAAAGCTGTCGAAGCCGCAGCGGCGCATCAGCGGCACCTGGTCGACCAGCACGTCGCCCGCCGCGCGCAATTCGCCGCGATAGCCGCCCTCGCGCAACACGCGTGCGGCGGAATAACCGCGGCCGTCACGGAACGATGGAAAGCTGACCTCGATCAGCGCGAGCTGGCCGAGATGCGGCAGCAGCAGGCGCGCATCGTCACCCGCCTCGATCCGTACCGAGGTGGCATTGCTCTGCCCGGCGAGGAACGCGTCGAGCGTGACGGCGGGCTGTTCGTCATCAGCCATAGATCGCTTCCTTGAACGGTTCGAAGCCGACGCGGCGATAGGTGTCGAGGAAACGCTCGCCCTGTTCGCGCGTGGCGAGATATTTGTCGGTGACGCGCTCGATCGCGTCGACGATGCCGTCCTCGTCGAAGCCGGGGCCGGTGATCTTGCCGAGGCTGACATCCTCCGCGCCAGAGCCGCCGAGCAGCAACTGGTAATTTTCGGTGCCCTTCTTGTCGACGCCGAGGATGCCGATGTGACCGGCATGATGGTGGCCGCAGGCGTTGATGCAGCCGCTGATCTTGAGCTTCAGTTCGCCGAGGTCGCGCTGGCGCTCGGGCGAGGCGAAGCGGGTGGCGATCTTCTGCGCCACGGGAATCGAGCGGGCATTGGCGAGACTGCAATAATCAAGGCCCGGGCAGGCGATGATATCGCTGATCAGGTCGAGATTGGCCTCGGCGAGGCCGGCTTCGTTGAGCGCCTGCCATACGGCATGGAGATCTGCCTGACGGACATGCGGCAGGACGATGTTCTGGGCATGCGTCACGCGCAGTTCGTCGAAGCTGTAGCGTTCGGCGAGATCGGCCATCAGGTCGATCTGGTCGGCCGAGGCGTCGCCGGGGATGCCGCCGACCGGTTTCAGGCTGATATTGACGATGGCATAGCCGCGCTGCTTGTGCGGCTTGACGTTCTGGTCGAGCCACACCGCGAAATCGGGGTCGCTGCGGTCGACGCCCTGGGGGGCGCCGGCCTCGAACGCCGGCGGGGCGAACATCGCGGTGATGCGCTCTAGCTCGGCAAGCGGCGGATCGATGCCGAGCTTCTTGACCAGCGCGAACTCTTCCTCGACCTGGCGGCGATATTCGTCGGCGCCGATCTGATGGACGAGGATCTTGATCCGCGCCTTGTAAATATTATCGCGCCGGCCGTAGCGGTTATAGACGCGCAGGCACGCCTCGACATAGCTGAGCAGGTCTTCGGCGCCGATAAAGTCCTTGATCTCGGGCGCGATCATCGGCGTGCGGCCCATGCCGCCGCCGACGAACACCTTGCCACCGAGCTTGCCGTCGCGTGTCACCAGTTGGATGCCGATATCGTGGAGGCGCATCGCCGCGCGATCCTCGTCAGCGGCGATCACCGCGATCTTGAACTTGCGCGGCAAATAGCTGAATTCCGGGTGGAAGGTGCTCCACTGGCGCAGCAATTCGGCCCAGGGGCGCGGATCGGCGACCTCGTCCGCCGCGGCGCCGGCATATTGATCCGACGAGATGTTGCGGATGCAATTGCCGCTGGTCTGGATGGCATGCATCTCGACAGAAGCGAGATCGGCGAGGATGTCCGGCGCCTCGTCGAGTTTGATCCAGTTATACTGGATGTTCTGCCGCGTGGTGAAATGGCCGTAACCGCGATCATATTTGCGCGCGATGTGGCCGAGCATCCGCATCTGGCGGCCGTCGAGCGTGCCATAGGGCACCGCGACGCGCAGCATATAGGCGTGGAGCTGGAGATAGAGCCCGTTCATCAGCCTGAGCGGCTTGAACTGGTCCTCGGTGATCTGGCCGGCGAGGCGGCGCTTCACCTGGTCGCGAAATTCCTCGACGCGCGCGTCGACGATCGCCTGGTCGTAATTGTCGTATTTGTACATCAGATCACCCAGTCGCCGGCCGCCGGATCGGCGGGCTTGAGCGTAAGATCGGGGCGCACGGTCGGCCCGAGCGCGCGCACGCGGTCCTTGATATGCGCGGGACGGGGGCCCTCAGGCGTTGCCGTCGCGTCGATGACATAGGCGGCGTTGACGTGCCGCGCACCTTCCTCGGCGCGGGCGATCGCCTCGCCCTGGTCGGTGACGTCGACCGACTCCTCGACATGGCGCGACCAGCCGCTGCCGGTCCACCAGATCACGTCGCCGCTCGGCAGGTCGTTGCCCGTCAGCAATTTCATGCCGCCATTCCCTCCGCGACGCGCGCCCAGCGGGCGAGCTTGTCCTCGGCGTCGGACAGTTCGACGACCTCACCGACGACGATGATTGCCGGGCTGGCGACGCGCTCGCGTTCCACCATCGGGCCGAGATCGGCGAGCAGGGTGCGCATTGCGCGGCTTCCCTTGAGCGTGCCCTTTTCGAGTACCGCGACCGGCATGTCGGGTGCGACACCGTCGGCCATCAGCTTGTCGGCAATGTCGCTCGCCGTGGCGACGCCCATATAGATCACCAGCGTGCGGCCCTGGCCGGCAAGGCCCGACCAGTTCTGCTCGGCGAGACCCTTGCACTGGCCGGCGACGAAGCTGACCGCGCTGGAATGGTCACGATGGGTGAGGGGCAGCATCGCCTCGGCGGCGCAACCCAATGCCGCGGACACGCCCGGGATGACTTCGACCGGCAGGCCGGCGGCGCGGACCGCCTCGACCTCTTCGCCGCCGCGGCCGAAGATGAACGGATCGCCGCCCTTCAGCCGCACGACGACGCTGCCGGCCTTCACATGCGCGACGATCAGCGCGTTGATCGCTTCCTGCGGCAAGGTGTGGCGTGCGCGGCTCTTGGCGACCGAGATGCGCTGCGCGGCGGGCGGCGCGATGTCGAGGACGCGGGGATCGATCAGGCCGTCATGCACGACGACGTCCGCAGCTTTCAGCGCGGCGACGGCGCGCACGGTGAGCAGGCCCGGATCACCGGGGCCCGCACCGACGAGGATGACGCGCCCGCGGGCGGTCGGATCGAGGAGGCTTGTCATGCGGTGGAGATGGGCCAGCGACTGCCAAGCGGCAACGGATGGTTGCTTTGGCCGGGGGTAGGGAAACTTTTGTGGGTGCGGCGGTCGTTGAGTTTGCTGCGTGTCCGATTCACACCCTATCAACGCGCTTTTGAATCACAGTTTAGGAGGCGAATGAATCACAGTTTAGGAGGCGAAGACTTCTGATCCCGCCTCTACAGCGAACGGGTCTGCCAGTGTCACCTCACGCTTGCGCCTTAATAGGCCGGACGTAGTTATTGCGTAGGGCACGTAGACGTACCGAGAGTAGCCATTGCTCTCCAAATGGATGCGAATGCCGTCTGGCCAATGGGGGCTGTATGCTGCCGGGATGTTCACGTTCACGGCAACGGCAGATCCGATGACCTTTTCACTGGCAGCTTCATCGCGGAGCGCCGATGAAAGAAATTGATAGAGTCCCGCTGGCGCAGGATGTTCTTCTCCCGTCCATGCGCCGATAGCTTTGACTTCGCCGGACGGCGTCAGGGCCGCGGCGAAAGGGAGAAACTCCCCGCATTTTTCAAGCATGTGTTTCGCAAAATCGAGACAGTACGAAAACGCCGAATGCAACTGCTCTGGACTCGCCGCCATTACCCACCACCATTATTCACCTTCAGCATTCTGTGCCATCGACTCTGGCTTCCCGCAATCGGGACCGAGAATTAGGGTATGAGTGGCGCAGTATGGATTTAAGTAGATGCTGTCGCGATCGTAGCGGGGTCCGCCAGCTCCACCTCGTACGTCGCCGCGAAGCCTCACGTCGGTCGCCGCGCGCTATCTATCCCGCAGCGAACCTGCCATAGCCCACACATCGCCGGCATCGCCCTTTCGTAGGCGTCGGCGGCTGAGAGATGCGATGTGCTCCCGCTTACGCTCGGGAGAGGCGCGTGTTTCGAAAACCCTCCTTTTCCGAGGCACAAGAGTGCCGGCCCCGGGTGCGGATTTCCGCTCCTGGCCGCGCGCGTCAGGAGAACCGCTTATGTCACGCGCCATGAATATCGATGCGAAGCAGGCCGACGTCGTCGACACCTGCGCCAAGCTCAATACCCCGATCAGCGCGATCGAACCGCTGCTCTCGGGTGGTACGCGCGTGGTGATGATGAACGGCGACGACGCCGAGATCGTGCGCAAGGCGTTCAAGTCGAAATTGCTGCTCGGCGCGGTGACCCGCAACCGCTGGGTCCGCAATATGTAACTATTCGCGCATAGCGGTGCGCGGCGCGCCGTAGCGGCCTGCCCGATATACGGATCGTTATCGAGTCGGGTTTAGCCCTGCGTGCCATGGCACGGCGAGGTAGCGACAAGACGATATCGAGACTGAAGGAGCGGGCCGAGGCGGTACGGGTCGCGCATGCCGAGCGGGATGCTGCGTTTGCCGAAGTGACCAATCGCCGCGACGAGGGCGATCCGCGAACGCGCAGATGGCTCGACGCGATTCAGCGTTTCCGTGTCGCTATCGACCTCGCCTATCCGGACGCGCTGCGTGAAGTGGAAGAGGGCGAGCGCGATATCGGTACGATGCATGCATCGGATATAGTGGAATATCTTGCCGCCGATCCGATGCATTTCCGCTCCGGCTATATCAAGCAACGCCTGCTCCGGGAGATCAAGAAGCGCGACCTCGAGCCGGCCCATGCCCGGCTGCTGCAGGATGTCGTGCTGCATGTCGTGCGCTCGCGCGGTTGTCGCGAGTTCCGAGACTATTGTCGCGCGGCGGCGGTGGTCGATGATGTGCGTTTGCGACGCGAACTCGAGGAGATCGTCGCGTCGGGCAGCGCGGGTGCGCAGCAACGCGGCAGGTGGCTCATCGGCGCGCTTTAGTCTCGCCAGTTGGTGATGACCTCGTTCAGGCCCGTGACGACCCGCGCCAGCCGGTCATAATCCACCTTGTCAGGCGTGTCGTTGACGGTGTGATAGAAGCGGTAGCGGAACACCGCTGTGTCGGTGACCATCAGGGCCGGCACGCCGACCTGCGCGAACGACCAGTGATCCGACCAGTCGATGCCCTGCAGGAAGCCCGGTGCGCTGCCGCCGACACTGGGGAAGCGGGCGGTTTCACGGAACGCGCCGGTCGTCTTGCGCACGAAGCCGCGTGACGAGGTCATTCCGACAAAGGCGATGAAATTGCCCTTGTCGGGATAGAGCAGGTCGAGCGGGAAGGGGTAGCGCTGGCTGTGCGGCCGGTCGCTGTAATAGCCGATCGTTTCCAGCGCGAGCATGCCGGCGACCCGTTCGTCGGTTGCGGCAAGGTGGGTGGCGTAGACATAGCTGCCCATCTTGTGGGTCTGGAAATAAGGCGGCTCCTCGTTGACGAAGAACACCAGGCGGAGGCGCATCTTGGCGCGGCCATTCTGTCCAGCCATCGCGCGGGCCAGTTCGAGCAGAGCTGCGACGCCGCTGCCATTGTCGTTGGCGCCCGGGGCGTCATAGGCGGAATCGTAATGCGCGCCGATGACGAGGGTGCGCGAGTCCGCTCCGCCGGGATCGAGCGTCACTTCGATGTTGCGCACGCGGTGGCCGTCGGCCTCGAACCATTGGCGATGGACGGTGTAGCCCATGCCGGCGAGTTCGTTCTCGATATAACTGGCTGATCGCTCGAGCGCTTCGGGGTGGCCAATATTGTGGGGTTCGCTGGCGATCGCGGTGATGTGGTCGTGGAGGCGCGTGGCGAGGGCGCGTTGGTCCGGCGTCGTCGGTGGGGGTGGGCCGGTATAGGAGTGGCCGGGGACGGCTGTCATCCAGAGCAGGATCAGTACCGGGGTGGCGAAGATGGCCAGCGCGGCAAGCAGCGAGATGAGACGACCGGTGGTGTCGCGGGTCATCTACCTGTTCCCCTCCCGCTTGCGGGAGGGGTTAGGGGAGGGGCGTGCCTCATAGATTCCATCGTTTGCCGCACTGCCCTCCCCCGACCCCTCCCGCAAGCGGGAGGGGAGAAACTCGCCGGTCACCCGTCCCTTAGCCCGATCCCGATGCTCGCCCGCGCCTGCTCCGCTTCGTTGCTGACCACCGGATAGGCGCAATAATCGGCGGCGTAATAGGCGCTGGGGCGGTGGTTGCCCGACCAGCCGATGCCGCCGAACGGCGCCGAGGAAGAGGCGCCGTTGGTCGGGCGGTTCCAGTTGACGATGCCGGCGCGGGCATTGGCCCAGAAACGGTCGTAGAGCGCGGGATCCTGGCTGATCAGCGAGGCCGACAGGCCGTAGCGCGTGTTGTTGGCCTCGGCGATCGCGGCGTCGAAACTGTCGGCGCGGATCACCTGAAGGATCGGGCCGAACAGTTCGATGTCGGGGCGTTCGGCCAATTCGGTGGTGTCGATCAATGCCGGGAACAGGAAGGGGCGGTCGGCAACCGGGCGTTCAAGATGGCGCAGCGGCTTGCCGCCGCGCATCATCAGTTCGAGAAAGCTCTCGGTCAGCAGGTCGGCACTCTCATTGTCGATCACCGCTCCCATGAACGGCTGCGGGTCGTCATGCGGCGCGCCGACGATGATCCGCCCCATCAGCTTGAGCAGGGTGGCGACGAGCGGGTCGTAGAGCTTCGCGTCGACGATCAGCCGGCGTGCGGCGGTGCAGCGCTGGCCGGCCGAGGTGAAGGCCGATTGCACCACCAAAGTCGCGGCCGACAGCATGTCGGGCGTGTCCCACACGATGATCGGGTTGTTGCCACCCATTTCGAGCGCGAGGATCTTTTCCGGCCGGGTGGCGAAGGCGCGGTTGAGCGCGATGCCGGTCGAGGCCGAGCCGGTGAACAGCAGGCCGTCGATATCGTCGTGCGCGGCGAGCGCCTTGCCCTCGGCCGGACCGCCGAGCAGCAGCCGTACCACGCCCTCCGGGATGCCGGCGGCGTGGAAGCATTCGACCAGGAACGCGCCGGTCGCGGGCGTTTTTTCGGACGGCTTGAAGATCACCGCATTGCCGGCGAGCAGAGCGGGGACGATGTGGCCGTTGGGCAGATGCGCCGGGAAATTATACGGGCCGAGCACCGCGAGCACGCCGTGCGGCTTGTGGCGCAGCGCCATGCGGCTGCCCATCGGCGCGTCGAGCCGGCGCTGTGCTGTGCGCTCGGCATAGGCCCCGACCGAGATGTCGACCTTGGCCATGACGCTGTCGACCTCGGTGCGCGCTTCCCAGAGCGGCTTGCCGGTTTCACGCGCGATCACGTCGGCGAACGGTTCGGCCCGGGCGCGCACGACATTGGCGAAGCGACGCAGCGCCTCGATGCGATAGGTCAGGGGGTGCGAGGCCCATGCCGCCCAGCTGGCGCGCGCCATGGCGACCTCTGCATCGACATCGCCGCTTTGCCCGCGCCACAGGACGGCGCCGGTCGCCGGTTCGTACGAAATCAGTTCCGCCATCTTCTTCTCTTAAACGCTGGATTTTGGCTTGTCGAAGGGGTGGCCCAAATCAGGTAAGCGCGACACCCATGGCCCTGATCGCGGCGACTTTCGCGTGGAAGGGCGCCCAGTCGTCGCGCTGGTCGATTGCCGCCCAGATTGATTCGACCTCGTCGATCAACATCGAACAGGGTTCGCCCCGCCAGTAAGGATCTTCGCGGTTCTTGCGCGGTGCATAGGCGGCCATCGCATCGCGCACGGTCGCCCATTGCTCGTCATAGCTGGCGGGCAATTGTCCGCCGAACGCATCGAAGTAGAAGCGGTCGAGCGGTGCTTCGGTGGCACGCAACACGGGTTCGACGGTCTGGATCAGCATGCGATCACTGTCGGGGTCGCGTGGCTGCAGGCCGAGGCGCCACAGGATCGCGCCTGATACCGCTGGCTGATAAAGATCGCCGAAACCCTCGAGCACTTCGATCAGCGGTTCCGCCTCGCTGAGCAAGCGCAGCGAGATGGCAAGCTGCGCCACATCCCAATGGATCGCCTCGGGCTGGCGGCCGAAGGCGTAGAGCCCGGCATGGTCGAAATAGGCGGCGGTGAAGGCCGGGTCCCAGTTCGGCGTGAAGCGCCATGGGCCATAGTCGAAGCTCTCGCCCGAGACGTTGATATTGTCCGAATTGAGCACGCCATGGACAAAGCCGGCGGCCATGTACGATGCGGCAAGCGTCGCCGTGCGGCCGACGACATGGGTGAGCAGCCGCGCCGGGGCGTCGTCGCCGGCTTCCTCCCCGTAGAAATGGCGCAGCACATAGGCGACGAGACGGCGCATATTCTCCGCGTCGCGCTCGAAGGCGAGGCGCTGGAAGGTGCCGATGCGGATATGGCCGTGGCTGAGCCGCACCAGCACCGCCGAGCGGGTCGGCGAGGGTTCGTCGCCGCGCTCCAGCGCCTCGCCGGTCTCGATCAGCGAGAAGCTGCGCGAGGTGGGTACGCCGAGCGCCTCGAGCATTTCGGTGGCGAGCACCTCGCGCACGCCGCCCTTGAGGGTGAGCCGGCCGTCGCCGAAACGGCTCCACGGGGTACGGCCCGAGCCCTTGGTGCCGAAATCCATCAGCCGGCCGGCCGAATCGCGCAACTGGGCGAACAGGAAACCGCGTCCGTCGCCGATCTCCGGATTGTACACGCGGAACTGGTGGCCGTGATAACGCAGCGCCAGCGGCGCGGTCAGGCTGTCGGGCATCGGGGCGAAGCGGCCGAAATGCTGGATCCATTCGGCATCGTCCAGGCCTTCCAGCCCGACCTCAGCCGCGGCGCGATCGTTGCGAAAGCGCAGCACCGTCTGAGGGAAAGCGGCCGCGGCGACGGGATCGTAGAAATCGTCGCCGAGTTCGAGGATCGTGGTTTCGGGGTGATAAGCTTGCGGGCGTTCGCACATGCAGCGATATGGGGGCGGACAATCGCAGGACGCAACCATGGCCGCATATGAAAATAGCTATTGGTCGTCGGAAGACGGGCTGCGGCTGCATTATCGCGATTATGCCGGCAGTGCCGACCGCCCGCCGATCATCTGCATGCCCGGTCTGACCCGCAACGCGCGCGATTATGCCGCGCTGGCCGAGCGGCTGGCGGGAGAGTGGCGCGTCATCGCGGTCGATTTCCGCGGCCGGGGCGAGAGCGCCTATGCCAAGGACCCGATGAGCTATGTGCCGCTGACCTATGTGCAGGATGTCGCGGCACTGATCGCCGAGCTGGGCCTCGATCGTTACATCGCCTTTGGCACGTCGCTCGGCGGGATCGTTGCGATGTTGCTGGCCGGGTCGTCGCCGGGACGGGTCGTCGGGGCGCTGCTCAACGATGTCGGGCCGGAGCTCGACCCCGCAGGGCTGGGGCGAATTCGTGGTTATGTCGGCAGAGCCAGCTCCTGGCCGACCTGGATGCACGCAGCGCGCGCGGTCGCCGAGAATAACGCCGATGTCTATCCGCACTGGACGATCACCGACTGGCTGGCGATGGCCAAGCGTATCTATCGGCTCAACAGTTCGGGCCGTATCGTGCTCGATTACGACATGAAGATCGCCGAGCCATTCCGCGTGCCGGGCAACGAGGCCGGCCCGGACATGTGGCAGGCGTTCGAAGCGTTCAGGAAGGTGCCGACACTGATCGTGCGCGGGGCACGCTCCGATGTGCTGGCGCCGGCGACGGCGGCGCGCATGCTGGCCGCGCTCGACGATGCCGAACTGGTGACGGTGCCCGATGTGGGCCACACGCCGACGCTCGACGAGCCGGAAGCGGTGGCGGGGATCGATCGTTTGCTCGCCCGGGTGAAGGCGGAACTGGTTGCTGCCTGAAAGCGTCTAGGCGCCATGAAATTCTCCTTCGATCGCCTCGTCTTCTCGCCGCGTGACGTCGACCTGGCGCGGTCGCCGCTGGCCGGCAAGGTCGGCGCCGAAACCTATATCCTCGGCGCGTTCAATCCGGGCATGACGCGGTTGCCGAACGGCAATCTGCTGTTGATGGTGCGCGTCGCCGAAGCGCTGCGCACGCCGATCCATGGCGGGCATATCCATGCGCTTCGTTGGGATGATGGGGGGTACGCGCTCGATCCGTGGCCGCTCGACATGGTCGACACCTCCGATCCGCGCAAGTTCATGATGCGCAGCGCGGGGTGGAAGGTGATGGCGCTGACCTCGCTGTCATGGTTGTTGCCGGTCGAACTGTCGGCCGATGGGCGCGGTGTCGTTGCGGTGCACTATGATCGCGCGATCGTGCCGCGCGCGCCTTACCAATGTTACGGCGTCGAGGATGCGCGGATCAGCCGGGTCGGCGAACGCTGGCTGATGACGACCTGCTCGGTCAGCCCAGAGCGGCATTCGACGACGCTCTATACGTCCGATGATGCGATCGAATGGCAGCTCGAGGGGATCGTGCTCGACCATCAGAACAAGGATATGCTGATCTTCGAGGGGCTGGTCGGCGGCAAATACTGGGCGCAGACGCGGCCGCTGGGCGATCTCTATTTCGCTTATCCGCCGGACAGCGAATGGCGTGCCGGGCCGTCGATCAACCTGGCGACCTCGCCCGATGCCTTGCACTGGAAGCCCTATGACGAACCCGGCATCCGCCCGCATGCCGCAACCCTTGCCACCGCGAGAATGGGTGGCGGGGCGCCGCCGATCCCGACCGAGCAGGGCTGGCTATGCCTGTGGCACGGTGTCGAGCCGGCCGGGGTCGTCGGCATCTATCGCACCTATTGGTCGATCCTCGATCGCGACGATCCCTCGATCGTGCTGCGATCGGACCACACGCCGCTGATCGAACCCGACGCCGCGCTCACC
>Ga0307510_10009661_pt1 | contig 11494 bp, 9 predicted proteins | sample 12_EM_MG_FD_207224 | JGI IMG/M metagenome (GOLD analysis project Ga0307510, IMG submission 207224) | Populus trichocarpa ectomycorrhiza microbial communities from riparian zone in the Pacific Northwest, United States - 12_EM | ecosystem: Host-associated > Plants > Roots > Unclassified | place... | reverse complement strand
GCTGCGGGTTCGTGTTGCTCGTTTCGTGACCTGGTACTTGTTGGATGTACAAGTATCTGGGGTGAAGTATTATAAAATTAATCATCTGAGGGTGAGACAGGGGTGTTTCTCGGTGGCTGGGAGGGTTGTGTGACGGTAGTCCGGATGAAAGTATCTATCGTGTTCATGCTGGATTAATGTTTGTTTTTTATTTCATTTTTTTATTTGAATGGTGGAGGGTAGCCTTATTATGTGTGATACTACGGTACGATAGTGCCGGTAGTCTGGAGGAGGAGGAGGAGGAAGAAATCTCACCATATATCGCAACTTTGGAAGGTTTCTGAAAGAAGAAGAAAATACCCCCTCGTGTCGGATAAATTTCCCGTGCGGTTGTCGTTGATAGATCAAATTAAAAATAAAAATAAAAATAAAAATACGTGGCTATAGGGTGAAACTCTGTCTAAAAGGTGAAGATAATTCGGACCCCCAGAACCAACCAACGGCTAAACGGAAAAGACGACCGACAAAAAATCCATGATCGGGACCTTCTCTACCGGTACCCGTATACTTGTATCAAACTAAAACATAACCCAATGTATGTCTAAGACGGGAGTAGTATTTTTCTCCCAACTTCGGTCAGATTGTTAAGGGGTTTTTAAAGTCGCAATAATGAACCCATCATCACGGGGGCATTAGAAAAGGGTTAGTAGGAATGGCCCTTTTTTTTTTCTAGCAACCTAAAGTAGATGTGAGGTTCCAGCCGACCAATCGGACCCTCCCGCCCCCCGATACTGCTAAACTGTTTCGGTCCAAGAAAAAGGCCCGCCAGGGGGGGAGGGAAAAAAAGAGATGGAAAGATGGAAAGGTGGCCGATGCGATCGGGTCCGTTTTGTCATTGGTATTATGTACCAGTACAGTACCTGTGTAGTAGAGGCCTGGCCCCGCCGCCGCCAGTACTATGTATTTACTCGTACATGTACTCGAGTGGACTCCAAATCACGGGATTCCTCGCCCATACCATGGCCCTGCACCCGGGCCGTATCGTAATCGAGTAGATACGGCACGATCCAAGTGGTAGGATATGTGGAGCACGGTAACCAAGTTCGGTGCGGACGGTGGGATACAAACGCTGGCATGGAAGGTACAACCATGTTGGCAAAAGTTCTCATACAGTACTACTACTCCTGTACAGTACCTTTAGAACAATACCTCTTAGCAACAGAGCAGCGAGAGCCTCTAGATAACTGTTCTTGGACATGCCTCTAGGGGCAATGTGAACCCTTCTCACAATTTGTTCTACTGAATAGTGGAAAGAGAGGGCTAGTGAAGCGTTTCCAAGGGCGGGTAGTACTTAGAAGAGTAGGGGAACTTTGCAGGCAGAGCTGAACAGTGCAGTAGGGTACTCGAGTAGAGTTATAGCGCTGTAACACTCTACCGCACCTAGCGCCGTGAAGTACCGACGGTTTGTTTCGACACCACCGTATCTGCTTCCGGCTTGCACTGAGGCCATTTTCGCCGTGTTTTCGGATGGCATTATGAGTGCCGGTAAGAAGAAAGGAAGAGGCTTCTTGACTTGACTTTACCCAACCGCGGGGTCCTGGTTTTTCGCGGAAGATTACTGGCGGGGAAGAGGTACTCCGCGAGGTGGGGGCATATCATACGGATGGTCCGGTTTGTCGAAAACGGGGGGTGGTTACATCATTGATCTGCGCTCTCATCCACCCGCACATCTATCTGCATATCGCTCCCTGTCAATTTTCGTTTGGTGTGGGTGTGAGTGGATACCTGTTTGGGTCCCTTCCTATGGTTTATTGGAGTGTCGATGGGTGGTTGTGATACTGTGCTGGTATTAGCGGTAGTCGACAAGCAGAGGCACGATGATATGATAGATAGATAGATAGACAGATAGGCGATAAGTTAGGTTGGGTTTGGAAGGCGAGGTGGATGGTGACCGTCGTGGTGGTGGTGGTGGTGGTAAAAAGATCCGGGACCTGAGTTTCGTGGGAACATAATATCATATCATACTGTACCATACGGCATCTTATCACACCGCATCATCATGGGCCGGACGGAGGACTTTTGCTCGGCAAAATTGTAAATGTGGGTGGGATTACACGGTTTTCCGGTGGTGGTTTCCCTGTGAGCCTGAGGGTTGTTGCGTGCTTGGGATGTGATACCGGAGGGCTGTAGTGAATGTGTGAACACAGTTCTTGAGTTACCGATATGATACTGTACCAGTCCATAAGGCAGCAAGTGGGTCCCGTAAGAAGCTAGGCGCCATTCTGGCGTGTAAAAGCACTGTGAACTGGGTGTGGTATGCCGAAAGTAAAGTTGAAAGTGAAAGAAGTAAACTGATCAGCATTTCTTGCACCAAAACTGCTCGTATAACACCTGTGGAACAGTTGGCTAATATCACTTCTATCGGACATGTGCTGTCACCAGTGCTGGTAGTCTGCGGTAGCTCGCTCATAAATTTGAGTCACTTTTTCCGTCCTGAAATAATTTCAGATCCTTCGCCAACCCTCCTCACTACCCCATTTCCCATTTCATCCGCATGGCGTCCCCATCATTGGCTCTCTCTCTCTCTCTCTCTCTCTCTCTCTCTCTTCCTATCCATTTGCTTCTCGCCTCCAGCTGCGGACCGTCCAGCGCCCAGAGCGCAAGCGTATCGTACCGCTCCACAGGCAATCGAGGGGGATCACTCATGCGTAAGTTAAGTATGCACGATCTGATAGGGCAGGAGAGCACCTTGCCCAAGTTAACTTTATTTTTGCCTATTACATGCAGATTCAGCTACTTGAGCACCCGCGCAGATTAATAGCCTATCTAGTATGGTCACGGAATACCGGTATGTTATGTTACGGTACGTCACATCAACCATCGTTCTGCCCCAGTGGCAGAATAGCTCGGGGGAGAGGAGAATGTAATTGCGGATGACATTCCGAAGGGCGGCTATGGCCTTTTATTTATTTGCATTCCCTATTTAATATTATTATTACTTTAAGCGGGGATGTGGGGGATAAAAGGGAAGGAGAGGAAGTACCAAGTAGTAAGAAGGAAGGGAAGGGAAGGGAAGGGAGGAAAGAAATGGTACTCGAGTACAGTAAGATGGATGGCAAATTGGAGGGGGAAAATACTACTATACTAGGGTTACAAGTACTGGTACAGTACAAGGAGCTTGTACATATCATAGCTCAGCTCTATGAGTGGTGCCCTCACGACGGAAACGCCCTTTCTTGGGGCGGCAGAAGTGAAGTTCAGCGAGGGGTAGAGATGCGGAAACAGCAGAAAGAGAGATGGGATTCTTCTTCTTTTTTCCTTCCCCCACAATGAAACTTGAAAGTTATGCACGGTAGATAAAAGTGAGATAGGGCATCATCGCATAAGGCTTTCAAGGTTGTGAGAGTTTACCCCCGCTCTCTGCTTTCTTTTTCCCCTATTTGGTCCACCATAAAGTGTGGTTTTTAATTACCGTAATTGGCCTCGACCGAGGCCCTTCGAAATCTCTGGTACCAAGAAAGCTAAGCTTTTGGGGATTTTGGAAGGGGCATGCTATTTGGCCTGTCATCAATTTCAGAAACTCTGTCCATTGTAAACTGTCCGGCGCCCAGGCCAGTTCATGAAAGACCGGATTTTACGGTATGATACTCGATAACCGATCACCACACCAGTATTGATTTAGCGAATAATCATTGCTATCCGTCGCTTGTACTCGTACTCGAGTAACGACATCTCGAGACTCTAGTTGGTTGACCTTTTTTGGACTGTCGTTCCTCTCGCCTTGAATTTTTATTTATTATTTTTTACCCTTTCCTCTTGTCGTGGTGGTGGTGGTGGTGGTGGTGCAGGTTGCATGCTGTCGGTGGCTGCAGGCATTCGCAAGGATTAATGAAAGCGGCGGGGTATCTCGATAGGCCGAGCACAACTTTACTCGAAGAAACCACCACTGACGCAAGCATGTGTCTCTCGGTATCAATCCCTCCAGGGCCGTGCTCACTCTTTCAGACACAGCTTTTTTCTTTCCTTTTTTTCTTTCCTTTTTTCTTCTTTCCAGTTTTTTCTTTTTCCGTTTTTTGCTAAGCTTGCCTCACTCGATCACTCCTCGTGTTTACATTTTTTACCTATCCATCCCTCTCTGTCCATTGCATCGGATAGGCTAGCTGTCTACTCGTACTGTATCTTGCCCATTGCGCATCCACGCTATCTTGTCTCTCCTCCTCCTCCTCCTCCTCTAACTATCTCTTCCTCTTCCTCTCTTCTCCTGCTGCACTCGAGGTACTAGCACTGCTCAGTGGCATGAGTACCGCAGATCACTGGTACCGCACCCAAAGCAAGCCCTCTTGCCCCCCCTGGCCTTTGACTTTGTATGTACCGTACTGTATCTCTCTTATCCACTCCACCTGTTTGCCCTATCCAACCTTGTACTCCCATGCAATTATTGTCCCTAGAGCTGTCCATCCCATTCTGCCACCTGTGTTCGTCTTGCCTACTTGCGTACGTGCTACGGTACTACTTCTCACTCTCACACCCACTCACTAGCCATACCTATTCATCTCCATCCTCGCTCCCTTGTCCCTTCTCCCCCAGTCGCTGTAGCCCCTCCACCTTCCCTTCCCTCTCTCCTTCGACCATCCTCAGTTCACCACCCTCCCTTCTCTCCCCTCCTCCTTCCAATTCCTCCTCACCAACTCTCTCTCTCTCTCTTGTACCCTAATTCCTCTCCCCTTTGATCTCCTCCCCTTTCCTTCGCCCTCTTCTCAATCCTTCTTAGAAGTGATTGATTCCGGAGTCCTAAGACCTTCGACCATCTCCCGCCCGGCTGCCTTAAAAAATTCCTCTCAATTCTATGGGTTGATCGCTACAGCCCTCACAATCCACCTCTTAGTGGGTGCCGTCTAGCATTGAATTGTTACCTCTGTACTCGAGTATACAATTTTTTGCATGCGCTAGCCTAGATCTCCGTGCCAACCCAATTTGTTGAAAATAGACGCCATTTGTTGCTCCCTGTTATTATTCTTCCAACTTTTTTTTCCCTCCCCCCTCCTCCTCTCCCGGATAGCAGGAGGTATCTCTAGTAATTTGTATTTTCTACTACCCTTATATTCCAAAACACCATTTTATCTTCGTGATCCCCATCTCGGACGATTGGGATATTTGCTCGTCCTGGGGCTGATTTGTGGTGGAGGAGACCCCGGGAGTAATAATTTCAAAACTTTTTCTTCTCTGGGTGGTGTTGCTTGGGGGTTGTTATTTTTATCTCGTCAGGTCTCAGTTCAGTAAACAATCCGCCGCCATCCGTCGTCGTCGTCGTCGTCGTCGTCGTCACCTGGCTCTTTGTCAGCTGGGGTCCCGATCAATCATGTCTACTTCTCACGATGCAAACTCCGCTCGCCGGAAGAGCTTTGCCTTCTTTTCCCGACCAAACAATTCTCCGGAAACCGACACTGGCACCTGGCCAGTCAAGGAGTTAATTACGAAGCAGAGACCAAAGTCTGCATTCTTTACAACCGGTGGCACTGGATATGAAGAGGTTGCTACTGTGGTTTGGACAAACATAGGCTCCCGCCCCAGAGTTCTCACGAAAACCCCTGGTCAGCGTCCTAGATCGATGTTTGCACCTTTGAGGGGCAGGGACCCTGGTAGTCCCCAAGCCGAATCGTCTGGAAGTTCTTCGATCGATTCCTCACAGTCGGACAATATGCAGCCCCTACATCCAAGCAGGGTCATTATTCATTCGGGAGAGGTAGTTGCAAGCGGCGGTCTCTTACGGAGGAAGAAGGAATTTATGGTTCTGACTAGCGATGAATTGTTAAGATACAAGTCGGAGTCAAAGGCTAGCGAGGCTTTTGGATTGAGTCCACGATCACCAACGACTGGGAGGACACCTTCAATTGGCTCGGCTGGGGATTTAGTCAGTGAGCATACCTTGGTCACTATGATGAATCAGGTGGTTGCGGTTTACCGGTTCGGTTGTGAGGGGGAACTCGCATGCTCCGTCCAAGTTGATCACCTCGACGATGCCAATGGAACACCTTCCTCGACAACCCTACAAGTTGGGTCATCTAGGGAAGCTCAGGAGTGGTTGGATATATTACGCCAAGTGTCGCGGACTTGCAGGTCCGTCAAGCCACCATTACCAGTTTCAGATTCCACTGTCAAACATATCGCACGCCGGCTTGAAGCGGATAGGGACTATTCGCCAGCGCACTTCCAAATATTCAGAATCGTACAAAGATGCGGAAAGGTTCAGGGGAGAGCCGGGTCGAGCGAGGATTTACACAAGATGTACTCGACCGTTTGCTACCTCGCCATCGGAAGCCACAAGGTTCACTTTGTTCCCGTGCCCAAGTGCCCTTCCAACAACAGTAGGAGTACTAATTCACTCCTTTCTGCTGCGACATCAAGCTCTTACGGAATTCTAAATCTTGTTGGAATTGCAATTTCGGATGTGGACGATTCCTTCACCCTAACCTTCAGGTATATCCCCTGCGAATGCTTGAACGGAGGTTAGTGCTGACATATAGATGAAAAAGATTCCCTTGCAGATCACCGCAGAGGATTCACTTGGCTTCCACTGAAGCTCCTGAAATAATCCAGTCAATCCGCCAGGCGGCAGAGTACCTACGCCCTAACTGGCTGACCCCCCCATTTTCTGTTGATATACCGGAGGATATGAAGGACGAGCCAATCCCGGAGATCCCTCCGACCCCGGGTGATGACTACAACGGCTTTGACCGCACTCTATCTGCTTACTGTAAGAACCATTATTTCCCATCTTTAGCCGACGTTTGCTAATCCATGTTTCAGGTACAGCTTATGATTTGGATGCTTCGAACATTGTTTATGGAATCCATACCGAAGTAGAGGATTCTCCCCGATTCGTACTTTACCCACCAGCCTACTCTAGACGTCGCCAATATACAGATTTGGAGTTGCTTGCGGTCATGAGATCGCTGAGATGGAACGAGGCGTTTGCCTCCTTATCATTTCACGGGATCAGTTTGGAACCGTTGCATGGGATAGTCGATATGCATGGCACAGAGAACGAGCCCAATTGCAGCCGATCGGGACGGCCCATCCACGTCAAGTCAACCGGCAACAAGAGGTGTTCGCTTTTGATACACGAAATTCGAGCATTGGCCCTATATAGTAGCAAGTTACGAAGGTTGGATGTCTCTGAATGCATTAAACGGAAAGCACGCAGAGAAGACCCCACCGGAACCCCTTCCCCTGAGGATGGATGTGGTATTGTGGAAGCTGTAATGCCGTTGTGTAGGAGAGGTCTAACAAATTGTGATTGGTTTGATCTGACGGGAATCGAGCTGGTTGAGTCTGATCTTGATTGGCTTGTTGATGCCGCCGCCTCTAGGCTTGCCCATTTTCGCGGGTTTGAACTTGCGCGCTGTGGCTTAACCGAGAGAATGATGACCCTGTTCCTCAATGCGCTAGCTACTCACGAGGATACCTTGGGATCGTTGAACCTCTGCGGGAACCCCGGCCGGATACACGCACCTAGTCTAAATAACTCAATGTCCTATTTCCCATATCTTAGGAAATTGAACCTTTCACGGCTCTTACGAACCTCTGGTGAGGACCCACTGCTTACGGCAGAGACCCTACTAAGATGGAGGCTGGAAGACTTGGACCTAAGGTACGTTCTATAGTCTAACTTTCAGATCATGTTTGCTGACTAGAATTAGTGAAACAAAGCTCAACAAGGAGACTATTGATGCCGTGGCCACGTATCTTGCTAGTCCACAGTCCGATTCACTACATCATCTGACTCTTACTCAATGCGGCTTGACATCAAAGGATGTTGCTGTATTCATGCATTCAATGTCACGAACCCCAGGAAAACCCAGAAACATGCACCTCTACGTCGGGCAGAACCCTCTTTCAAAGCACCACGACGCGTTGTATGAATGCATTCTTTCGGGGACTACCCCATCTCACTTAACAATGAGAATGGTGGATTACCCGAAGGAAGAAATGTTTCGAGAGTTTGTAACGGCAATGACTTCTAACAAGACTATCAGTTTCCTTGATATGTCCAAGGTTTCGTTACCATATGAGGCTGGCCAGGAGACGTGTGCCGCTCTGGGTGCGCTGTTCGCGGAGAATTCCACTTTGAAAGAACTTGATATATCCGGAGAGCAAGCTGTCCTAGAAAGCGCCAGGTACGATTCCTTGACTATTATTGTGCTAGCTCCGCTAATAGACTGCATAGTTTGGGAGCTGGACTTATCGATGCCCTGCGTCGGTTGTCCGAGAATAAGACTCTGGAAATTCTGAGGATTGAGCGTAAGCTCCCCCCCATCAATAACCCTAGGCTGTCGCTAATATCTAGTTGATAGTGCAATCACTCGGCACTCCTGGCGCGATGGAGTTAGCGTCAATGTTAACAAAGAATACCGCGCTCAGGGAAATCCATTGCGAGATGAACGAGATCCATCTTCAAGGCTTCTCCGCCATGGTTAACGCCATGGAACAGAACAAAACATTACTATATCTCCCTCGCATGGACCGTGACAAAGCTGAGCACGTTAAATGTCTTAAAGACAAGTTGTTTCAGCCCAGCAAATCCGCAGTTAAATCAGCAGCCAAGGGCCACAAGGGGAAGGACGGGAAGAAGGAACATCACCACAAGAAGTTGAGAAGGACGTGCAAAGGGGAGAAAAAGGTTGCCTTTGCGGATGATGTATTGGGGGCCACCGGGGTGGAGCAAAACCTAATGCTCCTTGAAGAGAAGTGGGAGAGTGAGGCGCAGAGACTTCTCAAGTTTTTAACTAGGAATGCGCAGCTACACAATGACAGGTGCCCGGGGAGTTCGTTCAGCGATTTGATTTTGTTTTGACTCTTTTACACCCTTTCTTTCCCTATCTTTGGCCCTTTTTACCTTCCCTCCTCACTACTCCTTTTCGGTTCTACCGCACCCGTGAGTAAACAAAAAACCTTGCTACTAAAAAACACATTTTCACCTCTCTATTCCCTGTTTTATATTTTATTAGCATTTTTACGATTTTCATAGTTCGCATTTCATCGGGTTCGGCATTTTCTTCCCATCTGCTGTATCTCTTTTCCTTTCCTTTCCTGGGTCGGGTGCATAGGGGATGGAGTTCTTGTTCATTGCTTCCAGTTTTTTCCTCCTTCCTTTTCCTTCTTACCCCCTCCTCCGTATCCATTTCCTCATATTTTCCCACACTGGCGCGGCACGTAAGCTCAATCACAGCCGAGTGGAAAGAGAGAACATCAAAAAGAAAGAGAAAAGGTAACATTAACCTTCATCGGACGTGGCGTTTCCTTACCAGTGGTCGACCATCCTTGCCCACAGTTTGTATATACCATCATGCCTCCGGGATCCAAAATAAAAATGTACATAAACGTACTCGTTACATCATCTCCTTCCACCGCATTTTCGCAAACGGCAAAAGCCAACAATTTGCACGTGCAAGCCCATTCCCGAATCCTTGACGCCTCAAATAGACAATAGAGGGGAAAAAAAAGAAAGGGCAGGCCCCAATTCCAAACACGATCCACAAGTGGTACGGTAATCACCCACAGCAAGCAACCAAGCAGGCAGACACAAACACCCCTGCATCTGCAAGCCGCGATCGACGCAACACGCTTGTGGGTTTGCTCGTGCCATAAGCTGATTTTGTGGCCCTGACCCTTAACCTGTTCAAGTACCGTACCAGTACCGTAGTTTGAGAGTGACGTGATGCTCATATGATATGGGTACGGAACGATCAGGAGGTGATCTCCAGTAAATGCCTGAGCGAGAGGTGGTCTTGGCATGGTACCGTTTTCCAAAAGTACAAGTACCCGTACGGTACATACCGCATCGTATTCCAAGCACGAGCGTCAATCGACATGGACAGCAATACAACATGAGGCCACAGCAAACAACCTCCCGAACGTCTATTCCGGACACTATTGAATCTCCCGAGAGAGAGTTCTAGCGGCTCACGATGTAAGTCGTAAGTTAGTACTGATGCTCAGTGGCCTGCGAGTACTATTGGGACCTATGAACCCCTTTTCATTTCCTTAACCTAGTAGCGGTAACCGTGGTATGCACGTGCACTAGAGTAAGATACAGCATCATACCCCATTATTATCATGAAAACAAGGAAGAAGGAAATAAAAAATAAAAATACGGTAGGTCCCGAGTGAGAATACCGTATGCATGTTGTACGATAAGCCGTCACTTTTTCTTGCCCCACTAATGCCGCGTGGTGAGGGACGTTTTGTATCCGGGACAGGCGGACGTTCATTCTATGATGCTAGTAGTTTATTAACGGTAGGTTAATTTTCCAAGACTATCATCACAGCCCTCGATTTTCCAGGTTATTATCTTGGCGCCCTTTGTCAAGGAAGCCTCGATAATATCATACATCAATCATAGCTAACCTATCCCAGACCATTTCCTTATTGCTTCCTATATCATACCAAAATTTCAAAACCCCAATAGACTACCTTTATCTCCACGGGAACTTGAGATATTACTCTCTCTTTTATCCGTATCATATTATGCAGATGATCACCTAATAGAGCCACAATCCGCATTAGACCTGTGGTTGAAAATCCTTTATCCCTTGGGCGGTCTGAGACAGTCAAAAATCGTCAATGGCACATCATTTCCTAGTAGGGGTGAAGCTTTTCTAGAAAGGGTGCAACGGTGTGGTTGCACAACAACCTCAACTCTCATGCCCAGTCTTGAGATACATATGCGATGTCGAACAGAAAGCAAGTACGAGCACCTTTGACACCCCGTTCTGCCAATCCCCGATTGCCAAAGAAGTCGAGTATCCAGAAGAACCCAACAAAAAAGCAGAGAGTGGCCAGCAAGCCGAGTTTAGAAGAGGCGGATGTGACTAGAGTTGAAAACTTCAATCGATCTGATGCAAATGAACAAATCGCCCACACCCCCTATACCCCTCTCGGCCCACGAATAGACCACAAGGGTGGGCCGCTATTACCCTGGGAAGGTCCTAATATCACCATAGTTCAAATCTTTGAGCTATTTTGAGATGAGGAGGCTATTGAACTACTTGTGGTTGGAACCAACAGGTACGCGAAAGAGAAAAGAGCTGGAGCTGGAACCCAAAGATGATGGAAAAGAGTTACCCGGGCCGGGAATGAGATAAGAGTATTCCTCGCACTCTTAATCTATATGGGGGCCCGCAGGGGTATGGAAAGCCAGAGGTTTTGGAGGTATAAGGGTGGAGATTCAATACTTCGAACAATGTCGCTTAAGCGCTTTAGTCAGATAAAACGCTATCTCCATATCTCAGATCGAACGCAAACCCTTTCTTGATCCCATTGGCATCACAAATTAGAGCCTTTAAATAGCCTAATTCAGAAGAGATGTCGCAATACTATCTTCCTTCCTCCAATGTCACGGTAGACGAGATGATGATTCGGTTTGGTGGTCGTAGCCTTCACACATATCGGATGCCTAGTAAGCCTATTAAGGAAGGTTATAAGGTGTTCGCATTGTGTGATTTGTGCTACACCT
>Ga0307510_10009660_pt1 | contig 11494 bp, 16 predicted proteins | sample 12_EM_MG_FD_207224 | JGI IMG/M metagenome (GOLD analysis project Ga0307510, IMG submission 207224) | Populus trichocarpa ectomycorrhiza microbial communities from riparian zone in the Pacific Northwest, United States - 12_EM | ecosystem: Host-associated > Plants > Roots > Unclassified | place... | reverse complement strand
CAGCATGTGTTGCAGCCTAATAAATTATGGCCAGACTGGGGATTGAACCCAGGCCTACTGGATATATACCAGGTGCTCTACCACTGAGTTACCTGGCCTGGGGACATCAATCTGAAGTAGGGATTTTGTATGGATAGCCTCTCTTTTGCCACTTTGAATTCATGGACAGATTGCACATCCAACACCCCCCCCCAAATCTGGACCATTTAGACAACTGGCATTCACAAACAGGGCCCATAACTAAAGAGGAAGACCCAATCGCACTGGCTGCTGTATTTCAGGTGGAAAGTCCATGCTGCTAGTGATTTTGGGGCTGGTCTTGGGTCTGCAATGCCACATGTTGTTCATCTTTTGAATCGTGGATACCCTTCAAACACGTAGGTAGTAGTCTGTGCCCTGAGTTCTCATAGATCTCATACCTAGCACATATACACGGGTCCTGCAGTCTTGAACCCGTGCCCGAGATCAATGAATCAGCTTTTACGTTTTCTACAATGTGTCTTGCTATGTAATTTCTAAGAAGGCAAAAATGCCTCGGCCAGTAGATGGCGCGATTTGAGCGTGGCACAACAAGAACCGCAGCAGTGCCGGAGTCTGCAAGGGCCCTAAGGGCTCGGGTATCACGGGAAGAGTTGCAGTTGTGCCGGTGTCAATGTTCCTGCCTGAGCGGGGGAGGAGCAAAAACATGTGGCCCACACTGCGGTGCTAAATCGGGTAGGTCTACCCCACGCTGGCCACCGCCGTATACAGTAAGCGTCTTACTTAGCCCTATGCTGTGCAAACGATGACGATGTGGATATTTCCACAACTTCCATTCGATCCTTTCTTTTCCTCTATTATTCCACCTCGGGTTAAATACGGGTAAAACACATAATATGTTTTGTGCAAATTTTGTGATGCGCCCACTGCCTTGCCTCGACAACTCGGAGCGGGAGCAGTCGGATCCTAGTTTACGCACACACTTCTACTCACACATGTTCGCATTCCCCTTGAAACTACCTTGCCATTTGAACACCGGGGCACTCACATCGGTGTTGTATATTTGTGCCTCCAACCCCATCTGGCGCGCTGAAACCGAACCGACAAGCGCGGAGTGCGCCGTTTTGTTACCCCGTGTTCCTTGTCGGGTGACCGGAGGCAGAGTCGGAGCCTGAGAGCACTCTCGCTGACGCGCAAGCCGCGAACACACAGCCTTGGAACAGGAATGCAGGACCCCTTTCGCCTCAGCGGCCACCAGGTTGTCTCCCGTGCTCTTATCGTGTCCTTGTCTATTCACTGTCATCCCAACCTGACGCGGGATATAAAGGCCATCTGAACGTCCCACTGATGCCTCATCAAATACTCCTTCCTTTCAATTTCTATCAGCCCTCGCCGACTTTCCTCATCTGCACATTTACAATACACAAGTCATGTTCTCTAAACTCTTCGCACTCTCCACCTTGCTCGGCCTACTCGCCGCTCTGCCCGCAAACGCCGCCGAGATCGAAGTAGTCGCAGGAGGTCCAGATGGACTCATCCAGTACAACCCTTCTTTCGTGGTAAGTCGCCCACACAATTTTCTGTCGTGAGCTTCTGAACAAGCCTTCATCACTAGACGGCCAACGCTGGCGATATCATCACGTTCGTCTTCAAGCAGAAGAACCACACCGTGACACAGTCCACGCTCGAGACCCCTTGTTCGTCCCTTGCTGGCGGATTCGACACTGGCTTGTGAGTCTCTCATCCGCTGTTGCGTCCAGCTCGATTTTTGATTTGTTCTGTCAGTATGCCAGTGGCAGTCAACGCGGAGCCCTTCCCGCGGGCACAGTTCACTGTGAAAGACACGAACCCAGTGTGGTTCTACTGTCAGCAGACCGGGCATTGCCAAAAGGGCATGGTTTTCGCCATCAACCCTGGAGAAAGTGGCAAGCTTGTTGAATTCCAGGAGAACGCGAGGAAGACTCCCTTGACTCTAAATGCGAAGAGTATCGCCGCCCGCCGTGCTGCGTCGCTGTCGTGAGGAGTCGTCAACATTGGCTGGGAGTCTTTCTCTTTCATTCACGATCATGATGGACGATTCCTTCCTGTTTGTGTCTTGGGACTCATGTGACTTCACGACGACTTTTCGACATTCGCTTTTACGACCTGATAATGCGTATTCGCCAACTTTATATCATGTTTTAGGATAACCTAATTTTTACACATGCTTCGCACGGGAACAGCAACACGAGCACTTGTATATGTTCGTCCCCAGTTTGATGTTTTGGGGCTGTTTGCTTCGCAGATTTTGTGGCATCCCATCATCGCTCTAATAACGTCGTAGGTGAACACCTGCGGAGATTTTGCGACTCCTTCATCAACGTCAACGCTTACGAGGGCGACTTGCGCCACCCTTAATCCTGAACGCGCCCGACGTGAATTCTTCCCTCACATGGATGCCGACTTGGGTCGTGCCATACCGACATTGTAAACCGTTTATAAACCAAGGTCGTCTTGTTTGTGATCCAAGGACATTCTGATGGATTTTATCCTCGCATTTGTAAAAGTTCAATTCTGTCCCTTTATCTATCTGTAGAAGATAAACTGACTCACGTTTCGCCCTGCGTCGTACGACGCTGTTGTCGGAAATCTGCATTTCATGCACTCTATATCAGTCCAACAATACATGTACTTAAAGCCAGGGGATTAAAGTAACCGCATCAGGGTACACCAGGAGGACATACTCGCTTACCAGCCCTCCTACGACTTCTAGGAATCCTCAACCCTCAGCTGTCGACTTGCATTCCCCCGACGCCGCCGGTGGCCTTGCGCAGAGCCTTCTCCCGCTTCCGCCGCGCGAGCCGCTCGCCGCGCCGACTGCGCAGTGCAACTGCCGCTGTCGGGAGCGATGCGGTGCGTACGGCGATGCGGCGTAGCCTCTTGGGAGCGCGCGACATATCCGAGTCGAATTCGGCGTCGACTCCTGGACCTGCGTGATCAGACGGCCCGGATCCCGGAGCGCTCGGCGAGCGAGCCCGCTTGCGCTTGCGAAGGGATGCCGTGGTCGGTCTGTCAGGTCGGGAGGAAGGCCGATGTCGTCGTCCACCTGCTCCATCAACATTTTTACTGTTTGAAGCGGGGAGAAAATGGTGAAAGAGAAATGAATGGAGAACGTACGGTGTGCTGGTACTGTTGTTGTTGTCGTCATCAACTATCATCCCTCCGCCCGCAAGCCCAGAGCCTGCATCGTCCTCGACATCCATACCCACATTGTCTGCGGCGGACCCCGAATCTGGCTCGGCGTCCATCGCTTCTGCGTCCGCCTCACCGAATAGGCCCTCTAGTGTGAATGGGGCGCCGAACGCGCTCACAATCTGTGCTTGGCCAGTCGTCTCGGCACCTGGAGCAACCTGCCCACCCATACCAGGGATCGTGGACGGGATATGCGAGGCGTGCAACTCGGGAGGTTCAGAAAAGAAAGGAACCTTTTGGTGGTTCCAGTCGATGAGCACGTGGCGCGCCGCGGAGAGGATATCGGGCGTGCCGCCCTGCAAAGAAACAAAAGGTATTTTAGCTTCGAAGGGGGGAGAGATGACGGGACTGACTTTGAGTAGGCGTCCCGTGCTCAACGCGAGCATGGTCAGGAACTCCAAGGTCGAGGAGAACGTGGGAAGATTGTAGATCTTCATCAACTTTTCGGTTTGCGTCCTTGCGAGGATCTCCTCAACTGGAGGAAATCTTAAGCCGAGACAGCAGCACGAATAGGAGCACACCCACCAACGGAAATCGGGTCATCAACGTCTTCTGGTTTGACAACGTTACGCAGAAGTACGGACGACTCCTTCTGGCCCTGAATATGATCATCGTCGTCAAAGATGACTCCCGGCGAGTCCACGATGCGCAGGCCACGCTCGAGTTGAATGGACTGCAGGTCTTTTGTGTGCCCTGGCTGGGCAGCAACGGCACACACCTTCGTCGCGACGCGTCATCAAAGGAGTATGAAAGACACCGCCAACTCATAACAAGCCCGATGACTTACCTTGGCGCGCTTGAGGGTGTTGATCAGACTGCTCTTGCCGACGTTCGGAAAGCCGACCACGCCGACGGTGATGCTCTGGGCCGCGCTCGGTTTGTATGCCTTGAGGAGGCGAAGCAAGGCGGGTGCCGTGCCGGAGGCGAGATTCGTCCGTTGATGCGAGCCCGCGGAGCGAAAAGGGAGCGTTGGCGTTGTGTGGCGGAGGTGTTTGAGCCAAGCCTGGGCATTCTCGCGTGGCACCAAATCTAAGCACGAGTACAGTCCGCGCACCCGCGTGTTGTCGGTGACCAGAGAACCGCAAAAGCGTGTATTAAGGGGGTGAACACATACCTATTTTGTTGAGCACGAACACGAGACGCTTTCCCTCAGCTTCGCGCCTGCGCACCTCCTCCTCTACCAATCGACTGCGACACCCAGCCGGATCGCGCGCATCGAGAATGAGAAGGATGACATCAGACTCGTCAACGACTTTGTGGAGCATGCGGATGTAGTGCCTCCGTTGTTGTTCCTTTGTCTTGGCCGCCGACGTCGACTCGGAAGGCGTAGACAAGGCGTCGTTGGCTGATACGGATGCAGCGAGTTGGGCAAGCGAAGAGAGTGTAGGCTCGGACGCCATCGTCGCATCTTCATGTGGTGGGGCATGTGGAGGGGACTGGGATAGTGATTTGCGACGAGTGGGTTAGGATGTGGGGCCCGCGCGAGGGTGTCGATGATCAGTCAGTTGTGAGGCTGAAAGTGGGAGAACGCACATACAGAGCGTCTGCGTTGCAGTTCTGCGCTGCGAACTTTGAGATTTGGCAGGCGTGGCACACCGGGGTCTTTTTTCAGCTCTACGTAGACGTCGGATGTTAGTCGTGTTGCATGCAGAGGGATTTCAATTGTTAGGGGGGCGCACTCGATTTGAGGGGCACTGTTGGCTTTTTCGCCTCTGATAAGGAGTGTTGGTAACGGCACTGAGCGACAAGAATAGTACGTTTCCTTACTATTCCTTCCCATGGTGAGTCACTAGTGATGGAATATTGATTGGATCGACGAAGAGGAATGAAAGCAGTGAGTTGTGCGAGTCTTACTTGTATCGACAGAAAATAACCACAAATTTACAGGATCAGGCTCGGGACGCGCAGCGGCACAACACACACAACCTTGGACACAATATTAATGCCTTGACCACTCCCTGACAGGCCTGACGCCGCTGCCACTGTGGCTTTCCATCAATATTGACGACTTTGTCTTAGTTTTACAGTATCTTAGCTGATCACAATGACGCCACCATCTGTCACAAAGGACCCACAAAGGGCTGAAAGAACGAGATGAATGAGTAATCGAAAGATATTGGGTTCGCATGTATCTGTATCTGCATCTTAAACCAGTGGTCGCTTTCGGGGCTGCACTCTTGTTAAGGATGCAGAGCGGTCCTGCCATCAATGTGGCTGCACCTCACTTCTTTTTTTTTTTTTGAATTCGATTTTTATACTCCACTGTCTACTGACAACAAGAATCGCTATCTAGGAACTAGAAGCTGAACAAAATACGGGTATTGTAATAAGGAAAGTCCGGCTAATCTGGGTCACCACTATAGAGCATACAATAGACTGGGGGGCGTAAGACCGAGAGGCTAGAGGAGCCTTCACCATAAGTCATGGTGGGTCAGGACGAGCTGGGAGGGGGCGTAGAAGGGAATTGCTGCGGAGGAGGAAGGTCGCAAGTTTGATCGCTCCCTTGACAGTGTGAAATAAAGTATGGAGAGTGTCACCCTGGAAGATTTCCTCTCTGAGAGTGGCGGTGAGTGGGCATGAGGTTAAGACGTGACGGGCGGAGTGATGGACAACTCGACTGTTTCTAGGGGGAGGTGAGTCTCGGTCTGGCCCAGCTTGCAACTGAGCCTCGCCGTCGTCATTCGGCTCTAGAAAGATCTCCATGAGTTGACTAAAGGAGTCTCGGTTTCTCCCGGCTTGTGGCCGGGATACACTGTTCATCCCTAGGTCAGAGCATGGGCAAGTCGTGTTATCACCCGCGGTCGGTCTGAATTTTCCCGAATAGTCACCGTCAAAGCAATGGGTGGATTGTACTCAGGTGGCGGTGGCACAAGGCCACCCCGAAACACGTTATCATACCTAACTGTTGTATAGTAGAGACAGAGTTGTATCAGACCTCAGGGCTACTCATTCTAGACCGTTTCCGACCATATGTATGAACGATTGCCCGTCCCACGATCTCCCTATCGTGCTCATCATGGATGTCGTACTGTGATGCTGAAATTGGCATCACTGACCCATCCAGCTGCCTCACCCCATACTCCCATCCTGGGAGCGGGTGTACAGACTGTCCCTGCGAGTCTCCGGTTACCGCTGGTGATGAGGGCCTGTGTGAAGGGCCAGAGGGTGCAAGTGGTGTGATTGTGGCGGTTGGCTTGCCCAACTGGGCAGGGGGATTGGGGCGTGACACCGTCCCATCTGCGGCCTCCACCGGCTTGCGAACCACTTTGGAATTGGGGCAGTTGTGCCGCCGAGCAGTCTTACGTGATGCGAACTCTCGTCCACAAGACATGCATTTCCGCATGCGAGGAGGGAGTTTGGCAGCCTTAGCTGCTTCACGATCCCGTTCCCGCTTGGCAGCACGGCTCCTCTTCCGTGCAAGACGCCTCTTCTCCTTCTGGGCATTGTTGGCCTTGCGGCCGCCCTTCTGGAGATCGAAGAAGGCTAGATTGCCCTCCCCGTTAAGAAGCTCCAAGATAAATCCGAACATCACCCGTTTCACCTTGCTAACAGGGTGAGGTACAAGCACGACAGCGCACTTGACCAGGTGGGAGTGGAAATGGGGAGTAAACTCAACCGATGAAATGTTCCCGTCTTCGTCCTTTTGAGAAGAAATGGCATTGGCCAAGAGGTTGGCCCTAGAGAGGAACCAACGACGACGGAAGGTGTTGAGGATTTCGAATACCGACAGATCGACAGCCCCAGGAGTGGATTTGCGAGGCTTAACCCTCCCTGTCGGTTGTGGGGGGGGTGTAACAGCCATGCGATCGTCCTCGATCTGAGGGGAAACAATGTTCTCGAGAGAGGACATGGTGGTAAGAAGCAAAAGGCGATGAATCGGTCCGTTGTGCACCTCACTTCTTACAAATTTACAATCCTTACCTCAAGGGATGAATATACGTGGTGATGGACCGTGTACGATTCACCGTTATTTCTGGCCTGATGTCGGTCGTTCTGGATGATGGACAGGTTCAAAACTCGTCCGACGAGGACAAGCCTGAGGAAACCCTAGGTATGGTTGCCATTGTAGACCTGTAGCGCAGGGCTGGTGGCGCTCGAACATAAATACACGTATTGTGCGTTCTTGTCATGTAAGTTGGTCCTTTCAAGTTGGGTAACAGCACAGGATAGATATTAAGATCACGTGTTGTGAAGCGGTGAGTTGATAAAGTGATGATAATCACGTTATACTGTTTCGAGCACGCCCATGGCGCCTTTGCCGCCTCGTAGACGTGTTTCCTATGGCATACCATTTTCTCCATCTGCAAATCCTATCCCATCACTATGGCTTCCCCCGCCTGGATTTGATAGACAGGGCTCCGTCGACCCCATCTTAATCTCCAATTCTGACTCAAATCCTAACCCCACCTTCCATCCACGCCGAGATTCCACTCCTCGCCATCGCCTTGGCGTCTCAGCCCTCGCACTCGACACGACTACCCAGCTCGTTGGTTGCCCCTCCCCAGAAGGTATTCTCTACACAGGTGGCCGCGACGGTCTCGTGATCTCATGGGACCTCAAAATTCCCATGAGGAAGCGTACTCGCAATGGCGACGTCCCGCGTCAAGGCAGCACCCGCTGGGAACTCGTGACAGGCTGGATCGACCCCGTCATCGACGATCTGCCTGACGAAGATGAGGACATGCGAAGCGATGGGGATATTCTTGGGGATGTCAGAGGCAGTGCCAGGCGTCGGAAGCTCAGCAGCGCGACCGCCAGCAGTGGATCCATCCCGTTGGAGAGCATGTGGGGGCCAGACGTAGATGCCTTCCGTCCAGGCCAGGTGCGTCACCACAACTTGCCTCCTGATTTACACCTCCTCAATCGGCAGTCCATTTCTCAGCCTTCCACGTTCCGGCAGGCCGCTCAGGTTCATTCGGACTGGGTGAATGACATCTTGTTATGCAACCAGAATCAGATGCGTCTGTATCGCCTCTGCGTCGACCCATGTCCTCAAACCTGTCACTGACATATCCTGAGCAGTTGTTTCCGCCTCGTCAGACGGCACTGTCAAATCCTGGAGTCCCCATTCATCGCCGTTATCAGACCCCGTCACAGTCGGTACGCACACTGACTATGTTCGATGTCTCGCCTCCAGGTAACGTTCAACCAAAACTTTTTGCTCTTAATTCACCTATTACGTAACAGTCGTGAGCAGGGCTGGGTCGCATCTGGTTCGTTTGATCGCACTGTCAAGCTTTGGGATCTCTCCCGTGCTTCGCAGGCGACGACGACAACACCGAATCCCATCATGACTCTCACACCTCCGGATTCATCTGGGTCCAAGGCGTCGATATATGCCCTTGCCGTCGACCCCCAAGGACATATGGTAGTCTCTGGTGGTCCTGAGCGGGTCGTCCGGATGTGGGATCCCCGTGCGGGAAAGCGTGTTGGGAAACTGGTCGGCCACACTGATAATATACGCGCAATTCTTGTATCAGAGGATTCTAGATGTGTGCGTCCTCAATACCTCTCTCTTGACGTCGTGCCCTGATTTCATCCTCATAGCTGCTTACCGCTTCTGCTGATGGTGAGCCGCCTTCCCAATCTAATCACAGCATCTCTCTCATACCAGTACAGCCTCGATCAAGCTCTGGTCCCTCGCTTCACAACGCTGCCTGCACACCTTCACGCACCACACTGACTCTGTTTGGGCTCTCCACTCGACTCATCCGTCTCTTGAGGTCTTCTACTCGGGCGACAAGTCCGGCTTTGTCGCCAGGGTCGATGTCGAGGGCTGCGCACACATGTCCGAGGCCGAGTGTGCGCTGATTTGCCAGGACGTAGCACCGCCTGCTGAAGGCGTGACCAAGCTCGTCGCTCTTGACGACTCGCTCGTATGGACTGCGAGCGGAAGCTCGAGTCTACGGCGCTGGCGTGCACCACCACGTAGGGCCGTTCGCGTAGCTGCCCCTGTCGAATCCCCGACTTCTGCGACGTCGCGCACAATGTCGCCTCTCCGCCCTTCACGTAGCACTGACTGGCGACCACGATCCATCACGCTTGACTTGCCCCCGTCTCCACCCTTACACCGCCACGCCCGCCATACAAGCTCGATGAGCACCTCGTCCCATCCCGCATTGGAACAACCTCTGCCCTCATCCTTATCCTTGGATGACGGGACAGGAGAGGGTGAGACATCCTGGTTCGGCCTGCCGTATGAGTGTCTTGTTCATCTGGCGTCACCGCTCGGCGACCCATTCACGCCTTTTTCGCCTATCTATCATGGGCGTGGCACGGGCCCCGATGCTGACGTCGCAACGCTCTACTCAGCTGCGTCCCTTATGTCAGTCTCCCCACGCCCACCGATGCCGCGAACCCCACTACGCGGCATCTTCCCGTCCCCGCCGTCACCCCCACAGTCCCCGCCGAGCACCGGCCGACCAGTCAGTCCCGCACACAGTGACTTTGCCCCGTCCATCAGTGCTCTGGGAACGGGAGGTGCGGGTATTGGCGGCAGCGGGGCTGCTGGTGGGAGCGCTCTTGGCCCACATCGCGCTGCATTCGAGTTGCGCGAACTCGTCGCTGAGGCGCAGCCGCTCTCTCCCTTGCCGGACTTTGTCCTCGTTGGTGGGCCGGGGCTCGTCCGCGCCGCACTGCTCAGCAATCGCGTACATGCGCTGACGGTCGATACGGCCGGCACAGTCGCGGTTTGGGATATTGTGCGGGCTGTGTGCGTAGGTCAGTTCGCACGGGAAGACGTTCTTTTCGCAGCGAATGCCAACAACAATCGCGGTGGCGGGAGCGGTGGTAGTGGCGCGAGCCATCATGAGGATGAAGGCCTGGGTGTCTGCAGCCCGCGCGAGGCGCTCGATGTTGTGCGCGAGCGCATCGACGGCGAGGCGTTTGTCGTGCCCTGGTCCTCCGTTGATACCGCTATGGGCGTGTTGAACGTGCACCTCGATGATCATGCTTTTGATGCGGAGCTGTATGCGGACGAGCTCGGACTCCCACCGGAACGCGTGCTGCCAGCTGGTATAGGCCCAGAGGACGTACGAAGTGCGTTTTTTCTTTCTTCCGTTTTCGTATTGCGCTTTTGATTGACGGTTGATGTCGCGTGTTGTCCCACGTTGGGGCAGTCAACCTTGGTAAATGGATTCTGCGGAACCTCTTCCAAGGGTTCATCCGCGAGCAAGAACAGGCACACTCGCGGCGCATGCGTGCTGGCGTTATGGGATCCCCCCGGGCAGTGGGCGGCGTATCCACCGCGTCACCTCCATTTCTGCCTCAATCGCCCCCACAGTCACGACCCAATTCTGCTGGTGGGCCCACAAGTGCACCCATCAACCCTACTGGCACCACCTCCATCGTCATCGTCGCACGCAATATGCTCCCTGCACTTGCGCCCATGCGTCCTGCAGGACTTGGCATATCTCACGCCCCTCTCCCGCACACCCAATTCTCCCCAAGTATAACGACGCCTGTTGCTACATCATATGTAGGCGGCGAGTCGACAGCGACACCACAGGCACAATCACAACCTCCTCAGCAGCCTGTTCAGGGCAACAGCGGGCCCCTCGGGCAGACTGAGGTGCCCACATCTGCAACCCCAGTGGCCGCACAAGCAGGCCAGGATTACTTTACCACGCCCATGCGACGGCCGTCAGTGTCAAAAGGCGGAGCTGGAGCAACTCCTGTTCCTGCGCCCGCGCCAGTGCCAGTGCCGACAACGCTAGACGAGAGCGGCCCGGCCACCGCGGCAGGTGCGGGCGCGAACGCCGCTGCGGAAAGCAATGACACAGCTGTTGGGAATGGCGGCGCGACGCCTGGTACTCCCGGAGGTGGGCTCATCGGCAAGCTACGCGGCCTTGGGAGGACGACCAAGCGCGCCCAGAATGAGGGGAGCGCACCGGGGACGCCCGGACCTCTCGTGCGTACCCCTGGGCCAACAGCTACGGGAGGTGTGACGGGAGCGGGGTCAGCATCCTCGAGTGTTGTTGCCGCTGTTACTCCCGCTGCTAACACTACTACTACGTCACCTGGCACTCCGGTGCGTTTTCCCATCTATGTTGCCATCGAATACTCATGAGTTGACCCTCACAATTACGTAACAGGCCCCGCAAGAAACCCCCGCGAAACCGCGCACGGCAGCTCAACTTGTCCTCACCACTGGCATGCTCAGCCCGCCGACGGCCGCGGATGGTCCTATGCTGCCGCTTGCACCGGACATTCCGCTGCTCATCGCGGAGGAGCGCCCGCATGGATGGGCGATCCTCTACCGTGGCACTGTCGCGAGTGCGGGGAC
>Ga0307510_10009657_pt1 | contig 11497 bp, 16 predicted proteins | sample 12_EM_MG_FD_207224 | JGI IMG/M metagenome (GOLD analysis project Ga0307510, IMG submission 207224) | Populus trichocarpa ectomycorrhiza microbial communities from riparian zone in the Pacific Northwest, United States - 12_EM | ecosystem: Host-associated > Plants > Roots > Unclassified | place... | reverse complement strand
CGCTCTGACACTGTCTGATATCGCGGTACGTTGTCCGCCCGACATGTCACAGGGCCAACATTCAACGGAATCTCGATTTCCATTATGATGCCCACCTCGCTGTTCACAACGCCGGCAGATTTATCCTTCTTCACTACAGTTGACACGAGTAATTGTGGTTGTCAGGAGATCCATTGGGGTTATAATAACAAAGCTGTTTCGGGTTTATGATGCAATCCGATGAAGAATCTAGCTTATCTATGACAGGCACTTCGGAGGTTTGGTGTTTCATGATGGGTGAATATGGCAGTAGTGATTGCAGTGTGGGGCTACTACGTATCCTGGCCCGCTCGCTTTTGAATCTACTCCGCAACGTCGGGTTATTACAATAGTCAGGATGGTGTTCGGCCCGGTGAACCGCACCACTTCAGTTGCACAACAATTGCACAACTCCCAAACAATTTTGATATCATCGCGCACATTTATTCCAACACCATATACGCCAATCATTGAGCCAAGAGCGTTGTGATAGCAGAACATATGACAGCAGGATTTTACCAGCAGCCGGAGCAACTCGGGGTAGCGCCCATGGAACTGCCACTCCGCAAATGCCAATACAGGCGCCTGCGGATGAATTCACAATAAGGATGTCTCCTTGCGGTTCGCACGGGCATACTTGACGCGCGAGTGTTGTGGTACCCACCGACGGAAGATACGAAAGGCTGTGGTGGTTGCAGGCCGAAGCGATGGGTCCTCCGTTTGGAATGACTCGGAGCCGACAACAGGAGATTTTTCACTAACTCGACTGCAACGAGGTGCATGAATGTGCCTGAGAAACATGTTCATTAGGACAATAGCGCATCGGGTACGTGCTCGAAGTCCTGGTCGTGAAATACGTCAGAAATCGATGTCTGGACAGTTGTCGGTACTTCTGTTTCTCCGCATGGTCGAATTCACTGGGACTTGTCATCGATCAAATTTAGAACCGTCGTTGTCGGAGGACTACCTGAAGTTTAGAGGTACAGGCGGTACACTGGAAACGACCAAAGCATAGAATCCCGCGTTGATAAGCGTTAATTTCAGGCTTCACATCTGGGCACTTTGCGACTTCCGGCAGTGCCCCCGACTGTCCAGGAGTTGAGTGAACAGCCGCGTCCCCATAACAGCGGGGTATATTTTTCCGTTGTCTTTATGTTCCCGGATGCCGCATATGTACACGGTGATTAGACCCTGCAAGTGTCTGGAAGGACATGGCAGAAAATGCAAATAGATATGGAACTTATCAGTCAATTGCAGGGCGCAGACCGGATACTGTATCCACGTTCGCTGTCTGACGTCCGTAGAATTCACCGAGTATGGAACTCATGGTCGGAGTCTAGACAGCCGAGTTGAACAGTCCGGGCGCATACACCCCAACAGGTGGCAGCATGATGAAGTGATGCGGACCGGTGACAGTCAAGAAACGCGGTGTACGTCAAGACAAAACGTCTTCATGTACGTATCAACCAAGGCCTCTAGGCCGAAAAAATCAAGCGATGCTGAAGGCCTGTTACTAGAGCTCGAGCATGTGTTATCGCAACCATTCTCATGAGATTATGAGCAGGCCCCATGCCCCAAAAGTAAAAAGGTTTACCAAGATACGGGCGATTTGTGATTGATCAATTGATCAAAATTGTACGGCACCAGCTAGACACATAGTTCAGCTCAGAGGGAATGAGGGATGAGGCCTCATCATCGATGAGGGGCTCTAGATGTACTTGGTCAGTTGGCCAGTTGATCTCCGAATCGGCCTTTGAATTGACGTCTGTCACCACGTTATTCGAACACGTGATTCCCTATTTTGGCCCTGAAGCCAGGGACCCCGGTATACTGTTGATGGGACCCTGGCTACCTCAGGGCCGACTGGACGGCTTCCCGACGACGCGCGACTGACTCTCGCTTTGCTGTCGTTCTCGACGGCTCGCAAGGACCCTCCACCTTCCATGAGCTCGCGCTTGGATCCTACTTGAAACAGACTCGAATATTTTCATCGTTATTGTGCGACGCGAAGCTTTCTCGGACGAAGTAACGACTCAGCGCAGGACTCGATTTCTCTCTTTCGTCCTTTGTCTACATCTCTTTCCCGCCTGGGGCACGTCGACTACGATGAGCCAGGCCTCCGCTACTCCAAAGACAGAACCGGAAGCTGCTACGGCTACAACGCCGATAACTCCAGCAACTCAGACCCCTACTGCTTCATACACTCCAACCGCTTGGGCATCGAGTCGTTCGTATCAGCCGCGCCTCTGCATTGGGTTGTGAATCTCACGCGGCCCCCCACCAATCTCATCAGAAATCCCCATCGATCCCGTCTTGCAGCATCAGTCTGCGCATGCCACGTAGGTTGGACGCATTCGTCACTCTGCCCTGTCTTCTCATCCGTTTGCAGGACGCAGTATTACACCCAATTCCAGCATTCCCATTACCCACAGGCGTCATATGGCCACTATCAACCCTACATCCCACCCGCACAAACCGCACAAACTCAGACGCCTGGGCCAGTTACGGCTGCGGTACAGCGTCAAGCCGCACTCGAGACAAGTCAAGTCGACACGACTGATGTTGCCACCCTCAATGACGCGATAGGAAGTGCTGGAGTTGATCTGAGGGTCCGTGCGCCGACCCATCTCATCCATCGTTCACACGCTCATGTGCCCTTGTCGATGATTCACAGGCAGAAGAAGAATCGTTACAGCGTGGCACGGATCAACACCAGACGTATCGTCCGTATGAAGATCGATCGCGAAAACAGCCCGCGACTCCTAACTTTGATACACGCTTCCTGGGGCCGACGATGCGCGCAATAGGGACGAAGCACAAAATCTCCAAAGTTCCGGAGGACTCGGTCAACTACGTTGCGCTGGCGTTACGAGCACGACTGCACGACCTCCTCGTCGCGATGGCCGACGCCAGTGCGCATCGCGGCGAGGCGCAGTTCGACCGCACGCCGTCAACGTATGTAGACGGAACCCCCATGTGGCGGGTATCCGTACGACGGGACGTCGCGAAGCAGGTCGCGGCCCTCGAGCGCGCCGAGCGCGAAGATGAGATGCGTATCCGGCGCGAGCGCAAGGAGCTTGCGGCTGCACAAGCCGCCGCCCTCGCCGCGCACGCGCCTGGGACCGCAAGCGGGGAGGGCGGCGAAGAGGGCGAAAGCGGCCCAAAGAAGAAAAAGAAAAAGGCGGACGGGCCCGGGGTGACCGCGAAGAACATGTCCGAGGACGTACGCAAGAAGATGTCGAATGCGGTCGCGAGCCACGCCGCGGGTCTCAGCACGAGCAAGTACGCGTGGATGACTGCGTCCAATGCCACGCCCCCGCCACCCCCGAAGCCGAAACCGGCCGCCAGTCCGAGTCCAGCAACGACGACCGCACCCGCGACGACGTCGACGGCTGGCACGGCCGGCACATCGGCGGGGAGCTCCTGGGCGCGGCCTTACGTGTCCACGACTGGCAAGGGGTCAAGCTCAACCAAAGAGGAAGAGGACACGCGCCGTGTGGTCACTTTGCGTGACGCCCTGTTCGTGGTGGAAAAGGAGAGGGGCCACGGTGCCGGACGCGGTGCCGCACACGGGTGGGTCCGATGATGAGTGAGTGCCATACTGTACAGTACTGTACGGCTCTCCTCCCCCCGGCCCAGCTGTGTTTCCCCTCCCACCTCTTGCCCCGCTGCTGTGTTACTACATCTTGGTGCGATCTTCTCTGCCTCATTCATTACTGCAGCTCTTTTGGACGATGTATTTTTCCGTAACACCGTTATTACCGCGAAGTTTGCACTGGCCACCCACACGCACACCCCGCCTAAGCGCACGGAAAGGCCCTATCGGCCCTTCGCGCATTCGATCCGAATTTGGCGAGGAGTTGTAGGGGTGTTTTACAAAAGAGAAAATGAATTACGGGAGCTTGTCAGTCTGCAGCGAAACTCTGGGCCCTTGGTTTGTATTCGCTTGTATTGCGGGACACGTGGTGCGTTTTCGGGTTTGGGGGTGACCGAGGCCGGATGGCTTCTGAGGGACTTTTGAACCTGCGGGCGTTAAGCGCGTACCATCCTTGGCTTAGTTCCGTCCTCAATTGACAAATCGCGCGCGTCAATTGACCGCAAAGGGCAACCTCTCGTGTCTGTCTGTCCCTGAACGCCCCTTGTCCGCTGTGCATTTTTCTCTGTAAGCCCTAAACCATCCATCTGCTTACACAGTGCAGCACGCACACTGTGTGTCTTTGCTGTCTCTTTTGGGTTTATTGTTATCGACCCGGCGATCCTGCGAACGATAGAAGACGCGCAAGAAACGTCAGGGGTTTGTCCAACCCGTTCATCTTTACACTGGCCGCACCGCACTGCCTGTCAGCGTGTGTCAAGCGGAGGTGTCAAAGCCCAGCTAAGCCAAGAACATCTACAGTATGCTGACTACCCGAAATGCTCGAGTCATTTTGATCGACCAAGCCCGAAATCCCCACGGCCTGTGCTCAGATCCACTTCACACCCCCTTCCGTTCCCTCTCAGGCCCCCCTTGCGTGGCGCGGAACCAGTGCAGCAGATCTTGGCTTTACTGCTATGTTGGTGATAGAAATGCGGAAAACCGACAGGAACAATTTGAAATGGTGAAACGGCGGGTCTAGAATGAATCATGCGTATGAGTCGTGCGTCGCGCGTGTCAGAGCCTCAGAGAGGGGATTGGCGTTGATTGATCGGGGGGGGGGATCATGATCAGACAGACACTGACACACCCCTCTGCTGCAGCAACAGATCAACTGTACAATCAACACTGCACACGAGTACTACAGCACCTGTTGACAACGAGTGCGCTCATACACAATGCGGATTCTTACAATATACCATCATGCTACAATAAATCCTGAAATCTGATTGGCCAGCTGTCACTGCCTGTCAGAAACTGAATTGGAAGAAAAGTACTGTAGTAAAAATCCACACGGTGAATTACAGTATGCAATCAGCGATAATCCGTCTTTTCTTCTTCCCCCCTCCCGCTCACTCTCTCGTCTGACGGGGGCGCGAGAAAAGGAAGCAGATTGTAGTTGTAAGTGACAGATTTCCACACACAAAAATCGACGTTTCAACAGTACCCAGTACTGTATTATGGTACGGATCGGATACAAGTATGCACGGTACTAGGACAGCACAATGGAACGATGACGATAATGATCTTGATCTCGCTTTGTTCTCTACCGAGTTTGACTAATTCGCACGGAACAAAACCCCTTGCCCTTTATCCGGCCCGATGAGATGAATCTCCCCCAAAGAGATAACGTTTCGCGTCCGAGGAGAAGCAAGAAGCAAGGAGAACCCGACCCGAGCTGACCCACTCTCCCCGCCACTCTCCCGCGAAGAAGGTGGAGACAGGAGACGGTTAAGTTAAGGTGGTGGAGCGTCGGCCGATCCGGATGCAAGTTAGAGATGTTCCGCCTCTGTCCTTCCTTCAGGTCGGCCGAGTGGGAACTTCGACGACTTACCAGCGTCCAACCCGGATCGCTTACCGTAACCCCATCCTTTTGTTTCGGATCAAAATGGTGTAATAGGCTATTCACTCAAATTTCAGCAGCAGCGTGGTTCGTCTATATCACAATCTACCACGCACAAAGTGGGACGCATAACGTACACAAGGTAGTCTAGTTACACTTAGCACAAAACGACGCTATATGTACCCCTACAACAACCTCGTACAAGAAAAAATACAAAGACCAAGGTAAAAAGTCAGAGGGGGTAGAGAATACAAATTAATAAGTTGACGTAAACCAGGCCGTCACAGGGCCCCTCGCATAATATCGGAAAATGATGGTCAACAATGAGGTATCCTCGTGTAGGCCGCGAGTCAAGTGACAGGACGGACCCGCCTGTCAGCGCCGCCCAGATGACTGACGCGATGGGCCTTTTGGCTTGCCCTTGGATGAGTGGGTACTGCGTTGGCGAGCCGGCTCTGGCCGGGAGGACGTACGTCCTTGTTTAGTAGAGTGATGACGTGCGCTCTTTGAGCCGGTGCTGCTCTTACGCTGGGCGGGGGCGGGGCGTGGGGCATGATGGGATTGGCTACCATGACGATGATGCTTGGAGCTGCTACGCTGCGGCATAGCAGCCGGTGCTGGTGCTGTCTGTCCGTTGCGACGGTTGCTGCCCCAGCGGAACAGAGAAAAAGGTCCACTGTTTCCGCCAGCGGCTTCCGCCTCCTTGCGCTGATGCCCGCGCCGAATAGCACGGGCCTCCTTCATCTCGCGGCGGCCCATCTGTCGAACTCTTTCGTTTCCAGCGAGAGTACCACGCCACATACGCAGCCAGCCATGGATAGTGGATGCCTTGCGGCGACGGCGTCTGCGGTCCTCCTCCTATGAGATCATCGCGATGTGTGAGCGTGCGCTCCGCTATCAATCTAACCAGCCATCGGAACACGCACCGTTGTCCAGTCGATCTCAATCATGTTTTCTATTCAGAAATGAAGCACAGTAGAGTGGGAATATGAAGGTGAAATGGTGCGAGTGCAGGTCCGAGGGTAGCTGTGATGGGAGTTTTTGGAGACCTTATAAGCTTCCCACATACACATGCGGCATGTCCGCTCGGTTACGCCTCGTGTCGGCTCGGAGATGGCCGAATCACGCAAGTGACGTGGGGCAGCCCCCAACTGACAACCCCAGTTGCGCTCTGTGATGCAAAGGGTATAGGCATGGGGGGTACTCGGTTTAGCGGGGGCGTGGAAGTGGCATGTCTGGGGGGTTTGCATGGACTCCACGCATGGAGGCGCCATTAGCATTGGATGTGTGCATGGAGTAGGCATGCTTATCGTCCGGGCAGTGTCGTTCACCTGAACCACATGGATACACACCCCTCGCAAGAGTAGAAAAGTTGGCTTTCACCACATGACAACACTACCGGATGCCTGATGTGTCTTCAGCACGGTTCCCCTCCAAAAGCACCTGTCGGCCGAGGTCGAGGTCGATGCACTGCATGGAGAAACATTGAAACTGCCGCCAATGTCGGAGTTGCTAAACGGAGAGAAACATTCACGAAAAGCTATATCGATCGTGGATGAGGGTTGGGGGGAAAGAGCATAGTCTGCGAAAGGAAGGAAGAGCAGAGGGAAGACCTGCGCGGAAAGGAATGCACCGGTTTGATTCACAGCCGCAGCCGACGAGTGACGGTCCGGGCAATCTATCACTTATGTAAGCTCGCTTTCCCTGATTGGCGCACGTGAATCGGTGCCGTAACATGAACTCTCACCACCGTACTGGGTGGGCTGTGCATTGCTGCCTCTAACACCGCTTCTCTCCAATCTACACTTGACCCTATGGCGTACTGTTCGAAACACCTTGTCGTCGGTCTCGAAATAGCCGAGTGGGGAGGAGCTCCGGACTCAACAGCGTCCGTATCTATGGCCTTCAAATACCAGCCAGATGTCGCTCGTTTCGATAAGTCTTCAAGTTCCCCTGCAAACGATTCACGACACACACTGTACCACTCTCTTCAACTTCTCTTTCTCTTTCCAAAATGGGATTCAAGAACGTCAGCGTCATCATTGATGGCAGCCTCTTTTTGGGAAAGTCAGTCAACATATTTCCCACCCACCTCCCTTCCGCGTCCTCGTGACTGACCCGTGTCTTCTTCCACCCCTGCCAGTTTCGTCTCGGCACAATCGACACGTTCTTTGACAGAACGTCGCATCACGCACATCGTCTCCGTTTGTACCGAGGCCATCCCTGCCGAACATCCGCAGTCTGGTATCAGGCACCTCCGCGTCCCCGTTCAAGATCAACCCAATGAGGATCTTCTCATCTGGATGCCGCTTGCCTGTCGTTTCATTGATGAAGCCCTTCGTTCTGGTGGTGTCGTCCTTGTTCATGGTGTACACGGTCTCTCCCGAGGAGCGACCATCATGGCAGCCTATTGTACGATTCTAGTTCTCTCATCTCTCCTCCTCATCCCTTAACCCCATCACCAGTAATGTGGTCCAGACGCGTCAGTGCAGCCGAAGCCATAGACATCGTCAGGCGCAGTAAGGCTGCCCTCGTATCCGCCTCGACAGACTTATAATCTGGCATCTTTGACAGCTCGTGAACAGATCTGGATTAACCAGAGCTTCCAGAGGCAGCTTTCGCTCTTCGAGTTGTGTCGTTACGCGCCATCCATGGAAGAAGGTATCTATGTGCGCTGGCGCCAGAGCCTCAACCACGCATAAGTTAGGCACCGAATTCATTCATTACTAGGTATGTACACGAACGCAACCAGTGTTTCGTTAACTCACACTTTACGTAGACTTTATCACACTCATTGTGCGATCTATCTTTTTCCTCCACACATATTTATTTGTACGAGCATTGTTGTGTTGTTTCACTATTCACCAATTGTCATGGAACTTTACGCCACTGTCTCGTCACTCTCTAGTATAATCGCCGAAGTTTCCTCTATTTATGCACTCCCTCGCTGATCTTACTATTTATTCGCGCGCGCTGCGCTGCTCAATCTACTCTATCATTTCTGAAAATTACTGTAGTGCTACACACGATTGCTTACTTTTCGCTCAAGTCTCACCACAGCCGTTCATTCCCCGTCAAACCAAATGTCATTCGTTGTTCTCACCCACATCAGGATCTTTTAGCGCTGATTCCACAGGTAACCACTGTCCAGTACGTGGCAACCCTCGACACAGCAGTCGTTTAGGACCGAGATCGTGACACAGCTACTTTCGATAACACGAAGGTGGGCGTCATTACATTTTTTTTACGGAATCAAAATGGAAGCATAGCATAAATTGTTGCAATGCAGGGGCAAAGGCACGCATGTCTCTTGCAGTGCAAGGAGGATTGAACGCCGGCACTTCGGGGTTCAGGCCCATTGTGTGCATGCGATCGATGAGAGAATTAGGCAACAACACACTCGGGGACACACCTCCGGATCCGCACAGTTGATTTCCTAACTGAGCGACAGCACGCGTCACGTCAGATCTAGATCGGGAGTGGGACGGTCCTTTGCGGGCCGGGCAAAGTGGCAGTGACCCTGCAACGCAAGCTCAAACGCAGGAACGCCCACAACCTCGTCTGCTTTACGGGTAACAGAGTCATACCGTGGCCGGAGGTGAAGCGTGTGGAAGAAATTGGCAAGAAGGATCAACATGGTCCGTCTTCCCTGCGTCTTATTACGTTACGACAGGGATCACTGATTTCATAGATGAAGGGAACCCGGGAACACTAAATTTAGGATTAATTAACCAGGTCAATGCGCTCTACACCTCCGCGGCGGCGTGAGAGAACTCCCGGTAAAGAGGACCTCATGAGCCGCCTGATGGACAGATAGACATGAAGGGCACATGGCACCCGAGTTCCTCTCATGCTTCCGAAGCACAGTAATATGTGGCCAACAAGCAATCAAAGCGCCACAGGGGCACGACACCGTCGACAACGCCGCCCAAGTGCTCTACCTGCTCTTTACAGTACGAATCTGGTTAAATCACGAGGGCCACGTCTTGGTCTTAGATAACATAGATGCGGAAGATGAATGGTAACTTACAAAAAATAAAACAATATCAGCGGGCCCCCTCATGCCCAACGTTTGACATCGAAGAACTCCGCGAATGTGTGTCGTCTAGGGAATCGGTCCAACTCAGCAAGATACGGATGCTGGAGGGGGGGGCAATAATTAGCAAAACCGGGTGAATGGGTCCGGAGTTCGCCGATCAGCGCTCACCACAGTTCCCGAAAGCGAGGGATTCATTGGATTCACCAAGATCTCTACTCTATTTGTCACGCACGCTTCTCGCAGAGTCGGGTAATACTTGTCCGTCGTGACGGCTTCCTCGACGGTCAGCGCGCGCAACTTTCCGAGAGAGGGGACCGCTGCGGCGATAGCAGGGAGGACTGAATCCGATATGAATGCGTGGACCTGGAGCCTGATGTGCATTAGGGTTTTCGGGAGGGTGGGAAGCGGACTGCTCCAAAATGGCCCCGCGATGATGAACTCTTCCAGGTTTGTGAACAGGTCAGCGAGACCGAGGCCGGAGGCCGGTTGGCGCGTGAGCGTGAGAGAAGAGACGTTCGGCCCATGGGCCGATAAGGGCGCGCGTGCCCCCGCGGGAATCTCGTACAGCTCAAGAACCCGCAATTCCGACTGATCGTGTGGTGCGATAGGGGGCAGGAACCACTCGATCACCGCGGCTAAGGAAGTGACAGGAAGTCGCAGCTCACGCAGACGTGTACTCGGCCTCTCTGGGAGTGGCAGGTCATAGTCCGTGCGCACACGAAGAGCTCGGACCTTTGGCCAGAGACGGACGAGGTCATAGGCCAAAGGGGAGTCAGCGTGCCTGTCATACTTGAGGTCTAACACCTCCATAGGTAATGCGAGGCTCGACAACCAATCCAAAATCGACGGCTCAAACGAACATCTCTCCTTCCGCGACCAGGCAACGGACAGGCACAGGTGGCGTAGCCCGGGGGAGTGCGCGAGTAACGTAAGGAAATCGGCCAACCGCACGCATTCTGGGCGTCCACCAGGGATGCCCTCTTCGGTGAAAACGGGGAGGGTTCTTGCGAATTCGTCGACGACGCGAATGATGAGGGACTTGGTAAACATAAGAAGGTGGGAGCGATGGAGGAGCGCTGCTGGGCCCAGCGTGCCGGGGGTTCTCGAGACATGGAAGCGACTGTTCTCGACCGTGAGGGAATGATACAGCAAACTCTGCGCAAAGGGGAGCCACGACTTGCAGACGACCGCACACGCGCTAAGCAGCTGCCGGTCCGCCCCCCGCGGCGGTAGCTCGCACATCTCTCTCAATATCTTATCGACGATTTCAAGCGGCAGGGCGGGAACATTGCTAGGCGAGGCGGCGACGGTCTGCGGGTTGAATAGAACGCGTTCATGAAAAATGAGGTGAGTCAGTTCAACGGGAGTTGCCAAGGCTACATGCCTCATAAACGTTGATTACTCACTTTGACGTCAGCGCCTTTACTTTTCACGTTGTTTTTCGACCTTCGCCAACGCAGGAGGGTGATCATTGGATAGATGGGGAGTCGTTGGGTCCTTCGTTGGGTGTTCGGGATGATATTCTGGAGCAAGACCCACCGCGCCGGCTGAGACCTGACAACTGACCAGTGTCATCTTTCAAGCGCCTGGTTGCGTGTATCGGCTTCCGGGGGTGTTCGTTTGAGGTAAGTCGCTTTGATAGACGCCACACACGCCGGATTGATTAGACCCCAGATCGCGGTTTTATCCGATCCTTCTATCACGTGAGTCGTGGGATCGGGGCCGGAGCGCCGCCGAATGTGTCGTGCTGTCATCCATTTCGCTTTTTTCGACCCGAGTTGTGACCAAGTCAGTGAACAAAGTGAGGGGACTGGCTGTAGTCCTTTGATCATCACGCAACTGACCGACCATTGCGATCTGCGTGATACAATGATCATAACGATCCCTGCGATGATCAAACAGACAACTGTAAGAAGATCTGGGCGCAGTTGCTATGAAGACACCGCACTGTGGTAACCACTTC
>Ga0307510_10009656_pt1 | contig 11497 bp, 8 predicted proteins | sample 12_EM_MG_FD_207224 | JGI IMG/M metagenome (GOLD analysis project Ga0307510, IMG submission 207224) | Populus trichocarpa ectomycorrhiza microbial communities from riparian zone in the Pacific Northwest, United States - 12_EM | ecosystem: Host-associated > Plants > Roots > Unclassified | place... | reverse complement strand
CCCCACCCCCCCCCCCCCCCCCCCCCCCCCCCCCCCCCCCCCCCCCCGCAAAAGCAGCCGATTACTGTGCAATGGTTCATGCTTGAAATTTACTTCTTATAAGACATTCGTAGAAATGCACCCACCGCAAAATCCCCTGCATTAGCGTAATGTTTTTAGCCTATTATAGCTAGCCATTCAGGTTACTTCAAGCTAACTTACCGCAGTTGTAACCATGTGAAGTTGGCTACTCACAACACATCCTTTTTTTGAGTAAGCGATGTGGCATTTTGCGTTCTGGATACAGACTTGCGGCGAAGCGAACCTACGGTGAGGCGAGAAGGCCCATAAAACTGATAGGGCAGGGATTATTTGTATGGGAATTTTCGTTATGCCGTAGACTCGGTTTGCCTGGGATACTTTAGCCTACCGAGCAGCAATAAGCGGGCGAATACCAAGCTATGTCCGGGCACATCATTAATAATCATATACGCTATCATACAAAAAAAAGCTGAGTGTTCCACACAGCTTATGGATGAGCAAGCTACCATCACGCGCCCATATGATTTCCTGCGGTAGACCAAATTACATCACTCAGCTTGGCACCATCTGAAGGCCCATTTATTGGCTCACCGATCACTGGTCTTTACGTGGGTGTCCAACAGCAACTCGGCCGCGCGAGTACGTAATCCTAAAAGTTAAGCCTGCTGTAAAACAAAAGAACACTGTTCCTAAGCCAAAAAATCGTTTAAGCTCATGTGTGTAGGTATCAGAATTCCTGTATAGTTCTGAGTCCACATGCCTTTGATATCACTCGAATTCCAAACGTCTTGCTGCAGCACTAATGATAGATTTTGCAAATGTCTCAATGGACCAGGGGATAAATCAGCTCGTCTCTCCAGGGCACTTGACGCGGAGACCACCAACAGGATTTCCAAATACTTTTGAATCTGGAAGGTACAATGCGTCAAGTCGGTCTTTCAGGTCTGTCATGTAGACTATTACCCGCATTGCCGGGTCTTTTTCACGCTAGTACGTTGAAACAAGAGTTTTCTTTGCAATCCGTCTCGAATTCTCAATAAAAACGCCTTCACTTAACCATTTATGGCCAAGCCCAGGCTTATTTTAGACGCCTCCTGACTAATTGAACGTTTTGCTTCAACCCCTACTTCACCTCAACGTACTCGAGTACTTGCCGCAGGCCAATAAATCCAGGTAATGCGGTAGACTGCCGTAGAAACTCAATTTTGGCCCATGTGTTACCGCGTGTCGTTGAAAATTCCCTACTCTGGAAAAGGGGCGAAAAGCACAACAAGAGGAGCCGCTCAGCTCCTCTGGGAGAAGCAAAAAAAACACCAGACCTTACCGGAGGAGGCAACTCCAACGTCATAGCACATGGGTCGATTGTTTGAGTTTTTAAGGTACAAGTAACTTACCGGTAACCTGGTTCGGCAGATTCGAACGACGACTTAATTCAACCAGGTTACTGATACTTGTAGAGGTCTAGTCATGCGCAGGGATAACTGCCGCCGTACAAGTGCCGCTAGGGGGCTTCCGTGAGGCGAGCGTCGTGAGAAGAGACCCGGAAGGAAGGTGGTAGGAAAACAGAAGTGTGTTTTATATTCGATGTGTAGAGTGAAGATTATTATATGGAGAGAAAGGGAACGCAGTTGGGACTAAATACAGTTTGTGGTAGCCACTCGCACGGTGGGCTCTCTGTCGCACGAGCACCGGAAACACCAGTTACCCTCGCCTGCTAACTAATATGCCATAACATGACATCCTGCGACGGGGTTGCTCCATCAGTTACAGGAGGGAAGGTCGATAGTGTTCCTGAGGAGCAGGCCCCACCCATACTAGCACTTCATATTTCCTATTCACTGCACCGTGCCATGGGCCCGGCCTGGTCGCGGTGAAGTAATGTACCCGTAGCAATAAAAAGGTAAAAGACCGAGTGAGAATGGCTCGCTGCGCCAAAGGAATTCTCAACCTTCCCATGTTTGGTTAAAGGTTTGATTATTCGATGTCTTTTAATTCCTTGCAGCTTGCATGAATTAGTTCTATCTTTACTCTACCGCACCAATCCTTCCAACGGTGTAGAACCTTTATGCGCCAGTGGCCGGGGGGAAGAGCGAAAGTGAAAGCTCTAGGAAAGGCGCTGGGGCCAGCCCCCACACCCCTGGGGGGGCATCCCTCCACCTCCTGCACCTCGGACAAGATATTTTGGGTTGTGCTTTTCCATTATTGCATGGCTTAGCTTACTCGTCCCAGGCAAGAAGTACCCGGAAACAGGGATTAGATTTTTGTATGATAAACCCCCTGCAATTATCTGAGCTCTCATACTCGGGTGAGGGGGGAAATACAAGTATTGGGACAGCAGGGGGTTGAAGAATTACTCTAATTAGTAGTTATCTTACTTTTTTTTGGTTCTTTGATACCCCTTCCAAGGTATATGCACAGGCCTCTGCTACCCATGCTTGTCCCAATACTTCACCCCTACCCCTAGTACAAAATTGACCCCCCCTGTTTCTGGGTACTTCTTGCCTGGGACGAGTACTCGGGTGGGAACGCTAGTGATGGAATGTATAGGGGTTTGAGATGTCAAAGCTTTTTACCTTTCCGAACACTATATCTAGAGACCTTCAGAACTCCCAATTCGGTTGTTTAAAGGAAATTTTTAAGTTGGCCAAGACAGCTACACCATTCCTTTGGAGGTAACTTATAGCTGGTGAGTTGGGCTAGCCCAATCCCTATTTCTCCTTGCTCTGGGGCAAAATTCTCCGAGATTCCTGACAACACAGACCCTTTTTCCAGAAGGGGTATTTCTTAAAACCAACAAGCCGTTGGACCGTGATGAACTTAAATTTTCCTTTAAACAACCCAATTGGGAGGTCTGAAGGTCTCTCCTACCAAGTTAAATCATCCGCGTGAGCCTTTTCAATACCATGCTCTTGGCGTGAACCCCTTCCGGATACCATTGACCGAGAAATATACCATCCAAAAAGTGAAACCTATTCAAAGAACTATGATACCTTGCCACCGGCCCACAATAAACAACCTCCCTCTATCACTCAGTTTATGTTAAAAAATCCTGGAGAAAATTCAGAAAAATACCAGCAGGCCTCAAGTAATTCTCAATTTTTTATCTGATTTTTTAAATTACTTTTGCACCACTTGGTGAATAAAAGGGGTGGGGAAACTCTGTGCGTTGGTAAATATTTTGTGGTTCCTCAGAACATGAAACCTTGTAATGGTACGTTTTCGCCAAGAATGGTATTCTAAAGGTGCCCCCCCTGTTTTCCATGGTATTTGAAAGGTTTTCTCTAAATCATCCTCCACCTCGGGCCGTCATGAGTACGAGGACCTCAAGCCCCTGCCTGCCACCACTAACCTCCGTCCCCGAGCACAGTCCTCCCACCTCGCGTTCGTGGTACTATACCGGTAATGGCTGCTGTACTCAAGTAGTACAGGCTTAACTGTCCCGCGGTAGGAACTGTGCGAGAGAATACCACGTTAAGGTTAGGGTTGCATGAATTAGCCTTACCACCCGCCCAATTTCGTCGTGAGTATCATATGATACTAGCAGATTTTTAAGGTCTTTGGAATAGAATACAAAGAAGTGATTCAATTGTGGAATGGCTGATGGCGCAATCTAGGCTCGAGGCATACAGCTCACGTTCCGGAGGCTTTAAGAAAGAGAGAACCAAGGCCACATTTGGTACGCCAAAAAAAACATTGTTCCTCTGACGCTCATGGCTTCGTTCTTTACAAAAGTTTAATGAAACATTCCATGATTGCAATTCTCTTGAGAAAGCCCACTCTCTATCAGGCAGATAAAGATGTCAGTTGTGTGTGACAGGTTATCCCTAGTGGGACCAAACAAGGTACAGTAAGCATCGCCTTAGTGCCTCCTCCCGTTAAGATCCCCACCCAGGCATTAAGAAGAGGAGGCTTGCCAACAGAACGTGCTCGAGCAGCCTTGATCGCATGTCAAACGGCCAAAAAGGACCAGAACTTCGGAAATTTCTTTTCCAGGGGCACTTAATACAGTAAAGCAATATAATTGGGGAGGCTAACCGGGCTCAAACGGTGTTGCATGCAGCCGAAAACTCCGGCCCTCGGGCAAGTTGCACCCTGCAAAATCCTGTGAGAGGGTTCCGCCTCCAGGGGTGAGGAATGCGGGATATGACAGGGATTATGACCCCGCAAGAATAACGGTCATCCAAGCGACCTTGCCTTGTTTTCTGGTCTTTAGAGAATTGTCCTGGGTACCGGTAATCCCATTGCCGGTTACAGATTCACTGCCGCACGAGCTGAAGGAAAAGAGAGAAGAAGTCCGTCGGAGCTTTCTTTATTGGCTCTTGAGCCTTCTCGGCCACTCAGAGAACCGTGTTTGCTGAACCAAGTGTTCGACAGACTTTTTTCTATGATATCACCAAAAACTAGCGCCTTATGGCCTTTCCAGTGCATAATTAGTGTTACACAAGTAATTTCGACGAACTAAGTCACAGTTCGACAGACTTTTTATTTTATTTTTTATATAAAACTTTATTTCTCTTCACGTTTTTTTAGCTACTACTCTAAAGCGTCTGAGTAATCTGAAAACCTGCAGCCTCTAAACCAGACCTTGCTGTAAAAAAAGTCAAGACAGTAAAGTCCCCTCATCTGCCCCCCCTTCCCTGGCCCAAACTCCCCAAACTTCCCCTCATCTCCGAGTCCCCCCTCTTCCTCTATCCCCATCCAGTTCGATAGACTTTTTTCCACACCCTGGTACAGTTGCGTTCCAAAAGTTCTGGCACTCAGACACCGGTACTGAAACACGGAGGGCTATTACGTTGCTATAATTTTGTCACGGTACCAGCCCAGGTGTCAGAACTTTTGAAACGAGGCTGTACTTGCAGTACTCGGGTATAGTATGGTCATTAAGTGCGAAAAACTTTGGGCGGCGAGACAAGGATTAACAGCACCGACATAGCGGATCCTAGGAGATGGGCGCTAATTACCGGTACTGTGCCACTCGAGATATGGATTCTGAGCTTGTCTGAGCGATCTCGATCTCCCGGAAACGAGCATGCACACGAGTCTTGCACACACTATTTCTGAGGCAGAAAAAGGCTTGCAAACCTTACTCCGACAAATGGGGAAGGCAAATCTCGGCTAAGAAGCACGAGCAGGGTGGCGGAAAAAAAGGGGTGTTACGTGGTACAAAAGTACCACTACTCGAGGAATCTGGGGTAGCTGCACTCTGTGTTTAGCTGTGATTCTAGTCATGGATTTTTATTAAGACATAAGGCTAAACTGAGACTAAAAGGGAATTTAGGGTTTTTGGAATGATTCTTTTAAGGGACCCATCTAAATGGATAGATTAAACTGAGTACTGATACTAGGGGATACCTACTCCTTCAATACAGATTTCTGCAGCTGGTGTCAGCCAAGCCCAGAATTTTCCACCGATTCAAACTGTCTTCCTTCTACCCCACCTGACCCTGGCGATCTTTTTTTCCGCCCTTTGTGGTCATACCTGAGTACCCTACAGGGATTCCCTGAGAGTTGCCCATATTCAAAAAGTTATTCCATACCAGTACAGTCGCTGCAGCATGTATTCGAGGTTTCTATTTTTAGCCTTTAGTGCATGAGCTCACGGCACTACTCGAGCATTGGGGAGTTGGACTACCGGTTTTAGAAGTCATTCCTATGATATGATAGCATGAAGTGCTTGAACATACGGATTAAAAGTTTGTATGGAAGATTCTCTGTGCGGGTCTAGGTCACCGGTCTAGGCCACCAATCTAAATTCTGGCGCACATACAATTTGCCATACAAATTTTTGATCCCTGTGTTCGGGTGTTTCTAGCTGTATGCTTGTAGGGTAAAACAAACTTGGCTAGGGTCATAATTTTTGTTCTTTGCTGGTGTTATATCGTGCGGCTATCTAGAGTTAGCTAGCTAGCCATCTAACCTAATTTCAAAATCCATTTGGTCAAACGAAATACTGTGACAACAATGAATGAGACACAGTGTACAAAATTGTATCGTGTTGGGATAGATTTCCAAGAGGGAGCCTTCAGGCGTGGTCAATAATATAGGGTATTATCCCGGCAAAAAGTGGGGCGGAGCTGGAGTGTTATCGTCAAACGCGGGTCTGGGGGTTCCCACTGGATGCAGCCGGGGAAACAAAACTGCCCTTAAGTTACGGCCTTTTTGATGACTGGGGTTAAGTCAGCTATCGTACTATTATACTTCCTTATTCTTTCTATTATATCTGCTTGAATTTCCCACACCGCCTCCATACACTGTTTTGCTTCCTGCCTTTTTTCTTTTTCTTCCTCTCCATCACCGGATGGCATATTCGCTGTTATCATACGTTTTCATGCATTTTCCAACGATGGGCGTAACTTATAGCAAAGCATAATACCTTGCTCAGTTGAAAGTGGTGTTACCCCTGATTCTGTGGTTCTCGCACCGCGATTGCTCAAGTACACTTGTTGAGTTTTAGGGGTAGTGGGTTGCTGGGTGGGCGGTTTTACCTCAGTGGGTTGGTGGGGGAATGGGGCTACTGTCAACGATTGACCAACGGACTATCATAGAAGGTTGGGTGTCTACCGCCTCAAGCCTCCAATTCCACAGCATTATACCAACCACTACAGTCACCCCTACCTACTATCGCTCAAACTCACGCAATGAACAACCAGAAATCCCGTATCCTCTTCGATAAGAAAGTAAATTCCTCCAATTCTGCCAACTCCACCGAGCCAGCTCGCTCCGAGACCCCCGGGAGAATGACCTTTCTCCCTAGGTTTCATCGCTCCGAATTCCTCAACACCAGGAAGACAGTCGAGGGCGTCCTACATTGGTTCAAGAGCCTTGCCGCCCTCAAGGACGTCAAACACGAACTATTCTTGGCCGTGGAAATAGTCAAACACCTCAATTCGCTACTCCAACTCCATAAGAAATACGGAGTAGATCTCCAGGTTTTGGAGCTCACTATCGGCAAGATTAACTCGAGTCTCGTTATGGTTAAAGCTAAGGCTGAGGAGAACGAGAGTTGCAATGGAGAAGAGAAAGGATATGCGGAAGCTAGCGAGGAGGAGAAAGGAGAGGATGTCTGCCATGGAGATGAAGATGGAGAGAATCGCTAGATGGGCGGAAGAAGTGGCTGCAAACAGAGCCTAAGGAGGGGGCGGAATAGTTGCATATCATTCAAGCGGCTTCACTCTATTCGATTTACAACGGTTGATTACTCTCCTTAGTGACATAGTGAATTGAGCTCTTTTAAGTTGTAAATTGTGTGGTGCAAAAGTATTGGATTTCCGTATTGGTTGATTTTCCTCAGTGAAATGGAAGGAGGGATCCTGACGGAATCCCTTCTGGGTAGATTACCTGTATGATGTGCTTTGCCCACGGGCGCCCTTGGTCTAATACTCGCAAGTGGCTTGTCTTCGGTTGAATTCCATTGCCAAGGAGTCACATTTTCTCACTCGCTTACTATTAGCCCGAGCTGTAGCAACTCGCGATCGTTTCAACGAGAAATGATAACAGCAAACAGTCAAGATCATAGATTGCTGCGGGCTACTACAACTATAATGATAGGAAAGATATAGACAAGCCATATGGTGGGGTGGCTCAGTTCCTCTTCCACCACCAGGTTTCCGCAACGAAGAACCAAGACATTCAAAGAAAGCATATAGGAACAAAAGGAAAAATAAAGACTGAACTAGTACCCAGCTTGGGAACAGAACTATAGAGAGTCAAAAGAACCATTTGACAGGAGAAAGAAACCTTATTCCAACACGAGCCAGGAGCTAGTCGCCGAGTGACACCGAGTGAGGAGACACTGTTTCAACCTTGTTTCAAACGCCGCATATAATTCTGCCATTCTGATGTTTGAAAATGTTGAGAGCTATCGAGTGCGAAAGAGTGGAAGCGCGTAGTTCCACAGGTTCAAAAGGAAAATGGTCACCGGAGAAGCAAAAGACTTATTTTACTTGTTAAACAAGAAGAGAATTAAGAGAGAAAAAGAAGAAGAGAAGAAACAAGAAGGAAGAGAGAAGAGGGGTGAAGGTTGGAGAGGGGACAGGGGGTGACGTAAGTGGTCACGAGGTATCACTCGTAACCACAGCAACAGACAAGAGGAGAGTACACCCATAACTACAGTTTCCAACAGAAAACTTTCGGCGGCACTTCCTGGCCATAGAAGGGAAGCCTAATGTTGACTGGCGGCCAGTTTACTGCAGTGAGTTAGACTCTACAGGTGCTACACTTGCATCTACTTCTGGGGTCAATGATCCGGTAGTTTTTGGATATGCTCCAGGGGAAGGGAGAGCTAGTAGGGAGAGAGACAAAGAGCCTCATGAAGAGATCCATGAGGAAGTGAACAGAGAGATGGAGGTCGGAAACGAAATCCAAGCTTGGCCTGCAACGCCAATGCAGAATACTACGACAAATATCATAGTATTGATATCCAGTCCATCACCGCAAGACTAACTGTGGCCGACTTCGCCACCCTCCCCTAGACCACAATTTCTATGAGAATCCACAAAATTTTGGCTGTGTATTAGAAAATCCGTAGATAATATATTGAGAGTTACAAAACTCTTAAATGTTCCAAAGGGATGGAGAGAGGGTTGTTTTAGCATTAGGAATCGGTTCTATCTTTTTGTATGGAGCCGCATACAAAAATCTATGTCGCTTTCATGCAGGTTGATGTAATCATAAACAATGGAAGCAGCTTTGATTCCTTGCGCTTCTATTTCTAGAGGTTTGGATATATTGTCATTCTCTAGCTGGAGGAAAGATTTGAAGAGTTTATATGCGAACAGTGTTGGGAATTGTCGGGTTGAAAGCGTTAAATTTGGCCCAAAAACCAGTATCGGACGAATATTTTTGTCCCCGTACTGTAGCTCCTAGATCGGAGTTATCGGAATCACCTCCACTCGAAATTTCGGTGTACAATGCTGCAGACAAGCAGCCTAGAAACATAATCTTATACCCCTGCGAAGACTCGTGAACAATAGTAATTCCGATTCACTTACTACACAGATAAGGTCTTTCAAGATCGCTCTCACACGCCACTCAATCTAAAGCACAATGGCCCCCCCCCAAATAGATAGGATGTGGAAATTCCTTCCATTCCAATAGTCACCTGCTACCTCCTCAATATCTTGAGAAGGAGGTCACGAAATTATCAACTACTTGGAGGCGAGCATTTGCTCTCCTCCCACAGTGATACCTGGTCCATTAGCCGATCCAACCTATGATACAATGATAACTTCCTCGCAAAACTAATCGGAAATCTGAAAAAAAATCAAAAATCACAAAAGTATTATAGAATTTAAGAAGTGCTTGAACCATAAACCGGCATTGTTGCTTGTCAGAGCTATGTGTGGTTACTCTGCACTTAGAATCAGTCTTCTTGTAATGTACGAGCAGAAGCTGGAGAATTTTTTCTACTAATCTAGGAACCCTGTAGTCTTAGGATTTCTACCTTCGCAATGAGTTTTCTAGATTCTCGTCGTGGTTGCTGGGCTCACCTTAGGGGTTGGGGTAGGGGAGGTAGGGTTCCGAATGGCCGGCGGAAGACTGGACTGGACTAGCTAGTCCTGTCGAAAGTCAAGTCTAGTCTAATAGTGGAAATTAGACCGACTGGATAGTCAAGGTTATCGGAACCGACTCGGCCAGGACTGGTCTGACCAAGCCCGCCAAGCAATAGTCTATGCACGGCCCTTTGACAGATTTACTATTTTTACAAGAATATATTTCATTCAAATAAAGCTTTTCTTTATTAAACTTATTGTTTCCATCAATTATACAGTGGAGATAGTGCCTCTCTTGGATTAGGAATGGGGAAAAATAGGTTCTCAAGTATGGAACTTTTTTCCATGCACCAAGTGAGTGATATTACATGACCACAGACTACAATACCGGTATTCGATGCAACTTACGCACCTCGTAATCAAATTTCCGCCATATGCTCTCCTCTCCAGGATGCTCAATCAACTTGTATTGAGGGGCTGTTGATATATAATGTGGCAAGCGCTCTAAGATCCTACTATAGCTATACTTGTATTCTTAGAGAGTGTTGGCCTGGGTGCCATTCCGACTCTTTTGAGATATTTTATAAAGACTGGTCTGGGACCAGTCCAAACCAGTCCGGACCACCAGAGTTGGTCGGGTCTAGTCATCGACATCAACAAGGACTGACCAGCCTAGTCCTGCCTCCAATACGTGACCGGTCGGACTATTCGGAACCCTGAGGGGAGGGCTGTCACGGCCCTTCTAGAGGGATAACCTGTTCACCTTTCCATTTGATGAATAGGAGAATTTTATAAAGAGCCATACATCTCCTCCCTCCATTCAATTTACTAATAGCATACTTGGAGAGTCAATTTACTTGTGTAAGTCACATTGCCTAATGCCAAACAGCTGCTGCAGATGCGGGCAATCTTCTGTGATGCTGCTATTCTATGTTTCAGATTCCCAACATACTGTCCTGCATCTGAAATAGGGACGAGACGCTCTCTAATCCCTAATCTTATATCAATACGTCTATTGGTGGGTTTGCCATTGCCTTCGTTTTCCATGGACCAGGGGGTGTTTGTGCTATCGAGTTCACAATTGAGGGTTGACCGGCTGCACCTTCACGTGTCATTTCAAGTTTTGATTGGGGGAGATAAGGTACTGAGATAATCGGAATCGCTCGATCGTTTATCCACAGGCGAGATCCTTATGGATCACTCTCACAGCCCCCTACACAATTCTCTACCTGAAAGTACACATAATATTAACTATATGACGGGTAGGTTTGAAAGGCTCCTTCCTTTCCACCGGTGGAACCAACTACAGAAGCCCTCAAAAATATATCAAAAAGGCACAAGCTGCTACTACCGTCCCTGCTGCTGCTGCTACCACTACTACTCTCATCGCTACTGCTGCTACCACTATTGCGGCTGCTGCTGCCTCTGCTACTACCACCACTACCACTACCATCACCACCACCACCGTCATCGTCACCGTCACCGCTGCCGCCAAAACTATAGTTCCTTCGGGAGAATGTGCAAACTCACCGCGCATAATTACACCCTCTGCAACCACAAACTCTGGAGGATAAAGCAAGGCTGCTCTCAAGCCACGGAAGACCAAACCCTGCCGTATCCTGGTTGCCGGAGCTTCCCAACCACTGCTTGCACCCTTTGGGAGCCACCATCTGAGGCTGTTGTCGAGACGCGATACTATCACACGGAGACGTGCCAACTTTTGGGCTGCAAGTACAGTGTTAGGCCTGAGATGGTGATCAGCGGATGGTGACTGGGAGCTGTTAGTCGTAACTGGAGATGGGGAGGAGAGTTCGGTGGCTTCCGGGCTGAGTTCTTGGGATCAGAGGTGGTGGGAGGGCGTGGAGGGTTGGAGGGTTGGAATATGAGTGGAGTTTAACTTCAATCGGCAACATTCTCTGTTGTGTAGCTCTGATCTTTTTTTTCCAAATTTTTTTCAATCCTTTTTTATGTGTTTTTTTCTAAAG
>Ga0307510_10009655_pt1 | contig 11498 bp, 7 predicted proteins | sample 12_EM_MG_FD_207224 | JGI IMG/M metagenome (GOLD analysis project Ga0307510, IMG submission 207224) | Populus trichocarpa ectomycorrhiza microbial communities from riparian zone in the Pacific Northwest, United States - 12_EM | ecosystem: Host-associated > Plants > Roots > Unclassified | place... | reverse complement strand
AACTACAACTTCACTGCTCTTTATCCAACTGAGCTAAGTGTTGAAGTATTTTATCCACCATATTTTAGCCCCAACGTTTCTAGACCATTAATTAGTAAGATAAATCCAGGGACCAATCTTGAATACAAGCAGAAATTCACCATGCATTTTCACATACATCAGTGGCATGAAGAGCTTGGAAAGATTTATGTGACAATGGTGGCACCATCTTTTACTTCACATTCCTATTCCATGAATCAAAGGTTGCTGGTTTTGGCTCTGGACAGTGAAGCCCAAAAGGTGGATTTCAGCAACTATGTTGTTGATGTCCATGCACCGGCAACTGCAACACTGGCACCTCCGGGATATTACCAGTTATTTGTGGTCCATGAAGGTGTTCCCAGTAAAGGAACATGGGTCCATATCAAGTAGAAGTTGTAGTAGTTGTGCTTCGTTGAATTGAGAATTTATGATGGTATGGTGATCTTAAAGAAAAGAATGGGTAATCTATTGCAGTCTTGTTGAATTTGTTCTGGAAATGTTACTTTGATGATTTGAATTACGGCATTCATTTCATAATCTCTTTTTTTTTTTTTTTGGTGTGTGTGTTGAGACAAATGGATAATTCCAAAGCATACAAGCAACATCAACATCTGCAGCAGCAGGAACCTTTTGATGCAATTATTGAAACTGATGTTCATTATTTACACACGTCAATTTTTTTTAATTCATTAAAAGATTTTTTTAATTTTTTTATTACATGGAAGCATTTTTTTTTATTAGGTAACATATATGCCACAAGAGGAGAAATTTAATCGGTTTTGTCCGGTACCAGCTGGGTTAGTCATTTTCCCACTGCTATAAGTAAAATGACCCGGATACCCTCACCTTTTTGTGCCGGCTTTCCTTTCACTGTTCACTAAAGATTGTCCAGTCTATTTCGTTCCGTCCAGAATGATAATTATATATCTCGTTTCAATTCATAAAACAAAACAAAATTTCATCTTGTTCAAAATATCGGCTTGTTCCAGAAATTCCTTTTAAATTCCGACCAAAACATTCCGGTTTGTTCTGGCCTTTCTATTCTAGCCAAATAGTTTTTTTATATAATTTTTTTGCTTTTCAAAAAATATATTGTTCACTTTTACAGTATTAATTATATCTCTCAATCCAACCATTGGATCGTGCTAAACTTTTACGAGGAGTCTCCTTACATATTGTTATATCTCAAGTTAAGATTTTAAGGTAATCGGAGTTTAGAAAGGCCTTGTAAAACTGTCAATGATATTTTTATAATTTTATTCAAATTCATAATTCTGTTCAGAAATATCATTTTATTTTATCTTTTTTAGATTGGATTTTTTCAATTTCATCATTCAACAATAGGTTTATTGGTAATTGAGTTTTATTATTTATTTTAATTTACTTTATTTGAGATTATCATAGTCTCATGACCCATGTCACGGATTTAGAAGGTTAATCCGAGTTAACTTGGGTCAACACAATATGTTATTATCTCAATATTATTTTTTAAAAAAAGATGTTGTCTTAAATTTGTTTTAGTCAAACAATATTTTTACCACTCATCCAGATTGTCTTTGGATCCTTTGAGTTGATCGTCATATCGGTTCAACTCTTATTTTTTTTACTTGTATTTAAAATTTGAATTAAATAATTTCAAGTTAATTTATCTTTATATTTGAATTAATATTTTGAATTATATATATATAACCAATACAATCTTGAAATGACATGTGAAAACACTTTGAAATCGAAACACATCGTTTCAATTGAAAAACAAAACGCCAACGGGAGCGGAATTAATAACCTTGGAACCACTGGTAATAATGTTGCTGGGCTGGTATTTTACACTTAGGCTTTAGGAGCCAGTAGTAGTTTCCTTGTATTTGAGAACCTACCAGGAAAGCCCATTCATTGCTTGGGCTTTTATGGACCAATAATTGATTGTTCTTCCGTGCAATGATGAACAGAATCCCCTTCATTTCTTTAGCTTGAGGACCCATTTGCAATGTTCTTGTATTTGGGATCCTACTAGGTGTAGCCCTATGCTTGAATTGGGGCCTTTTTGGCCCGATTTCTTATAACTTTATTCCCTTCTTTGATTTTTTTTTTATTTTTTTTTTTATGAAAACCCTTCTTTTGTTTTTTATAGAAAGATGTTCCTTTCTTTTTGACAGCTAAAAAAGAAAATATATATATTTCCATCACCATTGCTTTAGTTTAATTGTCACTATTGCATTGTGAAATCATAGTCACCACCATGGCCGTGTCTTGCATTTTACATGATGCCCTGCTTTTTGTGATTAAACATCAAATTCCTTATTGGAGGGATTAGTGATGGGTTAATTATCTTATTCCCGCCTTAAAGTATATTGTAAAAGTAGGTAATGATTATCATAGATTTAGCTAAAGGATCGTTTTCCCTCTCTCTCCTTTATAATTTTTAAAAGATTCTTTAATGCCACAAAGATAGACTTTTTGAAACTCTATGAATTACAACAGAGAAAACAAATTAAAATTGATTAAGTTCTAAAAATTATAATTAAAATGTAGAGGAAACTCTGATTTGATCATTTCGAATGTCAATAATAATAATAATAATAATAATAATTCAATAATCTTCTATGAAAAACGACATATGAAACTGTTTAAATAATAGTTAAAGGGACCTAGTTAATTAAAATCAAATTAAATAAAAATTGTGAAACTTAACTAGAAATTGGAAAATAACGAGGAATAAAATTAACTAGAAATTTTATCAAATTAAATAAAAAAAAACTCATTTGATATATTGATGTTTTTTTTTTTAACTCAAACTTTCAATATTGTGCCTCCCACATCATTCTTGTTTTCTTACATAAGGTCATTTCAGACACCTTTAGTTAGATTTTACTTTGCTAGAGATAAAGATATCACGTATCTCAAAATCATCATCCTCTAATTTACTCTAAAAATTAAATATGACTGTTGACAAATTATTTAACACACACATAGATATATAAAACGAGAGTAGATTTTATTCCTTTTCTTTCAATTAAATGTATTTTTTTGTGAAAAACCATTGTTTTTGTTATGATAGCTACGATATGTCAAACTTTTGGAGGTTCAGCTTGGTTGGAAAATGTACATTTTCTATGTTATCATCCATTAAAACATATGGCAGGTGCACAGAGCTACACCATTAAACTCTCATTTTGGATGCTGACAACAAAATTACAGTATAGTTTGTCACTTGGATTGTGGTATAACAAGCAAGGCACAGCCATAAATAGGTATCTAGAGTCATTTCATCGATTAGCAATCTCATTCTAGATGGACAAACTAGCCCTTTTCTAGAGGGCACACCGAAAGAACATGGAGCCAATAGTACCCTACTTGATTGATTAGGATACCTCTCCAGGATGCATGAACTTTACCAACGTGTTTTGACGTCTATGAAAAGCTTGAATGTGATCTAGCTAGCTATCAAGTTATAGGAATGGAAAACAACCTCCTTACAATATAATATAGCAACTAAATGAGAAATCATACTGGATCCCTGGAGCAAATGATGAATAATAAACGGTCGAGCAAGCGTTGATTCATTTGAAGAAATTCTATACAGCTTATTTGTTTGTATAAAAATATTAATCTTCTCCCTCGAAATCGCTTTGAAAACACGACTATATAAGGTCCAAAATCACTGTCAATATGTTGGTAGCCATTTACTGGGGAAACAGGGTGTCCCTGGTGCGGGCATGGAATGTCAAACGAGTGAAAAGCTGACGAATTAATATGGGTGTACGGATTTTCATTATTCACTGTATTTTAGCACGCCCAGCAGCCCACGTTGATCATGTGTTCTCTGGTGCTTGTTTCTTAGGCATCACAGTCATTCCATTTATTCTGCCTAGGCATCTCTCCATCAAGTATGCACACGCATAGGACAAACTGACCATGCAAAATGCCACAAGATATCATTCATCTCCCTTCTCTAACCTTTATTTTTATATTCCTCATCAATGCTTGTTCACTCCGAAAGATTCAATGAAACACCCTTTGATCTCTACTAAACAAGCCAAGGCTCGATGAATTTTTACATGCAAGTTTTAAACTTTAAAATCAGGAGATTCATGAAGGGAGAGCAAGAAATTAATGGATTCGAGATGTCTAATGGAAGTGGTCCACTATGATTTTAGTGAGGTTAAGCTTTAGTCCTCAAACTATATAAAACTTATAGAATAGCCCTAGCTTGATCTTTCATGTCATGGTGAGACACTAGTACTTCTTCAGTATCAATGGCGAAGCAAGATAATGCACTTTATGGGTCAAACTCAAACTATAATCATTATATAGAACCAAAACATACTTGGTGACCCCCTCGCTAAGTTTTATGTGAAATAAAAAAAATATTAGACTAGGAACCTTAGAGAAATAATTACTTTAGCCTCGTGATAATTAACCCAAAAAAACACAGAGTTAGGAAAAACTAAGAAAAAGTACTTGTAATTAAACGAAAAAAAAAGGGGGGGAGGGCTTGGAATTGTTTACTTTTATAAAAAGAAATTAGAATTGATGCTATATATTGCATTATTGATGTTAAAAGGTTTGCTTGTGCAAGGAAAAAATAAGTGGAAGGGGGGCATTGATATGACCGTAGCAGCATCAAAGTATGGCTCCGTCCATACTCAAATGTTTTTATATTTGGGCAACCCTAGGTGCAAATAAAAAGACTCTCCATGTGATTCACTGTTAGTTTGGTTTCCTGTCCATTTAGTAATGAGAGTGAAGTTGACTGTTTTAAGGTTTTTTTGTTTTTATTATTATTTACTTCTCCTACCAAATCATTATTTATTTGAATAATTTACTTTTTTTTCAATTAATATTTTTTTAATTGCATCTTTTAATATTAGATTTATTTTTTATTAAATTATTATACTATCATGACATGAATCGTTGATTTGTCAGGTTAATTCGGTTTAACGGGTTAATTCCATTTACAAGTTATATGGGTTGTTTTTGAACCTACAAAGTTAACCGGATTATATCAAGTCGACTCTCGCACGATTTAAATTCTTTTCTGCTGAAAAAAAAAACATTATTAACATTTCAATATTTTTTTATGTTCAATAAAAATTTAATCAGACACGTAATATAGCATGGGTAAATAATTTAGTTTTTATATATCTTAAAAAAAAGGGTTTTGAAATAATCTAGTAGAAAACCCAAAAGCTACTTTTTTTTTTCATCGAGAAGCTTAATCTTGAAGCCTTTTGGCTTTTCTAACTATTCTATTTTTATTTTCTCAAATTATTTACAACCTTTATTTCAACAATGAGTTTTTTTTTCTACCAAACGTTATTTATTTAATGAACACTGCAACTATACAGTTACAATTCAGTTTTAATTTACAGCTATAATTGTAGCGATGGTTAAAAACTCTTTAATAAAAGGAATTAATAAAAAATAGGTTGCCAATAATAAAAGTAGAAATTAAAGCTTTGAAAGCTTTAAAATGAAGCTTCTAAAAAAGCTGACTTTGGAATCATATTTGAAAAAAAAAAAAAAAGCTAACTAACTATTGGTTAGTGATGGTTGAAAAATCTTTGATAAAAGGAATTAATAAAAAATAGGTAGCCTATAATAAAAGTAGAAAAGCTTTGAAAGCTTTAAAATGAAGCTTCTAAAAAAAGCTGACTTTGGAATTTTGAAAAAAAAAAAATTGGTAAATATATAGCGGTAATTAAGGTTATGATTGAAATTGCATTTCAATAGTATTTTATAAAAAAAATAATTTTTTTGATATTTTTAGATTGTTTCAATACATTAGTATAAAAAATAATTTTTTAAAAAAATTTATAATTTTAATATAATTTAAAATAATAAAATATTTTAAAAATTAACCATTCCTATCTTCCGACAACTTTTAGTAATGCACTCCACGTCCCCTCTTGATATGTTTAAGATGCTTGGTGACTAAAGTCTAACTTCACTAAACCTAAGACTCAATTATATTGCAGTAAAATTAAAGCAAGTCTTCATTTAATCGAACCTTGTTTATTTCGAACATGTTTTGTAATCATTTTTTGCCCCATCTTCTAGAAACGCTAGCTATAGATTTCCAATTCTCAAATTGTAAAAACAAAATATGTTTTTTTTATATGAATATCTTAAATCCAACGAGAGGTGACAATATTGTTAAGGGAAAAAAAAAAAACAACTAGAGGTGGCAGTGAAATAGGTTCTAAATATAGCTAGCCACACCTGATTTCGAGTACGTAGCTATGACCATCGTCAACCCTCACATTTTGTTTCTAAAAAATCAATATTAATTAAAATCCCTAAATAAAAATTAAAAAAATATATTGCACATGTCTAAAACGCAAATTTACACACACAAACTTATACTAATGTATTAATAAAAATTATAATTATTAAACAATTTTGACAGACATGTATAAAAAATTCAAGTATAAAAAGAAACTTGGACATTTTTTATAAAAATTAATATAATTTTTTTTATCTGTTAGATCAGACTAAAATTTTATCCGAGCATCGTACAAGCCGTGTTTTCTATTAGGACAGTTCTTTAACACAAGCTAGGTCGGAAACTTTCATTATATCCCTTCTTATTTTTGGATTCCTTTACTAGTTAGATTTTAAAATTTTAAATTGATTTAGTTTTAATTAACTTTGTCAGTTTAGCTAAAATTTACACATCTTTGTAGCTTATTTTCAAAATATGATTATTCATACATTTATTTAGAACTTTTACAGTTCAGAATTTTCTATATAGTTTAGGAGCTGTAATTTTAGGGATTGAAAAATCTTAATTTCTATCTATATAGTTTAAAGTTATGATTTCAGGGAGCTCTTATTTTATGATTTTTCAATATATTATGCGTCAATGAATATTAGAGTATGTTGACCAATTAGATCGACAAAGGAGAGAATCAAATCCCATATCTATTCTTGTAAAGCTATACAGGCATATTTTTTAAACTCGATCTGGTGATCGACCCGGTATAATAACCGGGTCACAGGTCAGATGGGTTGACCCGGGTCAACCCAAAAAAAAAGCTTAGATTGTGACATTTACTTTCAAGTAGTTTTGTCTGCGTCTTTTTTTAGCAAATTAAATAATGAAGAAATTAACTTCACCTTCCATCATCCTTTTTTTCCTTCCTTCCCCCTGTCTTGATTTGCCTTTCTTTTCCTCTCCTCCTTTTCTTCTAAAGCCAGACTCAATAGCCCTTGACATTAAAACTTTCGAAACCATAATCCCCTCTTGTTTCCTCTCTCTCACAATCCCCGACCGGGTCCCGGGTCGACCTGCCGGGTCGACTGGGTTTCACCGGGCCAATTTCCAGGCGGGTTTTTGCCTCTATCCGGACCGGTCCCAGGCCCAGGTCGGCCGAGTCCCGGGTCAACCCGCCGGGCCGGTCCGGATTTTAAAACTATGTATCCAGGTATCATGAGGATATATGAGAAGTGGTATTTACAGCAAACAGAGCACTAAAGTCTTCGTTCAAACGCAATCTTTTCATAGATACATTCCTACTTTCTATGACATTCCTCTTTTTAATGGGGATTTTTTCGAAGAAAAAATTATTAGATGGTTGTATGAGTTGAGAATGTACTTTCAATTAAAGAAAATCCCTAATTATCATAAGGTAGTGTTTGCAAGATGTAAATTTATCTATGGTACTAAAGATTGATGGTACAATATTCTAGAAGATAGTGTTTATGTTAGAAAAGCTTGTAATTTTATCACATCAAACTAAAAAAAAACATATTTTGAAGTTTGTACGAGATAACTACAAAGGCATTTTATTCCAGACATATAAACAATTTGACTGTATATTCAACATTTTCAAGTAATAAGAAGGCGAAACGTGGAGGATACAGCAATGGATTGTTGTGAAAAAATCTGGTCTTTCTTTTCCTTTATGCTGTGTCAAATTTCAATTATGAGCTATGTGAACCGTGACTGTTTAGGAGCGTGATTGTGGTTGTTTTTTAAAATATTTTTTATATTAAAATGTATCAAAATAATATTTTTTTTATTTTTTAAAAATTATTTTTAAGATACATATCAAAATGATCAAAATATACAAAAACAAATTAAAATTTTTGTTGAACGGTGCCAGAATCCGATTCCAAACCAGTCTTACACATATATTATCAAAATTTAATCGATTAAAAATTAGATTCAATCTAATTAGATAACTTCAGACATTTGAATGAAATTATTATCTCAAATTCCAATATGAATTTATCACCCAGTTTTTAAACAAACCAAGTAAATTTCATTCCGACAAAAACCCAAGCAAGGCCGAAAACACATCTTTCAACTATCAAAGAAAAAAATAGTAAATCACCGTACTATCTAGCTTCAAGGTTCAAATCACTTGGAGAGAGAGAGGGAGGGAGGGAGGGAGGGAAGGGGAAACAAGGACATGAATCCAACAATTTAATACTTTTTTTTTCCTTTTTTCTTAACAGGGCGATTTGCTATCATTTCCCAAGAACTTGCAAGTTTTCGGTGGAGTTTGTATGCTTTGCTTTTGTTATTCACAGCAGAAGCTCGAATTTGAGAGCTTTTTAGAAAGAATAATATTGTTTAATTTCATCAATTTAATCTCTTATAAAATCACGAGTGTGAAAATCTTAATTATTAAATTTCTGAAAGCCACAATGATACTTTTATTTAATGGATGTGATTTTTTCGAGATGATTTTGACACAACCTTTCAATGAAGTTAAATAGTTTGAACTCTTTTTCTTTGTTCTTTTATAAAGAAAGGATCAACTTATCCACGCGTCTTTCTCCTATTGGATTGGTTTATAACTTTGTTGAAAGACGAGATTCGTGACAATAATTTTTTCATCTCTAGTACTGAATTTGACTCCTAAAAATTAAATCTTTGCCACTTACGCTAAAAATAATTAAGACCCACCGGCCATAACATCTCGAAGCTCCATGGATGCAGTCAAGTATCATTGAAATCAAGGAAGAAGAACACGAAGAACATAGTCTAAGTTGGCATGCTTAGCAAGGCGTTTGCGAGGAGGGCTACAATTGCATTTAATTTGGGTCGTTGCACATGGTGTCATGCTGTTTCTGTTGTGCCCAAGGCCAGATTCAATGGATCTCGCATCCCCTTTCGAAAATGGTAACGTTGGGGTCAGATTGGAAGAGAGACAACATGGTTTTATTACGATGGCAAACAGAGACCTGATTTTCTCATGCCATTTCTTAAACGACAACCGTACAATTACTTTGGTCCATCGCAGCCACTGTTTCCGGCCCATCTTGGAATGACGCCTCTCACATCGTTGTTGTCATTAAGAATTTGTTTATTTATATATTTTATTTAAAAAATATATATTATTTTAATATATTTCCAAACAAAAATTATTTTAAAAATTAATCACAGTTATATTCTCAAAAACTTATTAAATCTCTATTATATCCAAAACATTTTTGAAAAGTTTTCTTGTAATCGGTTTCAACTCGTAGCATTATTTATAGTTTTTAAGGTGTTGATATTATAAATGTAACATGCAATTGTTTAAATAGTTAGGGGGTATTAATTATATATCAAGATCGATATATAACTGTACTTCCAATGTCTAATCAAGGAACTTGCCTCATCAACCATGTGATCACTCTATCGGATTGCAAATTGTGATGTAGGTTTCCTATCAATTAGCATTAGCCACAACGAGCACGTATGGCTTCCAACCAGAAGGAGGAGGAAAAAGAAAAAAAAAAGTGAAAAATTATTGGACAAATCATTTGACCTGATTCAAGTAGTGGTTGAAGATTCTTAAGTTAAATTCTTCAATCTCATTAAAAGCCTGTTATTTATGTTAAGATTAAAGGAATAATGGGAATTTTACTCTTTATTTTCTGAATTAGTGATCAATCGGAATGAAATTTGTGTCCTGGTTGCCAAATAAGTTACACAAGTAGCCACTTTATAATCATGAGAGCAAAGCTCTCGATCGGATTACGAGATAGTTGGATGTTTGAACGGCAATTAACACTAGCAATGGCTTGTTGACTATACGGCCTACCGTAAACGAAAAGAAGGGGAAAGGGACTCAGAGAACAAAAATTGCAATCATATTTTTGAGCACATCATGGACTTTACAAAGGTTATTGAGGGAATACCGTGTACCAATGGCCGTGAAGACAAGACAAGACAACCATGATGTTCACGACAGTAGACATCATACTCAATGATCCAAAAGTCAAAATAACAACGAACAACATGCTGATTTCTCGTTCTTTTTCGCCGTTTTCCATTTGCCTTTGCAGGATCTGGTGGGCTAATTATTCAGTATGGGGATGACGATTCGTCTGCACCTAGAGATATCCATCCTAATCAATGTGAATGAGTTGAATATTTTACTATTACTTGTTGTTTGAGTTGGGTTTGGGTAAATTTTGAAAGAATGAAGTTGGGATTTGGGCAGGTCATGGGTACTGCTAACCTATAACCGATCCAAAATTTATTTGTATGTTGTATATATTTATGCTCATAAAGTTAATAAAAACTATATTCTTCTTATCAACTATTTAAATGCACGTTCGGGTAATGGATAATTAAATTAATATTAACAATCTATTCAGATCTATTTTAGATATCCAAAATTCATACTCCTCAAATAATATATTGTGTATACATAGTAGTTTTGGATTGGATATAAGTATGAATAGTACTAAAACTCGATACATAAATACTTATTATTATTATTATTATTATTATTCATTATTATTATTAGTTAGTATTCAGTAGATAGGTAGTTTGCGTTACGTTGTAGGTTGAGTTAAATTTTTTCTAATATAAAAAAGATGCCCGGGCGAAGATAATTCGAGCGGGCCCGGGTTAACTATATTAACACGCGACCCGGGATATAAAATTGAAATAACTCGTAGAAAGAAAAACAAAAGGAAATTACAAAGCTTAAGGTCTAAAAATAAAAGATGGAATAAAAAAAACAATTTCAAAAAATATAACGTCAAAGAAGAACACTTGAGTCAACCCGAGCTAACTTGACTAACCCACAACCTGCGATATAAGATTAGAATAAAAACAATTAGAATTTCAAAAGAAATACTTAGTAAAAAAAAATCAAAGTTCAATAAAAAAAAATACATAAAAAAATATGAGCTAATCCGGGTTAACTTTATTATCCTCCTCTCAGGATGACCTAGTAGAAAGAAAAGTAAAAAATTAACAAATTTCAAGGGTTAATAATTTAATGTCAAATGATAAAAAAATCAATTTCATAAAAAAAATCGAGGAAAAAAAAACCCAAGTCAACCCAGGTTAACTCGACTAACCCGCCACCCGCGACATGAGATTGGAAAAAAAAATATTAGACTTTAAAAAAAAGGACCTAGCACAAAAATCAAAGTTAAATAAAAAAACATTGAAAAAGAAAACTTGAGCTAACCCAGACTAACTTGACTAACTCGCACTCAGAATAACCCAACAAAACTCCAAA
>Ga0307510_10009653_pt1 | contig 11500 bp, 13 predicted proteins | sample 12_EM_MG_FD_207224 | JGI IMG/M metagenome (GOLD analysis project Ga0307510, IMG submission 207224) | Populus trichocarpa ectomycorrhiza microbial communities from riparian zone in the Pacific Northwest, United States - 12_EM | ecosystem: Host-associated > Plants > Roots > Unclassified | place... | reverse complement strand
ACTGGGCCCACTTGTAACACACGTCAGCTTTCATTCAGTTGGCCCATGTGGGCTTTTATGAAGGCATGGGCACAATTGCACATGGGCTTTTACGCATACATGGTCTATATATTACTGAATTATGTGCATTGTCTTACTTCTCATAATGCTTGTTGGTTTGGTTCGCCTGGGCTGTTGCGGAAGTGGGGCTTTTCGTCTCGGTCACCTCCTATGGCAACAGGTACAGTTACTGCTCGAAAGGGTAAATAATTACACTCATGCAAGGCTTTCTGTCCATGAGGGTGTCATTTGGCTCTTGCTTGCCACCGTAGCTGAGGTCCCTCCGGTGGTGCGCCCATTCACGGTTTCTAGTTCTCTTATAGTTGACTGTCACGCCCTTTGCAGGTATTCATCGGTTTAAATCTGAATGGTACTTTCTATCTTTCTCTATAATACCAACGAAGGTCGTTGATAAAAAAAACTGTTCCATCCTGCAAACATCAGACCCATTCAACCTTGTACGTTCCTGTTTGCGACTTGTCCACCCAGATATAACGCCTTTAAACAATCCAGGTGTTCCAACTTCCTTCGTTGATCATGATGTCAATAGCGGCGACACGAATGTATCGCTCTCTGGCTGACTTTGTCTGTGGCACCGAGATCTCAGAGATGTACGACAGTCTACCTTCTTCCTGCCTTAGCACTAATCCCAATTGTTTGAGTGCGTAGCCCACAGGATAGCCCCCCAGGTGGCCTTCGTGCAGTCCCTACTAGACCCTCGTGAACCCCCATTGAGTCGGTTTGGTTCTACCAGGCTGAGGGGGTGGTTTACGAGGACAACATGAAGTACCCGGCGATAGAGACGAACCGTGATGGAGCTGTTGGCTCGTGCATCAACATCGAAGGACCGCTGGGTGTCAACCCCCATGAACTAGTACACTAGAGAGACGCGGGGAGTTGACTAGCATGGCATAGACTGATATACACGAGTTATTAGTCCATGTTTCTCCGCGTTGGTGAAACTCGGAGCAAAGGATCGCGATCAATGGTGGGATGAAAAGAGGATGGCTTTGGGAAAGAGGACGACTTTGCTCCGGCGGTTAATTAGTGCATATTCGTACTTTGCTTTGAACGCTGACCGGCATTTTCTCGGTGCGGAACTCTGAGGACTCTCTGAGGGTGGTGCCTCCGGCCCCCGGCAACAAGTCAACGAATGGTGGCGTGGAGCATTAAGTAATCAGCTCTATTTTCTCACTGTTCCCACGTCGATGGCCAGACGTCAGACACTGGTCAGGCTGTTATCTCGGCTTCCAGCACACCACAAAGTATTTCCAGGATTTGCACGCGGTACCCACCCCTTGTACATGGCGACCCTCTTCGCTACAATAAGACAACCACGATATGCAGCCCCCGTTCCTGTCGTATCGCATGTAAGGGCGCTGGGCGCTCTATCGAACCATGATGCCGCCCATGAATATGTCACATGGAGCATTTTGTCCATCGTATATATCAGGAAGAGGAACCGGGTGTCTCTCTTCATTTACCCGTAGCACCGTGAATCGCTTTAAAAAACCTGTCACTCTTTACTACTACACTATTCCCCCCGCTGTCAAACGCTTCGCGATCGCTGGCCCAAGATGGTCAACTTTCGCGATCCCAAGGTCGTCCAATTGGACGCATGTGCGTGATCACATCGGTCATTTATTCCAGCGCTTTGAATGCTGACCCTCGTTTTCTGACAGGGGCACTTGTGAAGCTTTGCCACGCAGTGGATGGTCTTTATCTGTCAGTCCTCCCACCAGTGTTAATACTCCCTTCCACCCAAACCAACATTCCACTTTCAGCTGGGAGTTTGTCACCAGTCTTGAGTACGAGTGGCGTGTTGTTCGAGGGCATCGGCCGTACCGTTGGTCAATATGGGTCTGTAATGTTTTTGAATCGCTTTGACGTCCCTCGCCCAACGCTAGAGTGTGGGACTCATATGTTACTTCTCGGTAGATATACTCTTTCACGCGGCTGGCCGCTCTCGTGGCAATGATCCTGAACTTTGTCGACCTTGACGTTACTACTCCTTACAATTGTCAGGTGAGCGCCTATCTCACACCTACTTTCTCACACCTGCCTTCTGACTGGCCACGATCCGAAGGTGTTGATCACTTTCGAATTGGTAAGCGTGCTCACCAATGAGCTCCGGTCTCCAACGAGTGAACGCGTGACATCCTATTTTCCCATTTCATAGATCTTTGGCTATTCTGCCTTTGTCGCAGCATCGCTATTAATAGTACTTCGTATGTATGTCCTTTTCTTCCATTTGTATTTTTTTATCTACTTCTGGTGCTCATGCGGGCTTCTAGAATCGCCATTTGGAATAGACACATGGTTGTTAAGGCAATTGCAATCAGTGTATGGGCGATTAACATCGCATTCCTGATCCAAGGTAAGAGTCGCTCCGTTCCGACCTTCCCGTATGCCAGAATCCCTTACAAACATTTTCTATGTCAGGGACAGCACGGGTAATCATCTCATCTAATTGTTTTGTACCTTCAGGGCTCACCTCACCTCCAGCTCCGCGCAAAATGGATACCCGAGCAAGAAGGCTGTATAGTGGTCAACACCGAAAGCACCAAGCTAAACATCATCGTCACTCTCGTTACCGATGTCATTTTACTTCTCATCATGCTCGTTGGGTTGCTCCGCATACGCCGTTATGGATGCGGTAAGTTTGGTCTGGGATACCTCATGTGGAAACAGGTTTGATTCTCGGTAGCCCCGGCGCTCTTCTTTCGTTGATTCTCTTTTCTCCCCACAAGGGTGTCGTTTGGCTCTTTCTTGCCACTATTGCTGAGGTTCCGCCGGCAGTAAGTTCTTCGAGGTTTTTTTTCACCTCTTCCCATCTTATCCCTTCGTTACGCTCCAGGTATTCGTTTCGTTGAATCTGAATGGTATTACTTTCATCTCCGGTCAATCGATAAAGAGTGGACTGAACTCAATTCCCCTGCCCACTTCAGATCCGTTCAATCTGGTATGTCGGATCTGTGACTATCAGACGCCGAGTCATTTTTAACGTCATCCCACCATAAAGATGTTCCAGATGCCTTCGATGACAATCATGACAATTGCTGCGACCCGAATGTATCGCTCTCTGGCAGACCTTGCTTCTGAGACCACCGACATGTTAGAAATACTTCCATTCCTATTTCTCCAGGCTGATCGTGTCCTTTCAGAGTCTATGATAATCCGCAAATAAGTGGTCCCATATTCCCGAGAGCCAAGGGCACCCCGCAAGCGCGTCTCTCGGTCACTCGGATGGAGGTCACTATGCACACCGTCTGCGAGCAGTATCCAGCGTCGGAGACAAGCCACCCGAGCGATGACTCTTGTACCGTGACTACCGTCGTGGATGAACAGCTGCGGCACAACCCGCTCGTAAGGAGCAGCGATGAACTTCTCGAGAGGGGAGCAGTGAGCTGAGCCGCCGGACAAAAATCCGCAATTTGGGACTGAATGCTTTTGTACTTTCCCTGTTTAGACTTTGATGGGGTTGGCACAGTTGTCGAGAGATCTCTCATGTGCGTAGTAGTAACAGTGTAGTAACTTACATGGTAGACGCCTGCGACGATGGGAGGAAACAGACAAACCGACCATGAGGAATTACTTATATAACTGAATTAGTCGACTGGACCTTTTACAGAAACTGCCGGTAGGGATAATGATGGCCCTCGTGGAGGGGAGATAACACCGAAAGCGACGAGCGAGTGAGACGAAAAAGGGGCAGGACGTTCCGCCTTTTGAGCTTTGAGGTCGAAGAGGGTTCCATAACGTTCCTTCTCCACTGGTTTTCTCGTCAAATGGTCGTACTCACGTTCGTGTCGCTGGCTACAGTCTATTTTTCAAACTATTGACTGTACAAAAAGAGCCCAGTAATATGACGAGAATTTACGTCAGAAAGAAAGTAGGAGTCCATCACAACCAGGGCTGTCGTGCACAGCACCAGTCCATCGTCGTAGGCTGGCTCATGCAATAACCTATACCCCACCGCATGGTTGAACGCGCCGTGGCAGCGAAGGATCACCTGTCTATCGTCGAAGCTCTCGATAACAGGCGCGTGGTCCTTCGCTACGATTTAAGGGGCACACCTTCACTGTAACGAAGACTGGGCCTTGGAAGCACCGGATTGAAGGCCGAAACCACCGTTTGTTGCGACTCACGAATGGGCATGTGCCATGCCGCACGTGGCGCACGAGGCTGGCAATGACCAGGACCTTGTAGAATACCATATCCGACAGAACCCTAGTCACCAGTAATCTCTGTTGGCAGCGCGCTGAATAGAACGATGCCTGGCATGGACTAGATAGCAACTTGAAGCGAGTGAGGTTCTCCAGTGAGCTTATAGGAGCAGCGAGGCATTTGCCTTGGATTCGACGGTTACCGTCGTACTTAAATGCAGCGATAAGCTCGAGCGTCGCGTGGGTCTCCTAGCAGACTGTACTCATGGACAAAGAGGAAAGAGATTCGACATACAGCACTACTGTAGTAGCGTACTGTGTATGACAGGAAGGATACAGTATGATAGTTTCGTCGGCGGAATTGTCGAAGTTGGTCGGTTACGGTTGCCACGTCGGACCCGAATTCTCGGATTCGGAGAGATCCGGTATTCCACCAGTATATTATCAACAAGTCCCGTTCGCTGGTTAGGGTTAGGGGTCTCACACTGCACCACTTTGTCACAGCTATTCCAGGATTTGAACACAGCGTTCAACCCCTACTGTAGCACCCGCCAACCTGCCAACCCTCTTTCTACTTACTCCATGGGGCAATGACGTAATGTGACCTGTGTTGCCATCTGCATCGCCATGTTCTGCATTGTCCGAGGGCGCTGGGCGCTCCTTCGAATTGTTGATGCCCCCCATTGCCAAATAGGATGACAAGGTAGCAACCCCTTGTCCATGTGTGCAAGTGTGAAGTGCTCTCAGAAATGCTTTTAACTACTCCCCTCACTGTCACATCCCTCACCAGGTAGGATGGTCAACTACCACGATCCCGTGGTGGTCCTGTTCGATTCGTGTGCGTGGTCAGTGGTTCCGGCGCATGGAAAGCTAAGGCCCCTTTTTTTTCACAGGGGCACTCGTGAAGCTCTGTCACGCAGTGGATAGTCTCTACCTGTCAGTCTTCCCGCCAGCATTTATCCTCCCCGTCACACATTTCAATATTCCGCCCCCAGCTGGGAGTTTTTCACCAGTCTTGAATACGAGTGGAGCGTCATCCGGGGGCATCGCCCCTACCGCTGGTCAATATGGGTCTGTAATGCTTTGCATTCGTCCTCGCCAACATCGGGGTTTAAGACTAATCTCTCCTTTCAAAAGATATACTCACTCACGCGCCTGTCCGTCCTCGCATTCGTGATTCTGAACCTTATCGGCCTTGATGTTACTACCCCGTACAATTGTCAGGTGAACTCCATGCCCTCATCTACTTCATGCCTGCTTTCTGACGGGCCGCGATCTGAAGGTCTGGATCAGTTTTGAAACCGTGAGAATAGTTGTGTTCCTGCCACCAACGAGAGAACAATTAATGTCTTGTTTTCACATTTTATAGATCTTTGGTTCCATTGCCATTATCGCTGCATCGTTATTGATGTTACTGCGCGTGTACGTCCTCCGCCATGCCTCTCGATCTTCGTCAATCAGGCGCTCATGAAGGCCCCTAGAATCGCCGTTTGGAACAAAGACAGGGTGGTTATAGCAATTGCAACGGGCGTATGGGTGACCAACATCGCATTCCTGATCCAAGGTAACAGCCCCCCGCTCCATCCTCTGTCAGCCTGTAGTCTCTTACAACGCGTTTGGTATCAGGGTCCGCGCGAGTAAATAGACTATTTCAACTATGTATTTACCTTCAAGGCTTGCCTCTTCTACAGCTCCGCTCAAAGCGCCTGCCTCAGCAAGAAAATTGTATGGTACCCAACAGCGAAAGCGGCAAACTTAACATCATCGTCACGCTCATTACCGACGTAATTTTACTTCTCTTTATGCTCGTTGGGCTGCTCCGCATACGCCGTTATGGAGGTGGCACGTCCTGTCTGGCACATCTCATGTGGAAACAGGTCTGTTTCTCGGCGGCCACGGTGTGTTCTTCACTCATTGATGGGCTTTCTACTCCGCAAGGGTGTCGTTTGGTTCTTCCTTGCTACTATCACTGAGGTTCCACCAACTGTAGGTTCCTCGGGATTTCTTGCGCCTCTTCTTTCGTCTCATCACTATTTTACTCTCCAGGTGTTGATTTCGTTGAATTTGAATGGTAGTCCTTCCATCTGTCCGGTCCGTCAATGAGTAGGGACTGAACACAATTTTCCTGTCTATACCAGGTCCACTCAATCAGGTATATCCAGAATCTGCGGTGACATGAAGTCGTTTTTCACCTCCCGTCAACACAGATGCTCCAAGTGCCTGCGGTAATCATATTGGCAATTGCTGCGACCCGAATGTATCGCTCTCTAGTAGACTTTGCTTCTGAGACCACCGACATGTCAGACATCCTTTCTTTCCATATTTATCCATGCTCACAGTGCTCTATTCCTTGTAGCATACAGGACGACCCACAAGCAGATAGTCACATATTCTCGAGGACCAAGGACACCCCGCGCGCGCGTACTCCTGTCGCCCGGATGGAGGTAAATATGCACGCCGTCTACGAGCAGTATCCAGAGTCGCAGACGAGCTCTCCGAGTGTTATGGATGGGCAGCTATGGCATAACTCAATCGCAGCGAGCGGCGACGAGGTGCTTGAGGGCGAGATGGCGGGCCGACTCCCATAGAAACTGCAATTTGGAAGCGAATTCCCCTGGATAGAAAATTTCATACCCATACCCAGAAACCCCTCATTTACACCCATATTCATTGTGCGACGATTGTGGCGACGCTCGGGTGCAGGCAATGTCAAGATGCGAAAACGAGCGAAATTCGAGTGCACGCGCGGCGTCCACGCGAGCATGAGTTATTTGCCAGTGTTATACCCAAGGCTATTCGAGCCACTTTTAATCTACAGTACGACAAAAACCAGATGTTTTGGTACTTTATAGTCGAGTCATCCCATCTGAATTGGCAATTAGAGGGCACGTGCTTGTCCGAAGGCCAGTCCAGTGGTGCGCGTCTAGTGGGAAAAAATCCGCCGCATACGTAGCCAACGAGGACATCAAAAACGTAGTCACTTTCCCTTATAGATTTGATCGGTGTCGCCATGAGAGTTGCGGAGGGCTCTCTAGGAAAAGATGCCGACTCGGAGCCTAGCTAAGCCAGTTCAATCAACGTTTTGATGTGAGATAACTTATTTGAACTGACCTGACCGGAACAACCCGGATGAGCACCCCACAACTTGCGCGAATTAACTTACTTGTAATTCTAGCGAGCCATGGGCTCCCCTACCCACCATGACCGTTAACTTCATGTCAGGCAAGTGTGGCCAAGAGTGTGGCCCCGGATGGGATGTTTCCATGGGGCAGGTGTCACCAGCACTGAGGCCTGAGGTCTGACCCAGACGCCAAGTTGAACAAAACGATCAACGATAAACGACTCTACTACTGACCCGATGTATTGATGTGTGACCAGCACGGAGGGGAAGGGCGAAAAGAAATGAGAGCAAGCCAGAAAGCACCGGCATTTTTTAAGTGGCCGCTTGACCGACCTCGACCTCGCGGTGCCTTCAGTGTCAAGTTGAATCCCACGCTTTCCTATTGTCACCGCATTGCTCTTTTCTGGGCGCCCGCTCTTGGTGTCTCGTCGCTCCCAGCCCTGGCCATCTTGTATCGAGTTATATTCCTGCAACTTTTTTCGGTCTTTCTGATGGCTAGGGCCTTGGTGGTGGGTTTTCCCCTTTCCTTATCAGCCTATTTATTCATTTACGATGATGAGGGGGCCGCAACAGTGTCAGCGTGGCGCATGGAGTTCAGCGTGGGTACAACGCACGTGATTTTGATTAAGGAGTAGTTTCCACGCGACCCAAACCTCATCAGACCCCAAAAATCTCCTGCATTGCTTGCTGCATTGAGCCCGGCTTTTCATCCAATATCGGGTCATCTGCCAAGTACTCACCTAGCTGCATATCTGCATATCACTCCACGACACAATATTCTGGGCAAGTCCGCGGCATAGCATAGCAGTCGTTAGGCGTCAGGAAGGAGTTCAAAGCATTAGCAGGTACAGTACGCTCCTCATCATGATCATTACGGCCTACTCAATTGCCATTTATGATAATCATTAATCACTGCGGCTCCCACAGCGGTGGCGCTAGGACCTTACTCACCAGGAGTAGGATCATGATGTGACACATGGGCCACACGGCTTTCTAGTCTGGCATGAAGTATCTATATATGTACACCGTCGGACGGTGCAACTCGTCGGAACAACCTCACCCCAAACCCTCCTCCCCACATATCCCGTTCCTGGCAGTATGGTCAACTTTCGCGATCCCGCTGTGATCGCGCAGGATTCCTGTGCGTGCACTGTTTCCACTGTGCATTGCGGGGTCAGAAGCACATTAAATCCTCCCTCTCACAGTGGCCGTCCACAAGTTCTGGCACACCATGAGCGGCCTCTTCATGTGAGTTGCCCTGCTGCATCAGTTTTTTTTCTCACCAGCGTGACGCGCGACTCAATTCCTCACCCCTAGCTGGGAGTTCTTCACCACTCTCGAATATGAATGGGGTGTCCTTCAAGGACGCCGCCACTACCGGTGGACGATATGGGTACGTGGATATACGCGCTCCGCTTTGCTCTCCCCTGATACTGACACATCGGATCCTCAAACTGAATTGCTCGTTCTATAGGTATACTCCCTTGCTCGCCTCTCTACCCTGATAGGCGTGGTTCTTGGCTTTGTCCTTATGGACACCACGACTAAGATCAATTGTCAGGTGAGTGTTGTTTTTCGCGCCGACTGCATTGTGCTTGGACCCTGACTAGCCACGATTTCAAGGTCGGGATTTCTTTCGTAATCGTGAGCACCGCCACCAATTCGTTTCGAAGCCCCCGGGGATACTTACCCACCTATGTATCCCTATGTCGCAGAGCCTTTCCTTCCTGTCTACGGCATCCGCTTCGCTATTAATTGTCCTTCGCATGTATGTCTTTACCTATATTTTCGCGCCGCGACTACGTCCCTGGTTGAAGCGCTCATTATGGTTGTCAGCATTGCAATTTGGAATAGAAAGAAATTGGCTGTGTGGATTTCACTTGGTGTATGGGGGTGTAACGTTGCATTCCTCATCCAAGGTAAGTCACTCCTCTGTAACTGTAATCGATCTGGAAACCCGTGCCTAACACGATTTGGTACCAGGTGCTGTGCGGGTGAGATTTTCAATCTTAATTATTTTGGGCTTTGTGGGCTTATCCGATAGTAGCTTCAATCTGGATGGGTACCTGCAACTCGTGGCTGTGTGCCTCTGGAGACAGAGTCCAGCAAACCCACCCTCATTGCCATGCTCGTTACTGATGTCACCTTGCTTCTCATCATGCTCATTGGCTTGCTCCGCCTGCGCTATCACCGTAGTAACACGTTTGGTCTGACCCAACTCCTCTGGAGGCAGGTACGATATCGGTTCTCGCTAACCGTATTCTTTCTATCTACTGAGACGTGTCCTTTCTTAAGGGACTCATTTGGTTGTTAATTGCTACGGTCGTTGAGGTTCCGCCGGTCGTAAGTCCGACTTGTTTTCCCGCTCCCCTTTTCATTCATTTCCATTTTACCTCGTAGGTGTTCATCGTTTTAAATTTGAATGGTAATTCCTCTGCCACCTATTTTTGACGAATGCCCGTTGAGCCCAAATTTTCTCCGGGTGTTAGTCCCCTTCAACGTCGTACGTTTTTACTCGTTGATGAAAGGGACGTTTCTTACGCATATATACAATAGATGTTCCAGCCTCCTGCTTGGATCACCATGGTAGTCGCTGCTACGCGGATACACCGCTCGCTGGTAGACTTTACCACTGGGACCTCCAACATGTACGACACACTTTCTCCTTCCTTCCTTCCCCCCAACCCGTTATGACCGATGTCTTTCTAGCGCAAACGAGACTCTCCAAGACGGCGGTATCACAATAGTGAAGGCCAAGAGAGCTCACACAGCACAGATTCCACTCGATCGGATGGACATAACTGTTCACATGGTCCTCGAGCCGCATCTGGCACGGCAGATGAGGGATGATGACTCATGCGCCAGCGTGTCTGAGCAAGCTCACAAGAAACAGAACGGATTGGCCCTCGAAAGCGACCTGGAGCGTGGCATGTAAAGATGAACCCTTTGGGATTGGTTGCGCTGCTTTGGAGTCATTACCGTATTCTCAAATTGGTGAGAAATTGTTTATCATCAGCGATTCAGTTAGGATACCCGGGACATACGGTGAGACGGGGAGAAATCACCTTCATGGGTACATCGTGTCATCAGGAGCAGGAGTAGGTACCGGAACAACCTGTATTGGTTCGAGATTTCCTTCTACAGTATGCGTTCACCCTCCGGAGAATGAGAATCCACTTATGTACGAGCACCGGCACTTCTGTTAACGTCAATGGGCTCACATACAGTATGCCCAACAAGCTGCGGTCGTCACTGTCGTTCGGTCAGTCAGAATTCCCAAGAAACACGAGTTGGGACTGGCCAAACCCCATGCATTTGAGGTATCTATCCGACTTGACAGACGTTTCACCGAAATTTCATCTGTTCAGAATTCCGTTGCGAGGCCCCTGGCAGCCACATTGAATTAGGGTTGGAGCCGCGTTGCGTCTTTGGAACATTGGCGCCCACCGTAGTGGGGAGCGGAGGATGACCTTTATCTGCAGCAATGACGTGCGCCCCCATCAAATGCATCAAACTTTGCGCCTTTTTACAGAACGCCGTGACCTTTTTTGGGGGTCCCAAAATGATTGTAAGTCGTTGTTTGTCCTCACTTTAGATTGGGCTAATCCACGATTACGTACAGCTTGATTAAGAAGCTATCAAGCTATATCCAAGCGTGATCAAGTTTCACCCAGTCCAGACCGGATCAATGGGTTCACTCAATGGGCTCAAGACGCCGATCACTGACGATCCCTTTGGTCGCCGGAACAACTGTTCAACATCGACCATGGCTCGTACTGTGTAGCAATGTTGATGATATCGGAGCTCCCCACATTGTATCAGGGCAAACACCCTCGAATCCATTGCGACATTGCTGTAACACTGACTCGGACCGCACAACCGGACACCTGACGTTGGTTGAGGCTACTCCCTGGAGTAAAGACATGCCCTCGTGGTCTCCAATAACATAATACCCTCATAACCCCATGCTGGATCCCAAGGCGTATCGCGTTTCAACTGTCCAATGGCATTCTGGGCGGACTGGGCCTGTTCTGTCAGGACGTTGCGGCGGCGGCGTTGCGTTCCCGTCTCCCAACAAGCATAGTAGGACGAGGCTTCCCGTACGGTTGCAATAAAACATTTATATATTTATGGGAACGGGGACTCTAGGTATCCTAAACCCCCTGCGCCGCTC
>Ga0307510_10009652_pt1 | contig 11501 bp, 10 predicted proteins | sample 12_EM_MG_FD_207224 | JGI IMG/M metagenome (GOLD analysis project Ga0307510, IMG submission 207224) | Populus trichocarpa ectomycorrhiza microbial communities from riparian zone in the Pacific Northwest, United States - 12_EM | ecosystem: Host-associated > Plants > Roots > Unclassified | place... | reverse complement strand
GGCGGGGCCCCCCGCCCCGCGGCCCGTGTCAGCCGATGACCTTGTCGATCGAGTCGGTCGCGGCCTTCCACGCCTTGGCGGGCTTGGTGCCCCGCTGCTCCATGTTGTTGATCTGCGTGGAGATCGTGTCCTTGATCGTGCCGTCCTTCGCGCCGAGCACGGCCTCGGGGATGGCCTTCGCCTCGTCGGCGTAGATCTGACCGATCGGGGCGTTGTTGAAGTACGGCAGCGTGGCGTTCTTCACGCTGGCGAGTTCGTAGGCGCCCTTGTTCGACGGGAAGACACCGATCGCCTTGAACACGGCGGCCTGCTGCTCGGGAGAGGTCAGCCACTTCACCAGGTCGGTGGCTTCCTTGACGTGCTTGCCGCTCTTGGGCACGGCCAGGAAGGAGCCGCCCCAGTTGGCCGCGCTGGTACCGGGTGCACGGGCGATGTCCCACTTGCCCTTGTAGGCGTCACCGGCGTTGGTGGAGATCTGGCCGGCCATCCAGGCGGGGCACGCCACGGTGGCCACCGTGCCCTTGCGCAGCGCCGCCGTCCAGGCGTCGGTGAACTGGGGCAGACCCTGGGTCAGCTTCTTGGACGCGGCCTCGGCGGCCAGGTTCCAGCCCTGCTTCACGGACGCGCTGTCCTTGTAGATCGCCTTGCCGGAAGCGTCGTAGTACTGCTCCGCGGAGGAACCCACGACCGCGTTGTACATGGCGCTCGCGGAGTCCATGAAGTACGTGCCCTTGGGCGCCTTCGCCTTGAACTTCTCGCCGAGCTTGAGGTAGTCCTCCCAGCCGCCCGCGACGGCCTTGGCAACGGAGTCACGGTCGCTCGCCAGGCCCGCCGCCTTGAAGAGGTCCGAGCGGTAGCACAGGGACATCGGGCCGATGTCGGTGCCGGCGCCGATGACCGAACCGTCCGACGCGGTGGCCTGCTTCTCCTTCCAGGAGACCCAGTCGCTCACGTCGATCGTCTTGCTCAGGTCGGCGAACTTGGCCGCCTGGGTGTCGACGACCTCCTTGATGCGGCCGACCTCGATGCCCGTGACATCGCCCAGGCCACTGCCCGTGTTCAGCTGCTGAAGAAGCTTCGGGTAGTAGTCCTGCTCGTTGGCGGTGGTGTTCTCCTTCACCGTGATGTTCGGGTGCAGCTTGTGGTACTGGGCGAACAGGCCGGCTTCCTTGTAGCCGAACTGCCCGAAGTCGTCCACCGTGAGAGTGATGTTCCCGTTCGAGTCCTTGGCGTCCGAGGAGCTGTCGTCGCTGCTGCAGCCGGTCAGCAGCAGGGCGGAGGCCGTCAGGACCGTCGTGGTCACGGCCGCCACTCTGCGGCCGCGGCCGCCGGCGGTACGGGTGATGCTCATTCCACTACTCCTTGTTCCAGTGGGGAACGGGATCTCAGGAATCGGACCGCCGAGGCTCGACGATCCGGACCTGCCCTCTCGTTTCGAGCAGCGGCCGACCCACAGCACTGGGCGTGCGGTGAAAAGGTGCTGGTCAACGGTGTGTCATGCGAGATAGAGGGACGGGCCGTTGGTGGTTTCGTCCACACGGGAGGGAGCCCCCGAGATTCCGTGGGACCGCTCCCACGCGGCATGCCGGAAGACTCCTTCGTGCCGGGCCGGGTGTCAAGACTTGAAAACGGCGTTGTTGCGCAAGCGTGTTCCGCACGTCACGTGAATGTGTCGCTCCACAAGGCGTCACCGACCGGACACAGGCCGGTCCCGCACAGGATTCACGCAGGTGATCCAAGGGTTCGCCGCACGGGCGCGGCGCCGGCGTCGTGCGTCCGGGCCGTTGCCCGAATTTCTGGGCAAGAATGAGGCAAGCCCCCACTGATCGCCGGAAGGTGAACGATGAGCCCTGCCGAGCAGCCGCCTCCGCGCGCGGAGGTCCGGCGCCCGACCCTCAACGCCGTGGCCGCGCTCGCCGGCGTCGGCCGCGGCACGGTCTCCCGGGTCATCAACGGCTCCCCCAAGGTGAGCGACCACGCCCGCGCGGCCGTGGAGCGGGCGATCGACGAACTCGGCTACGTCCCCAACCCCGCCGCCCGCTCCCTGGCCACCCGCCGTACGGACTCGGTCGCCGTGGTCGTCCCCGAGGGCGAGGACCGGCTCTTCTCCGAGCCCTACTTCTCGGGGATCATCCGCGGCATTTCGGCCCAACTCGCCAGCGCCCAGATGCAGTTGCTGCTGGTCCTGACGCCGGACGAGAAGGAGTACGCGCGGCTGGCCACATACCTGTCCGCACACCGGGTGGACGGCGTACTGATCCTCGCGGTCCACAGCGGCGACACGCTGCCCGACCGGCTGCACGAACTCGCCGTACCGACCGTGCTCGCCGGCCGGCGCGGCCACGGGGAGCCACTGGGGCATGTCCGCGCGGACAACAACGGCGGTGCCAGGACCGCGGTCCAGCATCTGCTGGCCAAGGGCCGCCGGACCATCGGCACCATCACGGGCCCGCTGGACATGGACGCCGCCCAGGCCCGGCTCGACGGCTACCGCGAGGCACTGGAGGGCGCGGGCATCACCGTCGACGAGGACCTGATCGCGTACGGCGACTTCCGGGAGGAGGGCGGACGCGCGGCCATGCGGGAGCTGCTGCACCGGCGGCCCGGCCTCGACGCCGTCTTCGCCGCGTCCGACGTGATGGCGTCGGGTGCCGTGCTGGAACTGCGCGCGTCGGGCCGGCGGGTGCCCCACGACGTCGCCGTCGTCGGCTTCGACGACTCGATCGTGGCCCGGCACATCGATCCCCCGCTGACCAGCGTCCGCCAGCCGCTGGAGGAGATGGGCCGCACCATGGCGAGCCTCCTGCTGGACGAGATCGCCCGACGCGGCGACGGCCACCGCGAAGTGGTCCTGCCGACGCAGCTGGTGGTGCGGGAGTCGGCCTGAGCGGTGTCCTCCGCGACCGCGTACGCGGAACGACGCGGAACGACGCGGAACCGGCAGAAGACGTCGGGGGCAACCCCCTTTGCTCATGGGAGCGCTCCCATGCATAATGGGCGCCACTCGACCCATGGGAGCGATTCCATGCCCGACCTGACGACCCCGCCCTTTCCTCCCGCCTTCCTGTGGGGAGCCGCGACCTCCGCCTACCAGATCGAGGGAGCGGTGCGGGAGGGCGGCCGTACGCCCTCGATCTGGGACACCTTCAGTCATACGCCGGGCCGTACGGCGGGCGGTGATCACGCCGACATCACTGTCGACCACTACCACCGCTACCGCGACGACGTGGCGCTGATGGCGGACCTGGGCCTGACGGCGTACCGCTTCTCGGTCTCCTGGCCGCGGGTGCAGCCGACCGGACGGGGCCCGGCGGTCCAGGTGGGCCTGGACTTCTACCGCCGTCTGGTCGACGAGTTGCTCGCGCACGGCATCAAGCCGGCACTGACCCTCTACCACTGGGATCTGCCACAGGAGTTGGAGGACGCGGGCGGCTGGCCCGAGCGCGACACGGCGTACCGGTTCGCCGAGTACGCGCAGATCATGGGCGAGGCGCTGGGCGACCGCGTGGAGCAGTGGACCACGCTCAACGAGCCCTGGTGCAGCGCGTTCCTGGGCTACGGCTCGGGGGTGCACGCGCCGGGCCGCACGGACGCGGGCGCTTCACTTCGGGCGGCCCATCACCTCAACTTGGCCCACGGGCTGGCGACTTCGGCCCTGCGGTCCGCGATGCCGGCCCGCAACTCGGTCGCGGTGAGCCTCAACTCCTCGGTGGTCAGGCCCGCTTCGCTGTCTCCGGCGGACATGGCGGCGGCCCGGAAGATCGACGACCTGGCCAACGGGGTGTTCCACGGGCCGATGCTGCACGGCTCGTATCCGCAGTCCCTCTTCGAGGCGACGAGGTCGGTCACGGACTGGTCGTACGTCCAGGACGGCGATCTGACGCTCATTCACCAGCCTTTGGACGCACTGGGGTTGAACTACTACACCCCCGCCCTGGTGGAGACGACCGAGGCGGCCCCGGCGGGCAGCCCGCGCGCGGACGGCCACGGCCTGAGCGCGTACTCCCCCTGGCCGGGCGCGGACGACGTGGCGTTCCTCCAGACCCCCGGCGAACGCACGGAGATGGGCTGGACGATCGACCCGACGGGCCTCCACGAGCTGATCATGCGGTACACGAGGGAGGCCCCGGGCCTGCCGTTGTACGTGACCGAGAACGGCGCGGCCTACGACGACAAGCCCGACCCCGAGGGCCACGTGCACGATCCCGAGCGGATCGCGTACCTGCACGGCCATCTGTCCGCCGTACGGCGCGCCATCGCGGACGGCGCGGACGTACGGGGCTACTACCTGTGGTCCCTCATGGACAACTTCGAGTGGGCGTACGGCTACGAGAAGCGGTTCGGGGCGGTGTACGTGGACTACGCGACGCTGGCGCGCACACCGAAGTCGAGCGCGCGGTGGTACGGGGAGGCGGCTCGGACGGGGGCGCTGCCTTCGGCGCAGGGGGTCTGACCAACGGGGGAGCCCAGGGGACGGGGCGCGGCATGCCGGGGGCGTGCCGCGCCCCGGCGGGGTGTGGCGGGTCAGCGATTGCCCGGGGGCGCCAACCACTGGGTCGGCTGTCCGGTGACCGAGGCGATGGTCTCGAAGTCGTTGTCGTAGTGCAGCACGGTCAGCCCTTGGAGTTCGGCGGTCGCGGCGACGAGCAGGTCCACAGCGCCCGCAGACCGGTGCCGTCCCTTCTCGGTGAGTTCCCGTTGGACGTCCCATGCGCGGGTTACGGCTCGGTCGTCCAGGGGAGTCCAGCAGAACAGCGCGTCGAGGTCGTCGGCCAGGGCGGCTCGGTCCTCGGCATTCTTGGCGCTGTACAGAAACTCGATCTCGGTGAGTGGGCAGCGGGCGATCAGGCCCTCCTCCAAGGGCTTCTCCCACAGGGCGCGCGCCGGCAGTTTGAGGAGGCGGACCAGGGCGCTGGTGTCGATGAGGTAGGCGGCCGCGCTCATCGACGGTAGTTCTCCTTGTCCAGCAACAGGTCGAAGTCACCCTCGTCGGCGCGGGCCGCGAGGCGAGCCAGGGCGAGCGCACGCTTCTTGCGTTCGACGCCCTCCTTGAGCGCGGCGGTGACCGTGTCCTTCTTGGTCTTGGTCCCGAACGCTATGGCCGCCTCCGCCAGGAGTTCCTCGTCGATGTCGATCAGCGTCTTGGTCACGGGAACCTCCTGGATATACGAATCGAGTTCAAGTATATCCACACGACCGGCCCCCACCTCCGCGAAAGCCACCACCCCCCACCACCTGACGCATCCATGAGACCGCCCTTGCCAAGCGCTAAATAGAGTGATTCATTCGATCCGAAAGTGAATGGATACACGTCAAGCGCGAGGAGAGGCCCGTGGCCGCTGTCATCCTGGGCGAGGAGCCGATCACCGTCGAGCAGTTCGTCGCGGTCGCCCGGCACGGCGCCCTGGTCGAGTTCGACGCCACGTACGTCGACCGCGTACGCAAGTCCCGCGCGCTGGTGGAGCGCTTCCTCGCCGAGAACCGCCTGGTCTACGGCGTCACCACCGGCTTCGGCGACAACGTCACGGAGGTCATCGACCCGGCCGACGCCGAGCGGCTCCAGCGCAACATCGTCCGCTCGCACGCCGTGTCGGTCGGGGAGCCGTTGCCCGTCGAGGTCGTCCGGGCCATCGCGCTGATGGAGTTGGTCGGGCTCGGGGAAGGGTTCTCCGGCATCCGGTTCGAGACGCTGGAGCTGATCCGGCGGATGCTCAACGCCGGGGTCACACCGCACGTCCCCGGTGAGGGTTCCGTAGGCTATCTGGCCCCCGAGGCGCACATGGCGCTCGTACTGCTGGGCGAGGGCCGGGCCTGGTACGGCGGCGAACTCCTGCCCGGCGCCGAGGCGTTGGCCCGCATCGGGGAGCGGCCGGCCCAACTCGCCTGCAAGGAAGGGCTGTCGCTCACCAACGGGACCCACTCGGTCACCGCGATCGCCGTCCTGGCCGCCCATGACGCCGAGGTCGCGGCGACCACGGCCGACGTGGCCGCGAGCCTGTCCGTGCAGGCGCTCAAGGGCACGGTCCGCGCCTACGACGCCCGGTTGCAGGCCCGCAAGCGGCACCCGGAGCAGGCCGCCGTGGCCGAGAATCTACGACGGCTGACCGCGTCCAGCGCGATCAGCGCGGAGTTCCTCGACCACCGGCTTCAGGACGGGCTCTCCCTGCGGGCCGTGCCTCAGATGCACGGCGGTGCGAAGCGGGCGCTCGCGCAGGCGCGGGAGGTCATCGTCGAGGAGTTGCACTCGGTGGGCGACAACCCGGTCATCCACCCCGAGGGCGAGGACGGGGTGGCGCTGAGCGGGGCGAACTGCGACAGCACGTACGTCGGCATCCAGGCCGACACCATGGTGAACGCGATGACGGTCCTGGCCAAGGTCTCCGAACGCCGTACCGACCGCATGGTCAACAGCAACTTCAGCGAGCTGCCCGCCTTCCTGGTCCGCGAGCCCGGCCTCAACAGCGGCTACATGATCGCCCAGTACACGGCCGCAGCGCTGACCATGGAGCTGCGCGGCCTGGCGGTGCCCGCGTCCGCGGACAACGTCACCACGTCGGCCAACCAGGAGGACGCGGTCAGCAACGCCTATCTCGCCGTCCTGAAGGCCTACCGCGCGACGCGCAAGCTCGCCTACGTCATAGCCATCGAGCTGATGTGCGCCACGCAGGCCCTCGACCTCCTCGCCCCGCTCGCGCCCTCACCGGCGGCGGAGGCGCTGCGCGCGCGAATCCGGGAGACCGTACCGACCGTCGACGAGGACAGAGGATTCCACACCGACATCGAGCACATCGCCGAACTCGTGCGCGGCGGGGATGTGTTGAGGGTCGTAGAGGGTGTCGTGGGAGCGCTGCACCGCTGAGCGGACCCAAAACCCCAAACCCCCCGCCGCCATTCACAGCCACCCCTCAGGCCCCGTCCAGCCACCCCTCAGGGCCACAGGGTCTCATCTCCCTGTACGGGGTGATCCGATCCCGGCGCGGACGGGAGGACGTCATGTTTTTCATCGTGTTGGTGCTGCTGGCCCTGATCGTCGGCGGGGCCGTCGCCTTCGGCAAGAGGCAGGCGGGGGGCGGGAGTTCGCGGTTCGGATACGGTGCCGGGTCCGGGGCGGCGCAGCAGACCTACGACGCCGATGCCGACGCCGGCGCGGAGGCCACCCGTTGGGTGGAGCGGCTCGGCGGGAGTCTGTCCACGCTGGACGCCGGTGGGAACACCGCCGCCCGGCAGGCCCTCGCCGACGCCGCCGAGCGGCATCGTGCCGCCGAGGGTCAACTCGCCGTCGCCTACTCGCCGTTGCAGTACGGGCTCGTGACGCAGACCGCCATCGAGGGGCTGCATCACATCCGTACCGCCCGTGGCGCGCTGGGACTCGACCCCGGGCCCGAGTTGCCCGCGCAGGGTGCCGGTGGACAGGTCACGGTGGGCGGGCAGACGTACACCGCGTCCGCGCGGCCCGGCGCGAACACGCCGTACTACTACCCCGGCGGGGTCGTCAACGGCCGTTCCATGAGCGGGGGTTGGTACAGCACGCCCTGGTGGAAGACCGCCCTCGTCGCGGGTGCCGCCGGGGTCGGCGGCATGTTGCTCGCGGACGCGCTGTTCGACGGCTTCCACCATCACGGGCCGCACGGTGGGATGTTCGGCGGTGGGCCGGGCGGACCCGGTGGGTTCGGGGGCTTCGGCGGGCCCGGGGGCTTCTGAGTAGGAAGCCGGGCGCGGGAAGCGGGAAGCGGGAAGCGGGAAGCGGCCGACGAGTCTCAACCACCTCCGATCCTCCCCCTCCCTCCCTCCCTTCACCCCCCCTCAACCCCAACCACCCTTCATCCTCAGTCCAGTTGGTCCGTGGTACCGCGGTCCCACTCGGCGCAGCCGATTGTGTCCGGCGGTCCCACGGACCCGGCCATGGGCGTTCCTAGCCTGGTGCGGGAATCCGGCACCAACCGGTGACCGTCACCGGCCGGACCCGATCCATGAAGCCTTGAGGATCCCCATGGTGCTGTTCAGAAGTCCGTCCGCGAGACTGAGCGCGGCGGCACTCTCCACGCTGTTCCTGCTCTGCGAGTCGTCCGCCGCCGTGGCCGCGCCGAACGCCGTCGGCCGTACCGCGGTTCACGAAGTCGACGCCACCGACCTGCCCGCCACCAAAGAAGGTCAGCCGACGGTCGCCGTCAATCCGAGGAACCCGAAGAACCTGGTCTTCGTCTCGACGGTCTTCCCGCCCTCGCCGGGTCTTGAGCCGGTCGACGGCGGGTGTTTCCTCGCCTACTCGAACGACAGGGGCGACACCTGGACCCGGGTGGCGTGGCCGCTGGGCACGGCGGCTCCCAAGTGCGGTGAGCCGAGCGTGCAGTTCGACGCGAAGGGCACCGTGTACGTGGACAACAACCAGGTCAGCTCAGGGCTCGCCGCGAACCTCGTGAACCACAACCAGGTCGCCAGGTCGACGGACGGCGGCCGGACCTGGACCGACCCGGTGTCCACACCCCTGCTCCTCGGGGGCGCCCCGAAGATGCGGGTGGATGCCGCGACGGGCAAGGTCTACGCGGTGGCGGGAGCGGCGTGGGAGTACCCGAGCGCGGTCTCCGTCAGCGCCGACGGCGGCAAGACCTTCAGCAGCGACTCGCGGGTGATCCCCGGCCCGATGCCCTGCATCGAGGTGGCACCGGGCATCCCGCTCGTGTGCGGCTATCCGGGTCGTGAGATCGCCGTGTACGGCGGGATCCTCGTGTCCGCCTCGCAGGAGGCGGGCGAGCCGGTGAACTTCCACGTCAGCCACGACGACGGCAGGACGTGGACGAACACGACGGTGAACGACGGCCGGGGAACGCCCGTCGCCGCGGGCACCGGTGCTCTGGTACCGACTCCGGGACTGGGCGCGGCCGCCGACCCCGTCCCGTGGGTGGCGGCCGACACCTCCCACCGGGGCCGGTTCGCCGTCATGGTGCCCCGGGACTCCGACACCCTGGAGGTGTACGTCACCCCGGACGCCGGCAGGACCTGGACCGGGCCGACGACGATCGCCACTCCCAACGCCCAGCGGCCCGCGATCGACTTCGGCGCGAACGGTGACCTGGGTGTCATGTGGCGGACCACCACGGGCGACGCGTTCTCGGTCGTCTCGTTCGACCATGGACGCTCGTTCAGCGCCCCGGTGCGGGTCAACCACGTGACCGAGCCGGTCGGCGAGATGGGCCCTCCCGGTGACCGCTGGTCGGGGATCACCCTCGCCGGCGGGTACGCGTACGTCACGTGGGCCGACGGGCGGAACAACTCCTCCCTCGACTCGGTCATCAGCCGGGTCCCGCTGAAGCTGTACAAGAAGCGCGCCCACCGGTAACCCGCTCACCCACCCCCTCAGGGCCGGGGCGTGACCAGTCCCGCGTCGTAGGCGATGATCACCGCCTGGATACGGTCGCGGGCGCCGATCTTGGCCATGACCCGGCCCACGTGCTTCTTCACGGTGGACTCGGTCAGCACGAGGCGCTCGGCGATCTCGGCGTTCGTCCAGCCGGAGCCGATCGCCACGAGCACCTCGTGCTCGCGTTCGCTGAGCGCCACCAGACGCGGGTCCGTCCGGGGCTCGGCCTCGGGCGCCAGGACGTCGTGGGCGTGCGCGTCGAGCAGGCGGCGGGTCAACCGGGGTGACACGACGGCGTCGCCGGTCGCGACCGCCTGGATCCCGGCGAGGAGTTCCGCCGGCCGGACGTCCTTGAGCAGGAAGCCACTGGCCCCGGCGCGCAGCCCGGCGTAGGCGTACTCGTCGAGGTCGAAGGTGGTCAGGATGAGCACGCGGGTGCGCCCGCCGGCCGCCACGATCCGCCGGGTCGCCTCGATGCCGTCGACACCGGGCATCCGTACGTCCATCAGGACCACGTCGGGGCGCAGGTCGGCCGCCATGCGGACGGCCTGCGTGCCGTTGTCGGCCTCCCCTACGACGGTCATGCCGGGGGTGCCGTCCAGCAGCATCCGGAAGCCCATGCGGGGCAGCGGCTGGTCATCGGCGATCAGTACGGTGGTCATGGCGCGGGCTCTCCGGACGTGGCCGAGGCGGACGGGTTCATCAGGATGTCCACGATCCAGCCGCGGGCGTCCTCGCGCGGTCCGATGGTGACGGTGCCGTCGTACAGCGCGGCCCGTTGGCGGATGCCCACCAGGCCGTGTCCGGTGTCTCCCCGGGGAGCCGTGGACCGCTCCCGCGACGGTGAACCGGTGTCGGTGACCCGGACGCGGAGCCCGCTGTCCTCGACCGCGATCGACACGTCGGCCGTGGCGCCGGGGCCGACGTGTTTGAGGGTGTTGGTCAGGGCTTCCTGCACCACCCGGAACACCGTGAGCTGCACGCCGCGGCTCAGCGCGTCGACCGGGCCGACGGTGCGGTAGGCCACCGGCAGGCCGGCCGCGCGGACCCGGTCGAGCAGGGTTTCCAGGTCCTGGACACCCGGCTGCGGGGACCGAGGGGTGTTCTCGGGCTCGTCCTGCTCTGCGGAGTCGCGCAACACCCCCAGCACGCGCCGGAGTTCGTCCATCGCCTGCCGGCCGGTGTCGCCGATGAGATGGAGCGCCTGCCCGGTGCGGCCGGGGTCGCGGGTGGTGAGCACGGCGGCGCCGTCGGCGAGGTTCACCATGACCGACAGGTTGTGGCCCACGATGTCGTGCATCTCGCGGGCGATCCGCGAGCGCTCCGCCGCCGCCGTCAGCCGGACGCGCTGGTCCCGCTCGACCTCCAGCCGCGCCGCCCGTTCCCGGAGCGCCGACAGGTACAGCCTGCTGATCCGGAAGGTCAGACCCAGGGCCACGGCCCCGACGCCGGTACCGACGGACAGGACGAGGAAGGTCACCGGACTGCCCGCCGGGATCACGGTGACCACGAGCAGCACCCACCCCGCCACGGTCACCGGCAGCGCCCAGCAGATCGCCCGGGGCGAGGCGTGCAGGGCGAGGTCGAACAGGGCGATCAGCAGGACGGCGGCCCCCGCGGGCCCCAGGCCGAGCGACCACATGACCGGACACACGAGGAGGCAGGCGCCGTAGACCGCGGCGGGACGACGGCGCCGCCACCACAGCGGCACGGCCAGCACGGCGGCGACGGCCAGCACCACGCCGACGGGCAGGCCGGCTCCCACCGGGCGCGACACGGGGTGCCCGGGGCTGTGCACGAGCAGGTCCGGCGGCGCGGCGGCGGCGACCAGGACGACCATGGTGGTGTCGAGGAGCCAGGGGCGCCGCCGGTCGGCCGCCCGCAGCCGGCTCAGCACCCGCAGCAGCAGCCGCATCACGGGGTGCGCCCAGACGGCGTCCGGCCCGGGCGAGGGCGCGGTCGCCCCTGCCCGGGCCGACCGCGCCCTCGTGCTGTCGTCCATCGGCTCCATCCTCACGGACGCGACCTCAGACGTCACTGCGGCGCAACCGGTAGGCGGCACCGGCCAGCAGCAGCACGGCCCACACCAGCAACGCCGTGAAACCCGCTCCGGGACTGACCAGCGAGTCGCTCGCCTCGTGCA
>Ga0307510_10009649_pt1 | contig 11504 bp, 13 predicted proteins | sample 12_EM_MG_FD_207224 | JGI IMG/M metagenome (GOLD analysis project Ga0307510, IMG submission 207224) | Populus trichocarpa ectomycorrhiza microbial communities from riparian zone in the Pacific Northwest, United States - 12_EM | ecosystem: Host-associated > Plants > Roots > Unclassified | place... | reverse complement strand
TGTCGTAATATATACCGGAGAGGTAAAAGGTGCGACGAGCTGGGCTTGTTTGTCACTAGTCCCGGGGGACAGGAGGTCGTGTATTGGGTGTAGATGGCGTGAAGGTAGGATCACACTGTGCCGCGCGGCGGGTGCCTAGCGAGGGCGCTTGTGGGCTGAGGCGAATCCTTTCTGTGATCGCTTTCGACTGGCGAGCGGTGGAATAGCCGAGATACAGAGATAGGGATAGAAAGAGTGTTTATCTTCGCCGGCGGAGGAGGTGTAGAGGGAGGAAATGAAGGAATTATCACGGAGAACAAATAGTTGGGAGATATATAAGACTTTATAGAAAGCTGAGAGGGAGGAAGGAGACATCATGTCACACAGTCATATACTAATCCCCCTAGGGTTGCAACGTTTAGCCATTGAGGTTGAGCTTCCCCATAGTATTTTGCGCTATTGAAGGTGGGTTGCTATTGTGATTGGGTCACCACCATTCAGGCTCGATTGGGAATAGTCAGGGCACAATATACGCGCCTACCCTCGCATTCTCACGGAAACTATGCACAATACTAATCTCAATGGTGGGGAGGTTCTTGATACACAAGAGAACCTTAGGTATCATAGTGTTTTCTTAGCGGCCCAGTCCGCCAGTATTCAGAGCAGAACGAAGCAGACTACAGCTAATAGTCGGTCTTTTTAGAGGTGCTAGGGCGGACTACGCGCGGGAATGCAAGGACTGGACGAATGTGGGGGACTGCCGTCCTATAACTTGGACTTTAAGGACTAAAGTGGCATTGTTAGAATATATCGCTTAGCCAATGCCGTGGGGGTGTTTTATTGCAGATATTGCTTTGATACTCGGAAGGGCTGATTAACTCGGATTTCTGGGGAAGGGTAAAAGTAAAACAGATCTCGGAGAAACAAACACGATAACGGAAAATGAGAAGAAACTTTGCGAACCATAACATATTTTTCTCCCAGCCTGATACCTTCAGACACCCTAGCCAACTACGAAGAAAATACATTTAGACTTGTGCAAGGCTATGAACTTCGGGAGCTTTCAGAGTACTTTCCATCTCTCTAATTTCAGTCCCCCATAGTCCCCGACAGTCACCTCCGGTCCGGGAGCACCCTATCTCATACTGTAGAGCCTGCACCAGCCATGTCTTATCTAGCCGCCGTGAGCAGACTACCCTTCCTATAAGCGAAACCGATAAGTACCTAGTCTACTTATCTCCGAGACCCGACTCAAGCCTCTAACACATTGGGGATAACTTACATGCTAGGACACCGGGACCTCAAATCGCACCGTAAGTGTGAATCTAGCGAGTGATAAAGAAAAATTACATTATTGTTTGCGCCGGGGCCCTTTCAACTCCGGTAGCTATTGTTATCTAGCTCACGGGAGAATCTAGTGTTGGAAACAGTAGTCAAGGGGGTGCTCTCTTCTTGTCTGTTGCTGTGGTTACGAGTGATACCTCGTGACCACTTGTGTCACCCCTGTCCCCTCTAAAAACCTTCGCCCCTCTTCTCTCTTCCCTCGCTTCCCTTCTCTTCTTTCTTTTCCTCTCTCAATTCTCTTCTTGTTCAATAAGCAATACAAGTCGTTCGCTTTCTCCGGTGACCACTCTCCTTTTGAACTTGTGGAGCTGCTCGCTTCCACTCCTTCACACCCGATAGCTCTCAACACCTAGTCACGGTATCGTAAGACAAGGGGTGTAGCGAAGGATGTGAAGAAAATAAACAATAAACATAGTACCATAATCGTGAGAATGTATATTTCTCTTCGCTTTTTCATACTCTCAAGATTACAGACTGAGAACTAATCTATATACACAACATTCCCAGCCTTCGGTATTCGCTCTGTCATTCCATTCCTTGCCATTCCACTCATGCCATTCCTCCACCCCATTCCATCTGCCACATTCCAATTCCAGGCAGTCAGGAAGTTCGTCCCATTCCAATCCAAGGTCACCAGGAAGTACGACAGCCACTTCTTACAACGGGATGTTCAGAGGGCAGCGCGAGTGATGACTGGTGAATATCAGCCCCATAGGCGGACTTGGGCCTTGTTTGGCGCGCCACTGAAAAAAAAACCCAGTTTCTCCTGAAAACAAAGTATTCTTTAGAATAAAAATACCGATTATTTGTTGAAATACTGGTATTTGGCATGATCAACACCCTCTGTTCTTTAGCAGAGTGGGTGGACTGTTTTTTTTGTTTTGGGATATGATACCATTCGAGCAGAGCGAAAAACCGTGGGATTTAAGTAATTTTTTTCAAACACCAACGGGATACTGATTGGACAATTTGCACTCTATCCTAATGCCCGGTCTCTCATGAGCAATTCTATATCTATCGTTGTGGAAAAATAATAACCGTACCCTAACACAGACAGGTTTACAAGAAATACAGCAGTAAAAAAACACGGGAAATTTCTTTCTGAGGTGCCATGAGAATAAATACCATAGTATTTATGCACAAGCCAAACACGCCACAATTTACTTACCGGTATCCTCTTCCGACCAGGCATACTTAGGAAAACTGAAAATATAATGGTACTTGTGGCGTGCCAAACGGGCTGAACACAAGTCTGCATGAAAATAACGAAACCATCTCCATCATTCCATCGCTCCCAACACCCGTCTATTTCTTTCCCTCTATGACCCCGTTTTTTCCTGCCTACTTCCGCAACAATAATAAATGAAAGATATAACCATAACCCCTTCCGTCAATCCTTTCAACTCCAGAACAAATAAAATCACCAAGGTTATATTCTATCCATATCCGTCAACCATCCGCCTCCATCAACTCTAACAAAGCTAGAAGCTAGCATAACCTCAGGAATATCACTTGAGCTCTGGGGCCCGGAGCTTTAGCTCGTCGTTTAGGAAAAACAGCCAACCTAAGCACATGACGTAGGTCACCCTGCACATGCCCACGACGACACTCTATTTATCGGAAAAACTAACTCATAAAGGAAGCGAGTTGAGTCCGGAATCAATACATCCGGTACTCTAACTTACCGGTCCCCTCGTCCACAAGCACATCAAGTCCCTGGATATCATACTGAGACAATAGGATTACCATGTTATCCCCAAACATACAGAGTGCACTATATTCTAGTGCGGTAAACAATTTCTTCAGATATTCGACTGGGCAAGCTTTAGTAAACCCGTCTTCGATAGAGCCAACATTTGCCCTTCGGGGAAGCTCTATGTTAGGACTCCTAGAAAGATAACGGCCGCTCTAGGCGTTCTCAGACCACCGGACTTCACTCGGAAAATTCGTCAACCGTCAGCGAACGCTCCTGCCGCCTGCCCTGCGTGGGGGTATGATGCTGCGAACTACCTACGGTATACGGCAAGCACCCACGAATGGAGGATTACATTCAGGGTAGCAGAGCCACGGCTTTCCCTGAAATATCTAGCAAAGCAGCTGCTCAGGTATTAGGAACTATATAGCAGCCAGATACAAGCCAATAAACCCTAACCAGTCGCCCTTACCTACCGATAGAGGAAAACACTCTAACCCAGGCGCACCGACACACAGTTCTGCATACCAGTACTGGAGAACATTTCCTTCGGTCCCAGATAAATTCATGAGAACCAGGGTCAGGCTAGCTCTCCGGGTTTCCAGAAACAACCCCGAAGCTATCATACCCAAATCGCCGGATCAAAATTGGATGTTTTTTTCTTTCCCTTTCTCATTGCTTCCCCCTACATCCCAAAGGAAGGAAGGACCAATCCGGGGACTTGGGAACCGATATCCCCGCTATCATATAGGCCGCTACTACTCCTCGTCATCATCATCACCACAGTCAACAGAACTCCTCGGATGGTATACCCCCTAAACTGCCTTGCCATCCGCGATCTGCCGGGTCTCACTCCTTGGTGACCCGAGACACAATTCCGCCGTCCCGATGCGGTACGGATCGGCCGTGACTCTGCAGATCCCAACAGAGCGGAACCTTCCACGGCAGGAGAGGGCGATTTCGGATGTAGCCGGGTTGGGTGTTGTCCGTAGGTACGAGTACTCGAGTAATGGGCATCTGTTCTCAACAGTAAATTTACTCGTGGATAGGATATTGGAACCTTGAGGAAACCGCTCATGTGAAACGGGAGGTTCCGGAACGGTGATCCATTTCCTTAATAGGGGAGATATAATAATAATTGGAGATCATGTGACGAATTCTGCGTCCGCAAGCGGGATGCACAATAGCACAGTATACAAAGTACGAGCGAGTACACGTACTCGAGCATCTATGATGGCTAGCGCGCAGCCTAAACACTGCGGCATCACTCCCGGGGGGCTGATTCATGTGCCCGGCGTTATAATCACAATCAGCACCAGCAAACATGCCTCCATAGCGGGGATGAAACGGGAATGACAAGGGTAGGTATTTGGAGGATCACACAGTACCCAGGAACTTGCACTGTATCCAGGGTGGATGTTTTGATTTTGTTTTCCTTTTCGGGGAGGATGACATATCTCTGGCTTTGTGCATGTGGTATTTGGCAAAGATGTCACTTGTAGGGTCTAAAGTACCCTTGTGATTCGCTATTCCCGACAGGCCTCTAATCTCCAGATTCAGGGACAAGAAAAAAAGCTCGTGGGAAGGATTAGCGCTTTCCTGAGGCGGACTTTCATTAATTTGTATTCTCAATTATGCTATGGTGCCGTGAAAACTTGCTATCGTATATCCACCATCCGCAGTCAAGTCTCGAGCCCTCGCAATCTGAGACGAAACACCCCGAGAAGGGACGGTGGTTCCCAGATGGGGTATAGTTTATTTAATTTGAGCACGCTGGATCTGATTAATTAGTATCATATTCCTGATTTTGTTAACCTACGGTACTTGTGCAGTACTCCGTGAAGTCTATTGCGGCTTAGTATAGTACCGCGATTTCCGATTGTGGATCTAGCGAGCGTTTACGCTAACCTATCAAGATAAACCAGCTGATGCAGTGACGATAATCCGATAGCGAATTCCAGGAGGTCTTACGGTGCTGTTCACTTGCTGGACAAGATTTTCGGGAGTGCTTATATCCTGCACGGTCAGCGTTGTGCAGCACCGTGCTTTATGGTTCTTACATTCCTCTACCGTAGGAGATACGGTACCACATTTAGATGGCAAAAGCGGGCCGCTCGGGGATGCGGAGGGAGATTCCCCGCCATTATTTTTTGCGCACCCTACTCTACTTGTATCCTTTAAACCGCTGCGGCTTTTTAGTTTAGTTTCTAATATGGGGCGCTGGCCTCTTGTAGTAATCGGGATACTGGTGGGAAAAACTCTGGGACTTGGTATGGTGGCATTCAGGCTTTTCGTTTGCAATACAGCGGGGGGGAGCATCGTAGTGCTTGAAACACAACACTATTAATCATGACACCAATGACTTAAAGTAGGCTTGCTGGGGCAGGTGTGGTCACGACGAGGAGAATCGGCTGCAAGCAGGCCGGAGGATCTCAGCGGTTGGAGGGATAGTTAAGTTGAGTGACACAAGGATATCATTGTTTACTAGAGCATGTTTCGTATAATTCTGTCACTACTTGCACAGCCTTGCCAAGTACTGACCCAAAGGGAGGATACTCGCTGATTCATGAAGTTAAATCTGGATATACGAGTAGAGAAACGACTTGACGCAATGATGGCTTGATTGTCCGGTATAGTCAACACAATTTATGCCCACCGGGAGCCTTTTTGCGGGGAAAGAAACTCTCACGTACGGTATGACCATCTGTCTTGGCGCCAAGAGACTTCATTATCTAGGTATGATAGATGCTTACGAGCGCCTCAGAATAGCGAGAGTGCCCTGTCGCATGGGGCTCAACCCTCAATCGAACTGCTCGAGTACCGTATTTAACCCTATCAAGAGACATCTTTAGCGAGTTTTTTGAAAATTTAAATAGAGGCATTCAGCCCCGGGGGCTGCAAAACGGTTGTGCAGGTTTTTCGCGTCGAAAAAATTTGGCTTGTGTGACGCCTCTTGTAAGCCGAACTGTCAGATCGATTAGAAACTTGGCACTAAAGAAGCTTTTTCAACTCCGGGGCTGAAAGCCTCAAACACTCATACGGTAGCGAACTAGTAAAGAGCTGAAAAGCCTTTAGGCTCTGGACTTGCATCAACGGAGGGAAGAAAAAAACCCCGCTAATACCAAAATAGTAGCCGTACTCAACGTGCCTGACTCGTACTGGTACGATACTAAACATTTAACCACCAAACGGCAGTTACTGTGCTGTGCGAGCACAATGTCCCGTAACGCACAGTACCGTGTGCCATTTTAGCAGGCCAAATACGAGTCGGAGCATAAGGACTCCGCCCAGGCCCAGTCAGTCGCGTACTGTATCCGGTGACTGACAGATAACCTTACTGTACTCGTACTGTGCCCCCTCCCTCCCTCCCCTCAACTTCCCCGCTCTCTATCAAATAAAAAAGACCACCCCGAGATCCCATAATACAACCTGCGCCCGGGCGGAAGCTTACATAGACCCCCCCAGGAGACCCCTCCTCTCTCATTCCCCAGCCCCAACAGAACCCAGGAAATGCACAACCTAAGCGCCCGCGACAGGTACAAACAAAAGTGTACCTCGGAGAATTTAAATAGGCCCCCCATCGCACACGATTTCCGCGGTCCTTCCATGTGAGCGGCGTGATCCTCGCGATACGAACGGGTCCTTGGTACTTGGGTGGATGAAGCAATCTAATAAATTTGATGGAATCTAGAAGGGGTGTGTATGCGGGGTGGGTAGGAGAGGATGTACTCGTACGGCTATTTCCGGTTGCTGCAGGGCGTATCGGAGGCTCATGTGTGGTGTGGGCTTATTTGGTCGATTTTGGAGTCTGAATCCTCCCTCCTTTGATTCCCGAAATTTCCATTGCTCTTGGGGCGTGTGAATTGTCCTTATACCGGGGGAGGATTGCTGGTCGGTGGTTTTGGGAGGGGGGGAGTATATAAGTAACGTCCTAACGTGGTAGCGAGACGCGGTGCTTGTGCTGTGCTTTTGTAGTGTAAGTTACCGGTGCCTCACGAATTTTGAAACGTGTAGTGCAATTCACACAGACCCGCGGTGTGCTCGGCTTCAGCCAGATGTGTGTGGGGAAAATCTCCACAGCCACTAGATTCGTCACGTAAGAAGTGCACGGACGAACTCGAAACCGACCAATTCCATACCAAATTACGGTACGGTACTGCACCGTTACCACGGACTTTTTCATCGCGATGGAGAAATGGCCAATGGCCCCAGAACCCATTTGGATTAACCTCACTCACTGCATGGCATCTTCCGCCCTGCATGAAAACTGTCCCGGTGGCGCCCCCGTTTCAGATCACGGAAGGCTCACGATGCAGCACTCGTGGCTTCACCTTACCACGGGAGTATCAGTACGGTACACGGTCGTACTGGCTATGTAGGAGTGCGGTACAAAAAGTGGGCAGGCCGAGTCGTTGTCCGTTTTTTTCCCCTTCCTTTTCGTTGCAGAAGTTGTTAAAGGCAGGAGATAGAAGTGCTGCGCGGTTGTTGACAAGCGCGTGTCATGCTTGCTTGGTGCTTTATGCTCCTCCCGTCAAGGGTCTGTGAGAAAGAGGGGGTAGCTTACTAGTGCACCTGCTATTTTTGAACAAAGTTACTCTGCCGTTAAGCTTTTTCATGTGGTGCAATGCTTTGCATCGTTCCCACTGCTGAGTACGGCGCCGGTACTGGGAGCAAGGGGAGGCTTATGGGTTGTGTTGGCTTAGGGATGCGATGCTTGGCACAAGTCAGCTGCCCACTCGGATCCTCCGCGATCGCTATGTTGTGTTTTGCGGACATAGTTTGTTAACTATGATACTTGTACCAACAAGACTTAGTATGGTTAGGCCACCGGCGATCTTGGAGGCAAGCAAGATCATTTCTAAGCTGGGGGGGGAGTACGAGTAACTTATTGGAGGAGAGGTTTGTTCAGTTCGGAGTACTCGAGTATGGGTGAAACGGTGGTACTGTTCTGTAGGGGCTTGGCCTGTTTACTGGGTTTGGAAACGGAGACTGGCTATTGGTTGTTGGAAAGTCTCCCCTGTTGAGCATGTAAGCGAGCTAATTTAAATTACAGTAGGTGAAGTAAGGGAAAAGATTTGGCTGTTTCTTTACTGTTAGTAGGGAGGGTAACGAAGCCTCGTCGGGTAAAGTGGAATCGTCCCAGATCTCTACTAGTAGTGTGTAGAGCCAACTAATTACTATGGGAACTATCATGTATTGGGGGCTCTCGGTGCAAGACAGTATCACTCCTCCTCAGGCTTCAGCTCGTGGTACTCTCAGCCAGTTCCCCCCTCTACCCCCCCTTTTTCAATAGCTTGGCAAGGTTGGGAGGGACGGACAAGGAACATCTCCGACTCGGCCATTCTCTGAAACGCGACTTCACGTCATGTCTCACTGTTGCCGCCTTATCTTGCCCATCTCTTCAGATCTTTTTCCTAATGTCCTTACCTCTCCCCTGTCCTTCCTGTCCTTCCTGTCCTTCCTTTCCTCTTTTCCCTTCCTACCTTCCGCCGACTCTGAGAGTCTTTTTTTCTGTTTGTTTGGTTTGCCTTATATTACTCGGCCTGGTGCTCTCTTTTTTTTTCCTGACATCCGTTCTTTTCTATTCACGGGCAGATCGATTGCTTTCCAGGAGAAATTGGGTGTCGCTCGTTTGTTGGTTGATTTTTTCCCCCTCTCGCTCTTTTTCGGCGTTAGGTTTTTGGGCAGCAAGAAAGCAAGCAAACACTCCCTCAACCAACACTCCTTCGAATCAAACCTCACTCTTTTAAGGTTTGGGTCTAAGTTAGAATTTTTTTCCTTACCCGGGTGGTAAAGTATAAAGGAAAAAAGAGGAAGAAAAAACAAACACTCCCGTTTTCAACTCAAGGACCTTGATTTAAAGAAGAGAAGGACCGTCGAGAAAAGACAGAACAAACAACAGAAATACCTACGAAATGCATTTCTCAATCCTCCCGACTTTATTGATCGTTACTAGTGTTTCCGCCGTGTCGCTTTCAGATATCTCCCCTCTACCGTCGGGCTCGGTGACACCAGGTTGCGAATCGGCCTACGGCGAGCAAATATCTGCGTGTCCGTCCGACCTGCGCACATCGAAATTATGCAGCACTGAGTGTTCCTCGGCACTCGACGAAACAGCAAAGGAAGTAATCGCTGCTTGCCAGCAAGCATTCGTCGGCCCTGATTCTCTCTTGAGGCGAGTTCTCGATGGGGGGATTCACAAGGCCTTATGCGGGGCCGCCGTATCCTCTGTCTCTACCACTTGCTCGACCGATAGCACCACTGTCGCAGCCGCAACGACAACGGCCCCCGCTACTTCAACTTCGGCCAAGAGCACCATTAAAGGTGCTTCGACGACCCGAGCGCCTAGCTTCTCCGGAGCGATGACACTCTCGACTGTCGGGCGTCCGGCCGGGAGCTCCGGCGTCCCTGAGATGCTAACGCTGGATGACTCCCCAGCACCCACGGGTTCCTTCGAAACCTCCGATCCCTCTGTCGCGCAGATCCTCTACAACCCCAACTCCACCTCTACTACCGAATCCTCCAAGATCGCTACTGCTACTGCTACCTCTACCAGCGGAAGCGGAAACGGCAGTCCCTTCGCTGCCACCAATTCCGCTCCTTCATCCTCCGTCAATTTCCAGAAGAGCGCTTGGGCGGCTTTCGTCCTCTTGACTGCATTCCTTAGTCTCTAGTTGGTCCGGATTATCTCAGCCACAATACGCATGCATGGCCGTGTTTTTCATTGCCTTTTTACTTTTTTTATATCCCTTTCTCTACTACACTCCCCCTTTCACTTTACATATTTTTATTTTATTTTATTTTAGTTGGTATCGGCCGGTGGATGCTACGCTCTCGCATGGGAGAGGGTTGTGGTGCTGGAGGCAACAAACTGGGTTTTCAATATAGTGGCTTTAAACCCGTTTTTCATTTCATCGGGATGAGAAATTTGTGGATCTTGCGGAGTAGATATTAAGGGATGAGGGCTAGGCTCGGCTCTATCCCACATACCGAGGTTTGTTCGGTGAAAAGGGCTTTGTTTTGTGTCCTGGAGCGGAAGGTGGTGGATTTTGTATAGATGGTTGGGTAGAGGGATTGAAGGTGAAACTATCGTTGGCCCCTGGTATCTAACTTAAATAGTGGATGATTATCAGGAGACCAGTGCACCGAGCTGTACTGTACTTGTAGGCTATACTATCTCACTCATTCGTACCATAGACACCCTGGGTGTTTTTTTTCTTTTTGCACATATTCTGCTCCGGAATCTGTGTAATCTTTCGGGGAAAAATCCCCCTCTCATACCGATCGTCCAATCCTCTTACCCATACGTGTGCCATATATACACAATACCCGGCTGCTAACCCCCCCAACACCAAATCCCAAAACCCGAGTAGAAGAAAGAAAGAAAAGAAACCCGAAACATACGGGATCCCCTCCCGCTCCACACTCCCTCCTAAAAGGGGAGAAAGAAAAAAACTGTCAATCCGACTTGAAGAAACCTATGTATCATAAGACTGGGCGTTCCGTCGATCGTGCGAGCCTCGTTTTTAGTATGATATCAAGTATTCGTGCGGTAGGATGATGAGTTTGTCGATGCTCACTCGCTTCCGAAAGCTTTAGCGGGGAGGAGAGTTCGAGGGTGGAGGGGGGGGGGGTTAGTCTTCAGTTAGGTATTAGTGTCATCGTTACTAGACGGCAGGAAGGGGATAGTTAAATCCTGATTCTAGCTCATTTCGGTATCGCGTAATTTGCGAATAATCTCTCGGAGTTAATGAAGTTTGTCATATATGTAACGACGTGAACTGTAACTTGGAGGATTTCTACTACAGTATTGTCCATGCGCATCAGCACGGTTGATACCCACCCTGTCGACGAGCTGCGAGTGGTATGCTACCGATTAGCTAACACGCTACCGGAAACTGGAAAAAAAGAAGTAGCGGGCGGACTTAACCTAAGAGCACAGTGCCTATCAGAAGATCCGGGCGCGGGAGCGAGTCATCGGATGTCACTCGTTGAGACTAGCGCCGGCTGGTGTTTGCTCGGCAGAGAGCTATGCGCCGCTATCCGCGCCAGCGCATAAAGAAGTGATGTTGGGTATTAGCGGAAGTGTGGGAGGGGGGAGTGTGCAGGGAGTGTTCGTACAGGTAGGAGTGGAGGGGGGTAGGGATGGTGGGAAACCGCGATTTGGGGGTTTCTTTAAGTGTTGTGCAAATTAACTCCTTGTTTGTGCAGTACTGTATGTAGGAATAGTTTTTCTGAAGTTAATTTGGATTTCTCAGTACTGCTCTCGGAAGTCATCGGTGATGTGGGCGATGTATATCTAGGGCCATACATGCAGTTTGGTGCCGTTGGAAGCTTTGTTTTTTTTTGGTTCGAGATTGTAGTGTGGGAGTTGTTGGATGGGGATTTTGTTTCGGGGATAAGGGAGTTCTTGCTACAGTACGTTGGGTATTTCCTAGGGCGGAGAGGGTGGGGAGCATGGGTGATTTCCGGGATTTGGCTTTGGGTT
>Ga0307510_10009648_pt1 | contig 11505 bp, 12 predicted proteins | sample 12_EM_MG_FD_207224 | JGI IMG/M metagenome (GOLD analysis project Ga0307510, IMG submission 207224) | Populus trichocarpa ectomycorrhiza microbial communities from riparian zone in the Pacific Northwest, United States - 12_EM | ecosystem: Host-associated > Plants > Roots > Unclassified | place... | reverse complement strand
GCGCCTCCGGCCTGTGTGGGGGGAAGAGTTTGAGATTTTTTGAAAACGGTATTTTATTCATTTATTTGTTGTTCTTGTGATCGTTCTGGTCGGGATGGGAACACGCTAATTCGGGATTGAAGGCCGGGGAGGGGGAGGAAGAGGAGGAAGGATTTTGGGAATGAGCTTTGGTCTGTTCGTGATATGGTTTGTAAGGGTGGCTGTGTTGTGTTGGAGGTTGAGCTGTGCTCGGGGAGGGAGGGAGCTTTTGCCCTACCGGTAGCTGACTTGTTTGCTCGCTCGCTCTGTTAAAGTTGATATGGTGTTGTGCACCCCCCCCGGTCAGGGATTTGCGACAAGGGCAACGACGACAACAGACAATATGATAAGGCCTTCCTTCCCTTCCTCTGCACCCTCGGCCGATGCGCCGTCAAAAGTTTGGGCTGAAATGAGGAGAGGAGAAATATATTTTTTAATAAGGTCAAATAAGATTATAATATTATTATAATGATATTATTATGATACCGGTACAGTATTCCAAACTCCAGGAGTCCATCCAGGCACGGCAGGATTCCCCAGAGATGGGAAGGTCTAAAATAGTTTCTTCCACCATCTACTGTGCGTCCCTGTATATCACATCACATAAAGTAAACCTATCCCTCACCAAGCTTCCAATTACTCTCCTGCAAAAGCGATGGACATTCGAACACGTTGGCAGAGGAAAGAGTTGGATCTTTTATTTTTCTTGTGTAAAAAAGCCCTTGGAAAGTCAGAAAGGATAAAAACCTTTGTTCGGGTCATTGCAGAGAGGGAAAGAATCTCCATGTGGAAACTCGATGCTGCGGTCGAATGTTTTATTGGATTGGATGGGGGGGGGGGGTTTTCGAGCATTCGAGCAGAGTAGGGTTTCCCTTGCGTCTGTCACATTTTTTATCCTTTACTTTGCTTCGAGTAGAGTGCGATTCGGTGGGGTGGAGCTGACTTATGGGCTTTGGGAAACGGTGAAGTTCTTTGGTCCTATTAGAATCCTTCCTCCACCTCCATGTTTGCTTGTTGTCGGTTTTAAATAGTGCATCGCATATCTTTGACAATCATTTATCAGTTCTCGAGCGGTCGCCCTTTTTTTTTCTTTTTTCTTTTGCTTCCCTCTTTACCACCCAAGACATACTTTCCAATCCCACTTGCTCTCCTTCTTTGCTTCTTCTCTCGTCCTTTTACTTGCTTATTCCTCGACTCAAACCTCAAGCACCCCAACTGTAGGGTAGGGCTCGAGAAAAGCCCTTCAATGACGAGGCGAGCGCATTGGAAGCCTTGGTCGTGCAGCGCACAAAACCTGGAGATGGAAAGAGCTATCGCACGGTAACTTCGTGCTGTGTATCTAAACCGCAGCCAAGCTGCACATCTGATTCGTGAACCGCGCGCTGTAAACATATGCTAGAGAAAGCTTCCAATCAGGGGATAATTATATTGACCACCATCATCACCACATTGTATCTCCCCAGCTGCCATACCGGTATCTCATCCTTCGCTGGAAGGGAGGAAGGAAGCGAAGGTAAACTGCAACTGTAGAATGCAATGCACATCGCGCACCCCACCGCACAAACGCGTACCGTACTGTAGCTCGAGCAAGTGAAGGGGTCACAGGAAACCGCGCCCGTCCGAACGGATTCTGCTCCCCGTGCACGCACCCATCTTACCCATAGCATTCATCCACCATAAACCCGCCTCCTCGCACAAGTGCACCCAAGAGTTTTTTCCTAAATTGATCTTTTTTTTTTCTACCCTTCCTTTTTTTTTTCTCCTTCTCTTTCCCATTCTTCTTTCTTGTGTGGAGGTTGCCAGCGTTTTGAGAGAAACAGCTGTTCAAACGAAGGGAAGAAAGGAAGGAAGAAGAAGAAGAAGCTTGAGCTGTATGTTGTATGCGGACTATGCTCTTGCTACCGTATTGCTAGCTAGCAAAAGAGCATCATCATCATCATCATCATCATCATCATCAGTCCATTCCATTTGCCCTGCCCCCCCCCTTCCTCCATTCACTCATTCCATCCCTCCACCCATTTTTTTACAACTGGCATATCGCACACGAACAACTCACTAGCTAGTACGAAGGAGTATTATTCTTCGCCTTGCCTTGCCTTGTTTCTCCTCCCTCGAATATTTTCTTCTTCTTTGGGAATTGGGAAAAAGAAGGCAGCCTCTTCATCCTACCTGACGCTAGAAGAAGAAAGAGAGGGAAGACGAGAAGAGCGCTAGATATTGAGCAACCGCACAGTACGAGTACTCCCGCCCATCTATCAATTCACTCCGGCAACAGCACGGACAATCCCCATCATCGGTGCGGCCGGGCTAGAATTGCGCTACTCCCCCATTCCCAATAATCTCCTCCCCCGGATTCCGAGTCGGCTTGCGTGATCGAGCACTTTTTGTCGCCCTTTTTGTCTTGAATTATTCATCTTCAGCGAGGGGTGGTTTTTTGTGGTTTTTTGCTCTTTCCTGTTTTACTACTACTCTCTATTCAACTTAATTGCGGCCATTCCCCACACGATTGAACGGCGATGACGACGGTAACTAGCATACCAATGGCGAATAGAGGTGAGCGTCTGCCCTCTTATGGCCAAGCGCGGAAATATGGTTCGGAGGAATTGGTGGATGTAAAAGCGCCATCATGGTATGATAGTGATGAGCCTGGAAGAGAGGGTATATTACCGGTATACGAACTGGAGAGGGTGTTGGAGGTATGTCATTCTTTTTTTATTTTATTTTATTTTTTTATGAATAGAAGTTGGTGGATCCGGTCAGGGGATCTGATATTTCAGGCGGCCTGATCCGGTCTGGGGGTGGGTGGAAGGGGATGTTCCAAGGAGTAATTAATGGGGGCGCATTTTTGTTGACGAGGGCACTCCGATTCCTAGATTCTTCTACATAGTGCGATCACGGCGCCATTACCGAGTAAACAGAGTCGACCCCTATTTTCTGGTGGGAAGCAGGAGGAACAGGAGGAGCACCAGCGATATCTCTTATCCCATCATAAACCTGATCAGGCACGTCCCCTCAAGTGTGAACGCACTTGCCCCCCCCCTCCCTCTCATTCTCTCATTGCCACTCCTGTTCTGTTTATCTTTTGTGTCCTCCCTGGCATTACACATTTGAAGCACTCGGCTGGTCACTTGATCACCCGACTCAATTCTTTGCAACCTAATTCTCAATAATTCCCCTTTCCTGCCCCAAGAGACGGGTAGTTTTAATGTATTTCATTTTTCCCACTACCATCGCCGCTACCACCTAGAAAGCGCAAAGCGTGTCTTTCGGTCCACGATAGTCTAAATAGCTATTGGGATCTCTGGGAGCTGGGAGAATAAAAATAAAGTTAAAGAAAGGGTAAGTCGGATCGGTCGCTAACATAACCTGCAGGACTCCCATCGATACCGACCGCTTGAACTGTTGAGCTGGGTCCCACCTGCATACGTAGGCGACGACGAACCCCCACCACCTTATCGAGAGATCGAGGAGGAATCACTCGCTACCAGCCGTGTACATCTCCCTCTAAAGAAGATGGGCGTAGAGCCTCCACCATCCTTCTTTTCCGGAAATTTTTTTGGGATAACAGAGAGGGCTCCCAAAAAAAGTAAGCGTGGCACCAACAACGGCAGCAAAGGAGGAGCATCAGGAGGATCAGGGCCGAAGAAAGGCACTAGTAAGATACCGGCAGAAGCGCCGAACGATGGTGGAAGTGGTGGTGCCGACCCTAATGGCGGTGGAGCTGATGGGTCGGGTGGTGGGGACGACAAAGGTGACAAAAAGAGAGATGAAGGAGCGAGGAAATTAGGGGAAAAGGAAAAGGAAAAGGAAAAGGAAAAGGAAAAGGAAAAGGAAGAGGAGGAGGAGAAGGAGAAGAAGAAGAAGGAAGAAGAAGAAGAAGCCAAGCGGAAGGAGATGGAAGAAGAAAGAAAAGCTGGTGAAGCCGCACAGGAGGGTGACCCTTGGAGCATAGGCGGCGACTATGAGGCTGGGCCCTGGGCCCCTATCGTAGGGAGGTCGGGGAAAGGGAAGGTGGGCAATATTTGCCCCTCCCCACTTATGAAGTTCGACTAACATGAGTTACTTACCCTGTCTGGCGCGCTTAGAAGGGTGAACCACCGCCTAGAGAAGTCGTAAAAGAGGCCGATGCTGGCGACGACGAAATGCCTGGCGGATGGGGAGACTCGGCCCCTCCATCTAGGCCCGATCCACCTGTGGGGGTTACGGAGCCCGAGCTGAAATTGAGTCTGGGAGAAAAGAAGAAGAAGGAGAGGGAGGAGAGGCAAAGGAAGGTGCGCGAGGGGAGAGAACTGAAGAAGTCTGAGAGTAAGGTATGTTCGCAATAATAATTCTCTTAACTGTCGTTATTTCCTGGCCACTTGGGATTCAGTATACTCGAGCACCCTACATCTGCATGGTGCATGCGGTATAAAAGCCTCAACTGAGGTGCGAGTAGGCTGATTGATGCATCATACGTGTACACTGCTCGTTGAGAAACAACCAATTACGTTTCAACAGAAGCCAGAATGGCTAATAGAATCTACAGAGAGATGCTGTTCCAGACACACAGCCTGAAGAGGCACCAGCGCTAGCGCCCACCCCTCCTCTACGAGAGCCTATGGGAAGGCATAGAGAAAGGGTTGTGGAGGAGTCCAGGGATGATGTCGACTCTGGGGGGGAAGCAGACGTCACATCTTCTCAGCCGGAAGCCACAAAGGTTTCGACATTTCCTTCCATTGGTGTATCGAGTGTAGCGAGGTTGGGTAAATTCTTTGGTGGTGGTTGGGGTGGTGCGAACACCTCCGTTCCGAACCTAGATAAAGGCTCTGGATCTCAAACCGCGTTCAAACCGTCTGGAGCTCAAGAGGCTCCACCTCTAGCGCCACCAACAGTCCCGAAAGGAGGAGCGAAAGCGGGAAAGGCTCAAAAAGAGAAACCGATTGCCCAAGAGCCTCTCCCAAAGATTGAGGAAGCCGTTGGGGCTATTGGAGTTCCGGAACCAGAGAAAGAGCCCGAATCAGCGTCAGCGCCAGTGCCGGAACAAGAAACGGAAACAGCCCCTGCACCCGCCCACGAGCCAAGGCGGGAGGAAAGGGAGCCCATGCCATCTGTCAAGCAAAACAAGAAGGACAAGGACAAGGAAAAAGAAGAGGCAAGGGAGGCAGCGAAGCTCGAAAGGGGGAAACGGATAGCTGAGAGGTCTAAGAGGGAGAAGGAACTGGAACTGGAACAGCAAGGTGAAAAGGGAGCTAGAGGAGTGAGGGGTTCAAAAGTTGCGGCGGCGGCAGCAGTATTCGAAACAAAGGCGGCCGCTGCTTCACCTCAGAAGAAAAAGGGTAAGGGGACTAGGGAGAAATCGGGGCCAGGGCTAGTAACCGAAGTCGAGCCTAAGGTCGAACCAGAGCCAGCGGTGGAGCCTATGCCAGAGGCGATTGTCGAGGAAGTAGTTGCGGAGCCGGAGCCGGAGTCGGTAGTCATTATGGAAGTAGCTCCTGAACCAGAGGAGTCCCAAAAAGAGGATTCGCTCCACAAACCTACGACACCGGAAGAAGAGGATACCTACGGTCCGGGTTACGGAAAGCTTTCGCAGATTCAGTACGCGGATACTTCGGGCATAGGATATGCTCCTACACCCGACCAGGCTCCCTACGCACCTGCGCCCAAGGGACCCAAATACGCTCAGCTGAAGCCGTATGAGTACGCTGCGGCGCCATCGCTCTGGAGTCTCGGAAAGCCCAAGAAAACAACAAGAGGGGTTGCACATGCACCCACACCGGCACCCCTGCCTGCACCAGGACCACCTTCAGCTCCCATAGAGGCTCCGGCCCCCATAACGGCTCCAGCTCCCACAGAATCGGTGGTGGCCAAACTAGCGCGAGAGGAAGTCGGGGAGGCACCGCTGCCGGAGTCCCTTAAATCACCTGTTGAAGAGTATGGTGGCGTTGAGATTACGGATGCTGCCGTAGAGGTTGTGGTCGCAGAACCGGAAATGGCTCCCGCCCCTGCCCCCGAGGAAGAACCCGGCCCGGCCCCTGCCCCTGCCCCTAAAGGGAGGGAGAGGGAGAGGGAAAGGGAGAGGGAAAGGGAAAGGGAAAAGAAGTCAAAGAAAGATGTTTCAGTCTGGGATGCCCTTCTTGGAGCGCCAAAGACGGCAAAAAAGAAGGCCCCGGATGTTGAGGTCAGCATTGATTCCAACCCTTTTGTGATAGAAAGCGAGAGCGAAGTAGATCACGATGCTGAGATAGACAATGGGGAACAGCGTGTTCGAAGGTCTTCTATTGAGGTTGACGCCAATGGCAGTCCCATCAAAGTGGTCGGTTTCAGGGAGCTGTGGAAGATGAACAAAGAAGTCGGAAAACGGCAGAAAAGCACGAGGAATACACCTCTGGTAGAGAAAACCCAGGAAGAAGCTATTCAGGAAGCCATCCCAGAAGCTACACCAGCTCCCCCACCTGCTCCGGAATTGACAATTGAAATTCCGCCGTTTGAAGGTTAATCTCTTGTGACGTGTCTTGGGATACTGGTTGCTAACGTCGCCTATCGCAGAACCTGAAATTGCACCTGAAACGCCAGCACCTGAAATGCTTCCTATCGAATCATATCTCGTCCCGCCCACACCAATACCGCCAACACCTCAATTTGACGTTGGCGAACCCTCTCCACACGAAAGTGAATTCCCTCCTCCTGCTCCTGCTCCTGCTCCTCGATCCTCAAAGAAAGAGAAGAAAAAGAAGAAAGAGCGGAAACACGAAGAAGAACCAATTGAGGAAGCTCCAGCTCCTCCCGAGCCAACTATTGTTGAACCTGAAGCAGAACCAACCGTCTGGCCTGAAGCGGAACCAGAGGTCGCCCTGGCACCCGAACCCGAGCCGGCTTACTCGTCTAAAAAGGAGAGAAGGAAGAAGGAGAAAAAGAACAAGGAACGAAAGGAGAAGGAAGTGGTGGAAGAACCCTCTGCGCCTGAGGTCCCTGAAGTCGAAGAGGCTCTGCCTGAGACCGAAGACGTTCTCGAGCCAGAACCTGAGGCGCCTCCTGCTTCCGGCCCGGGTTTGATCATGGGAATGTTGACTGGTTGGGGAAGTAGGTCTGGATCTGGCTCCGCTGCCTCTGGTGTTTCCGCGAACGCAGACCCTGAATCCGCACTGGCTGCCGGAGTCGGAGCCGACGCCGACGCCGAAGATCACGAACATTGGTCTCAAAAAGATCCCGAATCAGAGCCCGAACAAGACCGTGAATCCGATCCGGTACCAGAACCAGAAGCTCCAATGGGAAGACAAAGCCGAGGACACAGCTTCGATGCAGCGCCGCCCCCGGTACATTATGCTGGATACCCGGGGTATTCTGGTTACCCTGGCTATCCGAGTTATCAGGGTTATCCCGCCCACCACCTTGACCATGACCCACCTGCACCCAGAGCGCTCATGCCAGAAGAGCTTCCAGATGAGAAGCCCCACCGTCATCGTAGCCGCAAGTACCGGGAGCTTCAAGAGGAGGTACATGCCGCGAACGGCAAGGAAGTCAAAGAGAAACGTCGCCGCCGCAAGGTATCGGTCCAAGAACCCGAAGGTGTTGCCATCGTTATGGAGCGGAAGAAGACGCATTCCTCGGAAAATGTCGGTGAAGACAAAGAAGCTCGCAAGGAGCGACGGCGCCTCAAGAAGCTAGCAGCAGAACAAGCAGAGGCGGATAGGTTGCGCAGGGAGGTTGAAGAGAGGACGCAAGCTGAGGCCAGGGCTCGTGCTGAGGCTAAGGAAAGGGCGCGTGTCGAGGCCGAAGAGCAGGAGCGTGCTGAAAAGGAGCGGAGACGTACTGAGAGACGGGCCAAGAGGGCAAAGAAGGAGACCGAGATTAGAGAGAAGGAAGCTAGGTTACGAATAGCTGAGCAGGAAGCTTTGCTAAGAGAAGCCGAACTGAGGGCCAGGGAAGAGGCTATCGCCGCAAGTCGACAAAAACTTGAGAGGCGGAAATCGGCTAGGAGAAATTCTGGTATTCCGACCGAGGTTAGCGAAACTCGAGAGGAAAGGGAAGCCCGAAAAGAAGCCCGCCGTATTAAAAAGGCCGCAAATGAGGGCCGTGTCAGCATGTCTAGGTCAAACAGTGACCAAATGCGACAGCGCGGTCATGGTCGTGTCAGCGTGTCCGGTTCCAATAGTGATCAAACCCAACATGCGCAGGACCTGGCGAAGGCCATGAATGGCATTAACGGGAGATACTCGGGTCCCTATATTCCCGACGGCGAGCGGAGCGACCCTTACGATGAGGAATACGAGCGCGAGCAGCGACGCCGAATGCGTCGGGAGCGCCGAGATGCACGCAAGGCGCAAGAAGCCAACCTCTGGCAGGATAGAGAGGACATCAGCGGCTCGATAACCCCTGAACAGATTCCGGAGAGCGAAGATGCGAACAACCACCGCCTCTCATCTACCTACTCCAATGATATGATGGAAGAGGAGCAGGCAATCAGGGAGCGCAGGAGACAACGCAGGGAGGCGCGAAGGGCCCTAGAAAGAGACATAACGATGGAAAAAGGACCCGTGAGAGTCGATGACGAGGAGCGCCAGACGAAGAAACATGCTAGGAAGGAGAAGAGGTCCAAGGAGGTGGAAGACCCCGAGGCTAGAGCCGCACGTCGCGCTGCGAGGGCTAGGAAGAAGTTGGAGAGGGAAAAATTTGACGGAGGGTTAACCGACTATGAGGGTAATATTACCGGAGGTGGTGGTAACAAGAGGAGCTGGTGGAAGAAGCTCCTCAGTTAAATAAATATCCCCCTCCTCTTTTGTTACCCTCAAAGCGGTACTAGTGAATATCCTCTCTGCTTATTTATTTGTGTATTTGTCGTTACGGATACCTGGAGTGTTACGGATTTGATGTCTTTTTTCAAGCTTGCTTTCTTCCTACTTTCCTGTCCATTGTATAATTTCTATGTCACTATGTCGTATGATCGTGGTGGAACCAATTCTGATTTTATTTATTTTGCTCCTCTCTGCCACCCCCCTCCTCTTATTCCATTTCGTTGTTCAATACCCATCAGATATCTGGTTTTAACTTTTTTCTTTCTTTTTTGTCTGCTGCCCGTTGATATGATATATTCATTCCCCCCCTTCTTGTAATGCGGTATGGTAGGGTTTTCATGTGTTCATGCGTGGAGGGAGGAAAAAAAAAGAGTAGTTCTAGTTCTGAAACTAATACTATTGTTTTGTCTATCTATTGTGGATTTTTCGTGAGTGCCAGTGAGATGTGATTCGTGACTTGTTGTCTTGCTCGTGTGCTGTATATATACAGCACAATGGCAAGTTAGGTACAGAATTGTGCGATAGGTTTGATACACAATGCGGGCAGAGAGTTATGAAATAAAATTAAAAAAAGACCTAATTTCACTCCTACTGAGATTGGGGGGACACGAGTGTCATGTGCTGGCGTTTGGAGGGGTGTTTCGACGTGTGCATGAGTGTTGGAGAGGCAATGGAGAGGGGGGAAGGAAGGGAAGGAGAGGGAGTATGCGGAGTTGCCTTGGCCCTTAACTTAACTTAATGCTAGCTATGATAGTATCATACGGGAAGCTATTCGCCCATTTTTTTCACCAATGACATACAATCGCCTCCACAGAAGTTTCCATACCCCTTCCGAGGACTAACTTGTCCTCTTTCTGTCTATTATTCGGTACTGTGGGAACGAGAATAAGAAGCCAAATTGTGGTAAATGTTTACAATATCGTTAGAGGCATGCTGGTATCTGAAAACGGTTGGGGTTTCTTTGGTGTTCTGTTGCTAATACGGTAGGTATTGTTCTGGAGGTATGATGCCCTCTGAGGAAGGGTATGTATTTTGGTTAAGCTACTGGTACACCACCGGGGGATTCCCTTGCCAGCAAAACGGACCGCAAGAGTTTGCGGAAGAGTTCATGAACGTGCGATGGCTGCTCTAGATGAGAGGTTCTATATTAGAATTGCTAATATCCCAAATTCCGGTTCTCGCCCACCCTGCGCCTTCCCTCAACACCCCCCCAGCACTGCGCGTCGAGCGGGTTTCCTAAGCCTATGTCATCAGTTATCGTGTTTGGCATTTTGTCCCTTCTGATGGATGGTCATTCCCCGGTAGATTGCGTCGGTATTCGAGGGGCTAATCGGAACTTATTGCAGGAGATATGTAGCTGGCAATACGGGATCCCTGGTTTCCTTCAACGTACGATGTTGGAATAGCTTTCGGAATATTTCTGGCGGTGTTTGAGTCTAGGACGCTATCTCTCGGGTGGGGTGTTGCCTCTTTTTCCGCCCCCAAGGTATTTGGTAGCGCTGTTGTGTCGGATTTTCACGAACCGGACGCTGCCGCTACTCCCCAGCGGGAGGCTTCCCAACCTCGTCCGGGTATGGCGGTCTTCCGGGGGGAGTGTATGAGCGCTTGGTGGGGTTTCTGATGAACTTGTCTCAGCGATTCAGGAAGCGTGAGTCAATTTTTCTTCCCTGTATTAGTCTAGAGGGTCGGTGAGTAGATAAGAAACGAAGGCTGTGTGTGGGGGGGGGGGCAGTCTACTCGAGTAGGCTATCCTGCATTGTCGGAAAGTCGTAAATCCCCGGCCACCGGTGGCTTTTCTCTCTTTCTCCAGACCCTAAAACAATTTCTTTGGGAATATCTTCGAGCTTAGGAAGAGCTGCGGGTTCATCAGCGGTTGCTCATTTCGAGCGGCGTGGTCGGGATGGATGCAGGGAATGGAAACAGCTCGTCCCTGCCCCTCATCACATGTGTTCTCTACCACCAGAGAAATGACGCCATGCCTCTAGAATACTGCCCCGCCCTTTCTTCCTCGGGGATCGTCTCGCTTATCTGATAACTTAAATCTTGTTGGATCTCGGAGTGCCGTATAGAGGAACAAAAGCCGCATTGTCAGGTTCATATTCTCCTCTGCCATCGAGCCAAGTTTAAAGTTGGTCGGTTCTGGGGAGTCGGTTGTGATGCGTAGGGGGGGCCTAGTGGGGGAGGGGTCCTGGACTGTAGTCTCAGATCGATCAGCCGCAGAGATGGTATTTGACACATTGAAAGAGTTGATGTTATCACTGAAGACTTGGGAAATTTTCTGTTTGCTGCTCGGAATGTGGTCGATAGTGTTAGAATCTGTTGGTGGATTTTTTGTGCTGGGAAAAGGTGGGGGACTAACTTTGGTGTAACCTTGTGCAATAGATAGCTAAGGACTGTCCAATCAATCCACACAAAGTTTGTGAAACCTATATATGAAAATTGGGAGAAGAATACAGCACATATCTGGTTAGAAGTTTATGTATTAAGTATCAAAACACAAATCGTGTGCCGTCTTCCACAAACATCTGGAATCGAGCAGTATGTAAACTTGAGAAGATGCGCCGGGAGTGCACCTCTAGTCCTGCTCAAGGGAGCCCGGACGGCTAACTGGGACCCGAACTAGTTCTGTTCTCTTTGAAATATTGCCTTTGCTTCCTCGCCCTTTGGCCAGAAGAACAATGGCAAAAAAAAAAAAAAAAAAAAGGTGAAATAAAAC
>Ga0307510_10009647_pt1 | contig 11505 bp, 5 predicted proteins | sample 12_EM_MG_FD_207224 | JGI IMG/M metagenome (GOLD analysis project Ga0307510, IMG submission 207224) | Populus trichocarpa ectomycorrhiza microbial communities from riparian zone in the Pacific Northwest, United States - 12_EM | ecosystem: Host-associated > Plants > Roots > Unclassified | place... | reverse complement strand
CTGGGACCATCATCCCCCCTTGCCTCCAGCGTCTTCTTACAGGCTTCCGCCAGTGCAGGTGTAGAATCCGGTGTTATCAGATCGGCCGGATAAAGTCCATAGAGATGCGAGACATGCCGATGATGAAGATCCGTTTCCTTATAGTCTTCCAGCCATTCCTGCAGTCGTCCGTCCGGAGCCACAATACCCGGTGGAGGTATCCTCTCCAGTCGTTTGACCAGGCTATCCCTGAAGATCGGATCGATCCCAAGGACCCGTGAAGCCCTGATCACATTGCCAAACAGCTGCCGGATGATCTGGTTGTCGATCGTCGGTCCCATACAAATACTGGCCGTCCGCCCATTGGGCATATAAAATGTGTTCTCCGGCGAAGAAGACGGCGCCGTCACCAGCCAGCCATGGGCGGGGTCCCTGATGAGCATATCATTATAAAATTTCGCCGCGCCTTTTAGGATCGGATAGATCCGTTTCAGATATGTCAGATCGTTTGTAAAATCATAATGCTGCCAGAGATTGTCGCAAAGCCAGCCTGCCCCAACCTTTGTCACCCCCCAGGAGGCCGACTCGCCGGGTTCGGTCCAGCCCCATGGATTGGTGATGACATGCGCTACCCATCCACCGGCATTGTAATAGGCCTTTGCCGTCTTCTCGCCATGCGGCACCATCCCTCCAACAAGATCGGCCAGCGGCAGGTTCAGCTCGGAAAGATTTGTCACTTCCACTGGCCAGTGATTCATTTCTACATTGATGTCCAAATGATAGTCTCCGTTCCAGGGAGTATGGATCTGGTTAGCCCATAATCCCTGTAGATTGGGAGGTAAGAGCCCTACCCGCGTACTGCTGATGCTGAGATAACGGCCGAACTGAAAGAATAGCACCGCCAGTCCATTGTCCCCCGCGGGGTTCTGATGAAACCGGATAAGCCGCTGATCGGTCGGAAGATTGGCATCAACAGCACCACCAATCTGTAAATCCAATCTATCAAATAACCGCTGGTAGGCGGCGATATGCTCCTTTACCTGCTGTTCATAGGGCTTTTTCATAGCCGCTGCCAGCAGCCGCCGGGTCATCTTCTCGTGATCCGCACCCTTCCAGTCCGTTCCCATCGACACATAGATGATCAGCTCCGTAGCCCCTTTCACCACCAGCGCCTGTCCATCCGCCTCACAGCTTCCATCTTTTAGCTGGGTCTTCACTCTTGCGGTATAAGACATGCCCTTCCCATCGATGCCATTGTCGAGTTGCCCGGAAAGATCCAGCTCGCTGCCAAAAACAGCAGCCTCCCCTTTCTCCGGCCGGTCCATCGTGATCCGGCAGTTCAATTTCCCCGGCTGGTCTGCTGTAAACCGGATGATGGCCACATCATCGCCATAACTTGTCAGATATTCTCTTTTATAGGTGACACCCCCCACCCTATAACTGCAACGCGCGATCGCATCGGTCAATGTCAACTCACGCGAATAATTATCGAACCGGGAGTCCCCATCATAGCTAAACCGCAGGTTGAGATTCCCCAGCATCTGAAAACAGCCATATCGCGTACCGCCCGAGCCCGGCCCGGTACAAATAAATGACTTGTCGACCAGCGCCTGAGCCGAATCATTCTTCCCTTCGAGCAGATACCTCCGTATCTGCGGCAGACTTTTATAAGCATCATAATTGTTGGCATCCTGTGGCGCACCCGTCCATAGCGTAATGTCATTCAACACTATCTTCTCTTCTGTCACACCCCCATCGGGTGTCAGCCCCAGCCGGCCATTGCCAAGCGGCAAGGCCTCTTCCCACTGCGCTGCGGGTTTGTCATACCACAAACGCAGTGGTTCTTTTTGACCAAAAACCAGGACAGATACGGACAGTCCAATGATAACAGCAAATATTCTTTTTTTTACGATCATGAATTATTAAGATTTACCGGATCTATTCCAGATCCCAGAATGTTACCTGGCTCAAATTTACATACCCTGAATTGTCTACGGTATGAAGGAATCGGATAATGATATATCTTACCGGCGGCGGATTATCGATCAGGGTGGCATCAAACGGATTGACCCCATTATCTGTCCTGACGACCTCTTTCAGCAAGGTCCAGCCCTTCGATGTGACATCGGCCTTCCATCCTGCATCATAGCTGTTGTAAGCAGGTATGGCTCCGGTGATATCGGAAATGCCCCAGATCTCAAAGTCATCGGGGTTATGAGCCTGCGTCCTGCCTGTCTCTTCCACCTTGTTCAGATGATTATATACCTGCCCCATGTCAAAGGTCACCGAGCCGGGTAATGGAGTGTTTCCATCACTATGAAAACAGTTCGGGTAATCCCTCGGCTGCATGTTACCATCCCACAACCGCGCCAGGTAGGTGTTGCCGTCATATGGTTTCAGGTCATTGGTGAAATACAGACCGCTGAAAAGACTTTTGTCGCACATGATCAATACCAGCGGCTTGAATGGAGTAGCCGTATCTGCTGCTATGGTATAAAAAGTATCGATCGCCCTTATCGAAGGGATAAAGGAGGATTGAAACAGGACCTTTGTGCCTGCCTTAAAAGAAGGCAGGACGATAGAGTCGGAGGCCGGCGGGAGATAAGTGACCAGGGTGTCTCCCGAAACATTCACATACCGGATACGGGTGGTAATGTTGATGGTATCATACGGATTCAGGAAATACAGGCTGGCCGAACCGTCGGAGTTGATGATTGCCTGTTTGGCCGGGTCCAGCGGCCGGTTGTGAAGCCCTGACTGATAGATAGGTCCGTCGACCTTTGCATTGTCCAGTTCTGTCAGGACACTCCGGTCGCCACTGGCGTCATAGGAATAAATAAAGAATGTATACGTGTATTCAGCCAGGTTGCTGATCAGGCATTTTACCGTGTCCGTGGTCGAGTGCGATACGGCATTGACAACCGTGGAATCAGCATAGTTATTCCAGTACACTACGTATTTTGTTACGCTGGGATCAGGGCTTGGGTTCCAGGTCAGCAACAGACGCAGGTTTCCAGTGGAGACGTTCGGACCGACGATCTTACCGGGATAGGTGATCTCCTGTCCATTCAGAAAGGCCCGGAAGTCGTCGGGTTTCCGGGTACAGCTAAAGAAAGCTATAAAACAAACCAGTCCGATCCAGCAATTTTTATAATGAGTTCTCATTGTTATAATTTTTATAGTTTATCTCGGATCGCCAAAAAAGGTCATTTCATTCATGTCAAAGAAATTGTTCGTGCCGCCCATATTCGTCAAACATTCGAACCGTATATACCGAACCTTTGGCAGCGCAAGCGAGAAGTTGAACGGAAACCCAGCTTGCCAGAATGCCAGGTCTGTAGAAGTGAACTGCGGGCTGGGTAGACCGGAAGGTTTGGGAGGAGCATAGAATTCACCCATGTTGATCCAGCCCCCGGGCGTCTTCTGTCCAACCGGCGGCAGATTAGTGCTGTCAGGCATCTGTTCGTCTACCGGCACGTCCGTCCTGCCCCAGATAACCCATGTCTGCGGCGTCCCGTAACCCCACATAAATTCTCCGGGGGCATCCCCCGTCCGGCCCACCATAGTATAACGGCTAAGCTTGGCCGCCTGCCCCATATCAAAGGTCATCCAGGATGGCCATACCAGCGGCGTGATCGGCTGCGCGGTATTATAAGTGGGTTCTTTGATATTATTATCCCATAGGTTCCGCAATCCGCGATAGTCGTCATAGGGCACGACATCAGAGGGAAGCACATATGGCTGGAACAGGGATTTTGCCATCTGTACCTCGAAAATGGGTTTTATCGTGGCAAAGACAGTATCGGAGATATTCCCCCATGAATCAGTGACATAGAGTCCGAACCGTCTTGCAAGGGTATCATACCCTCTTACGCTATAATTGAGGGAGTCGATATTGGTATAGTCCTGGTTGACAATCTCAAATCTGCCCGTAGCACCAGGGGTGATCAGGACGACGCCGATGTCGGCTTTTATCCTATTAATGCCGGCGACATTGACACCGCCAAAGTCAGCCTGCATTTGCAAAGTAGGCTTCACCAACAGGTAAGCCGGCGTATCGGGATGTACGGTCACCACGACGGAATCGGATTTTACCTCCGCCCTGCTAACGACCTGAAGCGTCACTTTATAGTCCTGGCTTTTGGCAAACCCGCTGACGGTGATGCTGTCCGAATAATAGGATGATTTTGTCTGCCGGCTTATTTTATCGTTGATGGCATAGTTGGCCTGGACATAGAGGATATTCTTTGAATCGGGCAGCGAATAGGTAATATAGGCCCCGCCGTTGAAGTTGACCACCTTTATATTCGTGACAGGCCCGGGTTTGGTCATGTCCGTGGAAACAACGGCGTTGTACCCGTCCATTTTTTTACAGCCAAACTGACTTAAGGCCAGCGTTATGGCAACCATCGTCAAACAAACAATCTTATATATTCTTTGCATAAAATGCGTTTAATAATTTTTACCAATAAAGACTCTGCACCAGGTTCGGATTGATCAGCAGATCATATGTTTGTATCGGGTAGATATAATTCCCCAGACCAAACACCGGCTGGTAGTAGTTGACCAGCTGGTAGTAACCCGTAATGCTCCGCCCATTGGTCCCGGTATTGGTATTCCATCCTTGTATGGGGCCTGAGAGAACGTTCTGTAATTCCTTCCATCTTCTCAGATCCCATCCAGCCTGTCCTTCAAAGGCCAGCTCGATACGGCGCTCCTGGTGAATAATGGCCCGCAGACCTTCTTTCGTATTCGGCTTGCCGGGGTTGTTGGAGTACTGAGCCCAGGATGCCTGTACGCCGGGCAGACCTGCTCTTGCCCGAACCAGGTCTATATATTGATAGGCCTCCGCACCCGGACCGTTCAGCTCATTCAGACATTCAGCATATAAAAGCCACAGTGCCGGAAGACGCATAAAAGGCCATGAATAATTATACGCGACACTCGTCTGCCCGAAAACAGTCTGCCAGGGTACCAGCTTTTTTGCCCAGTAACCGGTGACATTGATACGCAGCGCGTCGGGTGCAGCAGCAAATCCGTTGACGGCATTTACATAGTTGGGGTTGTTGTCATCGGTACTACCCGCACCAAACCAGATACTGCCGTCAAAGGCAACATCGGCATAATACCTGTTCTCCCGGTTGAAATTCCCTTTAGGGCAGGTATATCCTTTCTTTATATAATAAACATGCGCACTGTCACCCTGCTGCAGCTTGAATCTGTTGGGATAGTCCCAGGTCTTGTCTTCATAGATAGGAACTCCATTATGGGTATAGAATAGCTCCGATTCGGCGAGAGGCACGGAGAAATTAGAATATACTGCGAACACATTGGCAGCTGCATCAGCAGTGACCCTCGCCGCTGTCATATACTGCCAGCCATATTGAGGATTCAGCGTCCAGATCTGCTCGGGATTCCAGCTATCGGTAATAGCCCCCTGGATAGTCAGTAGTTTCTGGGTACTATCGCTCATATGAGTCACATTGCCGCTGATCTTCAGCTGGTACAAAGTGGCGCCGGCGACGTTGGCGGCGGTCAGCGCGGCCTTACAGGCATCCAGGGCCCTTTGCCATTTTGCGGGGTCTGCTGCGGCGGAAAAGAAGGGTTTCCCGTCCTTTCCTTTCATACCGGCATAATCAGGATTACCATTGAAGAGGGGGCTTGCCATCGTAGCCAGTACTTCCGCCTTTACTGCCAAAGCGATGGTGGACGTGATCCTGCCCTGCTCCGTTGTCGTATTCTGGATCACAGGAGGCAGACCGGCAATGGCCGTATCCAGCAGATGCACCACATAGTTGAAACAGGAGTCCACCGATTGCTGCGGAACCCTCACCTGGTCGGAGGTCGCATTGATCGGCAAGGCAACGTCCGCAATAGGGATAGGACCATACATCCGGATCAGCCAATAGTGATAATAGGCCTTCAGGAATTTTGCTTCGGCGATCCATCTTGTTTTCTGATAGGCCGGCAGGTCCAGTGGGGTATTGACATTGTCGAGAAAAGTATTACACATCCGGATGGATTGCCACAGGTTTAGCCCCATGTTATACCCGTCCCAAAAATTAAGCAAAGGATTACCGGAATTCTGCAATCCCTGCATGATCGTAAACCCGGCATCTCCGCCTCCTCCGCCCAGCGTAGTCCGGTCGTTGAGGTTGATGGGAAAAACGATCTCTCCCGAAGTGGTAAAACCCGCATTATGTCTTACGTCGGACAGGTTCTGCAGATTGTTGTAACAGCCGAAGAGATAAGCCTGTGTTTCGTTGGCATTGGAGAACGAGCTGTTCAGGGTAGCCACGTTATCAGGGGTGACGTTGAGATATTTTTTACAGGAGGATACCAGTAGTATCGGAAATCCCGCAATTAATAATTTTATGAAGATCTTCATGACTCTTTTTTTAATCTTAGAAATTCAGGTTCAAACCGACATTGATGACTTTCTGGATTGGATAGCCAAATCCCTGACCGGCCATCTCCGGGTCCCAAAGCTTGAAATGGCTAAAGGTCAGCAGGTTCAACCCATTGAAGTAAAGGCGGGCTTTATCCATATAAATGCTCCTGGTCCATTTTGCAGGGAAGGTAAACCCCGCTTCCAGCGATTTCAATCGCATAAAGCTGCCATCCCGCAGCCACCAGGAGCTCTGCTGGGCATTGTTGACATTGTTATAAAGAGAATACCGGGGCCATAAGGCATAGAGGTTCTGGTTCTCCAGGCTCCAGTGATTGTCAGCATAGGCCTTTAGCAGTTGAGCGTTGTTCACAAAAGGTTCGGTCCCATACTTCCCGTAATAGGTATCATTGTCGTTGGAGGAATTCACAAAGAAGGATTCTCTCGCCAGCCCCTGAAAAAAGGCATTCAGATCGAACTGTTTGTACATGACAGAGAAACCAAAACCGTAGATGATCTCCGGTGTAGTAGGCAGACCAATAGCTGCCTTATCATAACTGTCGATGACGCCATCCTTATTGATATCCCTGTATTTGATATCTCCACCCTGGGGCAGCGGACCGCCGAATGATGCCTGGGCCGGAGAATTCGCGGCTTCCTTGTCATCCACAAAAAGCCGTTCGCCGATAAATCCGTATTGCTGATCGATCGGATGACCGGTATGGAAAAGGTAGGAATAAGGATACTGTGGCTCTTCAAGATGCCCGACCTTATTCGTTGAATAGGTAAAATTGCCCATCAGGGTTATAGCAAGGTCCCTGGAGAGTCTTTTATTAAAATCCATGTGCAGATCGACGCCTGTCGAGTAGGCCGTACCCAGGTTGGCCTGCAGGTTACCGGCTGCGCTGCTCTCGATACCCGCCGTAACAGGAATATAGCCGCGGGGGATCAGAATGTTATAGCGGTATTCATGATACAGCTCCGCAATGATGCTAAGCCCCTTCCCTATCGTCATTTCTACCGCGACATTGCTCTTCTTCGCTGTTTCCCAGGTGACATCGGGGTTGGGATAGGCTAAGATAGTAGTGCCATTTAATGAAAAGCTATTGGTGGTACCAAAGCTGGCCCCGGGGCCACCATCCGGATTTACGCTGGAGAGGTAGAAGAAACGCTGTTTGCCGATATTGTCATTACCCACCTTTCCATAACTGCCTCTTATCTTCAGCCGGGTGATCAGATCACCTATCCCTCCTTTCCAGAATTGCTCGTTGGAGATGACCCAGCCTGCTCCGATCGTCGGGAAAAACCCAAAACGATGGTTGGGCGCAAATTTCTCCGAGCCATTGTAGCCGAAGTTGAACTCAAGGAAATACCGGTTGTCAAAGGAGTAAGAAGCCCGTCCCGAGGTACCCAGGTTACGAGCGGGCAGCGATGCCTGCAGGGATGGCTGATTGGTAAGAGGATCGTTCGCGTCGGGGGTCAGCGTTTGTTCGCGGGTACCCAGTACCGTAAGCCCTACCCGATGGTCTCCAAAACTGCGGTCATAATCCACCGACCCCTGCATATAGATATACGTGGTTATCCTTCTGGTACTATTATTGACCGGATCATAGGTAAGGTACTCATAGGCCTGCCCGGGTGAATTGTTCAGCCAGTGCAGCGTATATTGATTACTCTTCGGATCATAGCTCCCGACATTGTAATAGAAGGGGTTATAATGACGGCTAAGATCGAAATAGGAATACCGGTTGGTGCTGAAGATACCATGAAAGGACAGGCCTTTTGTAATAAAGTTGAAGTTCTGGTTTACTTCGAACTGGGCCGAGATCCTTGATTCGGAAAAGGTCTTATATCCATACATCAGGTCGGCATAGGGATTGTCCTGTAGGCCGCCGTTAACAGTAGAATTACCGAAAAGGATGTGCTTGGTCAGCAGATTGGCGGAATCCGGCAGATAGAACGCCGGAAAGGCAACAGGGTTTGTATGCAGTACCTTGTCGTAAAGGTCTGTCGCCAGACCGGACTGGTCATTGGTTATCGGACCGGTATACTCATTGAAATTACCCCAGAGACGGGCAATGACCTCTGTCGTCTTCGTTACCTTTACATTGATATTGGATCGCAGTTGGTAGTTCTCATACTTCATTCCCGTGTTGAAGTTGTTCACCGGATTTGTCTGTAAGATCCCGTTGTCCCTGTCATAGGACCCGGAGATATAATATCGTGCCAGGTCATTCCCCCCTTGTACACTTAAGTTTGCACGTTGTGTCGTGGTCTGTTTTTTGAACAGCATCGACATCCAGTCCACAGCCGGATTTAAATAGGGATTGCTACCCGGGGCATGGTTCCAGGTAGCCGTGGCATCCTGGATCTGATTGGGCGTAAAGGGAGGAACTGCGGCTCCTCTTGTCGTCGCCGCCTCATTGTAGCCTTTCATATAGGTGATCGGGTCTGCCAGTTGTATATTCTTTGTCGGTTTGGAAACGGAGTTCTCGTACCGGAGATTTATCCGTGCTCTTCCGATCTTTCCTTCCTTGGTAGTGACCAGGATAACCCCGTTGGCGCCCCTTGCTCCATACAACGCCGCAGCGCTCGCATCCTTCAGGATGGAGAAGCTGGCGATGTCATCCACATTGAGACGGGCAAGATCATTTGATGTCAGCTCCACATTGTCCACGAGGATCAACGGGCTGGCGCTGTACCCCAGCGTGGTTACTCCACGTATAAAGAACTGGGAGTTGTCTGCTCCCGGCTGACCACCCCGCTGAAAAGAGATGACCCCTGCAACCTGTCCTGCCAGGGCATTGGTAAGATTGCTTGCGGGAATACGCAGGGCATCCGGGTTCACGCTGGTCACCGAGCCAACTACCGCCTCCTTACGTACCTTTTTGCCATAGGCGGTGACAACGACGGATTCGCCTGCCGCGGCGGTCCGCAGGACGATATCCAACGACTTATGTTCGGATGCAGCCGTGATCCGTTGTTCGCCATAGCCTACATAGGAGATGACAATGGTTGCGCCTTCGTCTACGTCCAGGATAAACCGGCCATTGACGTCAGTGCTCGTGCCCACACTCTTTTTACCTGGCACGGTAACACTCGCTCCTTCTACCCTCCGGCCCGTGGTGTCGATGACGGTGCCTGTGATGGTGATGTGCGGACGTGATTGTTTGATTGGTTGTTGGGCTAATACCCTGGGTAGGGCAAAAAGAGAAAGCAGCAGGCATATGGAATAGCCTATTTTCTTCTTCATACAGAAGCATCGTTTTGGTGAAGCAATTAAAAAACAGTCAACTTTTATTCTCCTACCAAAAGTATTATCAGTGATCAGGAAAGAAAATAGCGAATCCGGTTATTTTGATGGATTATCCGATTATCTTAGTGATGCCTCGTCATAACCTCTTCCAGTTCTTCCAACGTTTTCCCCTTTGTTTCCCTTACTCCAAAAAGAATAAAGAGAAAGCCCAGACCGCAGATAGCAGAGTAGATGTAGAAGGTGACATCCTTCAGTCTTTCGTATAACATAGGAAAGGTAAAGATAAGAACGAAGTAGGCAGCCCATAGGCTCAGGACGGCAACAGAAGTAGCTGCGCCCCGTACATTGTTCGGGAAGATCTCCGAGATCAGCACCCAGGTGACCGGCGCCAGCGATAAGGCATAGGTACCGATGGCCGTCAGCAGATACCAGGAGACCAGGGGAGAATGTGCTCCCAATGCCCTGACGACAATGATGTATAAAAGACAAAGGCCGCCTGCGCCAAACAGCATCAGTGGCTTACGACCCAATTTGTCCACAAGGAGCATGGCCAGGATCGTAAACAACAGATTCACCCCGCCGATAAAGACTGTTTGAAGCAATTGACCGTCCCGGGGTATTCCGATGCTGCTAAAGATAAGAGTAGTGTAATTAAAGACCACGTTGATCCCGCAAAGCTGCTGGAATACAGCCAGCCCGATGCCGATGAGGACAGACGGCAGCACGGCTTTTTTAAAGACAGCCGCATAGCTCAGCTTTCCTCCGGTGCCGATGGACTTCTGAATGTTAGCCAGCGACTCCGTTGCAAATGCAGGTCCGCCTATCTTCCCCAGGATAAGGGCGGCGGTCTTTGTATCCCCTGCTTTTATCAGCCAGCGCGGACTTTCCGGTAGCCACAATGCCCCGGCAAAGAACAGGGCCGAAGGGATAAAACCCAGTCCGAACATCCAACGCCAGGCTTCGACGCCATTGTTTCGTAAAGTATAGTTCACGAGATTGGTGATCAGGATCCCCGTCACCACCGTCAGCTGGTTGATGGCGACCATCCGACCCCGCAAAGGCGCCGGTGATATTTCTGCGATATACATAGGAGATAACATGGAAGCCATGCCCACCCCGATCCCTGCCATACATCGGGCGCAGATAAAGAAATTACGACCCGGAGCAAGGGCCATTGCCAATGCCGACAGCCCGAATACTGCAGCGGCCAGCAGCAACCCCTTTCTTCGCCCATAACGATCCGAGATACTTCCTGCAAGGATGCAACCCAATGCTGCGCCCAGAGCCAGACTTGCAGCCACCAGTCCCTCCCAGTAGCTGTTCAATCCGAATTGATCCCGTAAAAAAGGCAGCGCCCCTGAGATCACCGCAAAATCAAATCCAAAGAGATAACCACCCAATGCCGAGATGAATGCCAATCCCAGAATATACGATCGATTATAGGAAGTACCGGACATATGTGATCATTTAGTATCAAATTCGAATTCAAAAATACTGGTTGTCTTATATACTTCACCGGGTCTCAGGATAATGTCCGGAAAAGACGGTTGGTTCGGGCTGTCAGGGAAAGCCTGGGTCTCCAGCGCTACTGCGCCATGCTGAACATAGGGAACCTCTTGTTCGCCAATGATTTTCCCATCCCACCAGTTAGCCGTATATACCTGGAGACCCGGTCTATCCGTCAGTACACGAAGGCACCGGCCCGAAACGGGATCATATAACGCTGCAGCCGGCCGTAACCCTTTCCCATTCAGCACATAATTATGATCATAGCCTTTATCCAGCAACAGATCATGGATCCTGTCCCCTATCCGTCCCGAAGTCGAAAAGTCCATCGGTGTACCATCCAGCGGCACGATCCTGCCAGTAGGCAGATTCAATT
>Ga0307510_10009645_pt1 | contig 11506 bp, 9 predicted proteins | sample 12_EM_MG_FD_207224 | JGI IMG/M metagenome (GOLD analysis project Ga0307510, IMG submission 207224) | Populus trichocarpa ectomycorrhiza microbial communities from riparian zone in the Pacific Northwest, United States - 12_EM | ecosystem: Host-associated > Plants > Roots > Unclassified | place... | reverse complement strand
AGCTAGTGCTAGTCTGTTTTATATCCGACATCTTATGTTTCTGCTAAACTAGTCAAACACGCAAAGGAATTTTTCAAAACACTAGAAGGTTCCAGTGAGAGCGAGAAACACTAGGACCAGCCGTAGTCAGTTTCAACACAACGAACAGGCGGGCTCAACCAACAACCCAAACAAAATCGCGGCTAGATCATTTTCGTGGACTGTTTGCTGAACCCCCCTGTTGTTTAACCCCCCTCCATGTTAGCCGCTAGAAAAAAAAGAGGCAAAACTAGAAGAATATTTGGGCCTTTTTTTGTTTCCCCTCAAGTACCCACCGCTTTCCAAGCACTGGAGTGAGAGCACTCTCTGGATTCTCCGTTTGACCAACGATGGATCCACAACGATGATATAGGATGGAGAAAACAAGCTCTGAGTTCGACTACCTGTATCGCCTAGGGAAATTACGAAAGAAGGAAAGAACAAAAGAGCAATCGCAATACCGTAAGAACTGGAATAACCTAACCTCGCACTAAGAGGTCCGAACTTCACTCTCCTGGATAGGTGGGAGAGCCCACAGCGAAACTTACCACCCTCAGACCAAGCTTAAGACAGAAAAAAGTGCCAAACCTTAACTTACCAGCAAAGGCAATTCAAAGGCCCTAGTGTGAGGTTCAATTGTTCCAGTTCTTACATACGGTAGGCTCTAAGCGCAGCGGAATTTGGGGGAGCGGTGGACTATTTCGCTGCCAGCCGAGAACCCCCTAGGAGATATATATCTCGGTATAACAACACCGCAAAACTCCTAAAACTCAGCAGACTCAAATGAAACACACTAAGGCGACAAAACCTAAAGGCTAGTGATCTCAACCAATCTTGAACTATTCTGACATTCTGTGATCCTCCGTGATTTTTAAAGCTTATGCCCTCATAGTGTGTCCACTTCCGATCCTTAAGGATAAAGAGCATGAAGGAAACGTCATCAAACTACATACCGGATACCTAATACTGTAACTAACGACAATGAATATCAACAAAACCAATACCTTATACCTAGCGGTATCGGAAGTGAAAACAACAACCCACTGCTGGAGGCCTAATCCCCGTGCACCACAAAGCCACATGTCCTATTGCCGTATATCTCCTAGATAAATATCTGCCTATCTGCATACCTGCATATCCGTGCAACTGCGTATCCGCATAACCATCTAACCGCATTCCCTACAGGCAATCCAACATGATAATAATATTATTAAAAGACTTAGTAAAATAATATTATAGTTCGGGTCATCTATAAAACACATGGATCGATTCAACATGGGGTGCCTTGGCATAAGTCGTCCCCAAAAAAGCTGAAAATAAGGCCCTAACCCTAACAACATTAGGATAAACTTTTTTATAAAAAAAGTTCACCTGCTGCCGTAGTTTGAACGTTTATCATATTAGAGCCTGTTTAGCAACAGCGGTTCCGTTCTGTTCTCCCATACAAACGACCCCTATTCTTGCGTTTCAAAACCGAGAGAGGGTCATGTTCACAGCAGAAACGGTCGCCCAACGGAGCGGAACGGTTGTAGCCAAACAGGCTCTTATGAATTCTCCTCAATCAATTTTACGTCGAAGCGTCCCGGTTGCGTCGGGCGAGGTGTTTTGTATGACAGTAGACAGCCTGAACCATATTGGGACAGTGTTTGGACACGAGGTTTTGAGCTAACTGAAGGGAAAATGGACATTTTCAAAGAGACAATACCCAAAGCTACTTGTATGAAAACACTGCGAATCTTGGGATCAGCTAGGGAATTACTATGTAGTCTATCTAAACATCTAGAGGTAGAAATGCAAGGGATAAAAGCCATTTCCATTTTTTTCAATTGGGTCAACCAATGCGAAAGTAACCTAAAATGTTGCATGGAGCTCCGTACAAAAAAGTACTCCCGTACAGGGGAACTAATACCTCGTGCTTAAATGATCTTTTCCCCACTCCTTTATAATATTTAAAAGTCCTGTTGTGTTCCTCATGTTATCTACAGGTTTACTGATGCGCCGCCAAATCTTCGCAGATCCTCCCAGGTATTGTGCTACAGGTGGAGGGGGTGGATACATTTAGTATAAAAAGGGCAATGGGCGAAACATGTTGTACAAGTCCTCAGCATGAGCGGAGCGAACATAGGGGATCATGAAAGCAGAATTTTGTATGGCTGATTGTCTTGCGCACCTGAGCGGCCATACTAAATTCCGCTCCCATCATCCCTGTGTTTGCTCCGCTCATGCTGGGGACTTATATCATCTGAGTCGTATAAACTGAGCTAAGCGCACTACCGATATATGAGCATGAAAATAGTTAGTGCCTCGAGATGTTATTAAGAAGCCTATGGATTCACACCTGTGTTTAAAGAAAACCGCGAGTCTGTTACGGTGAGAACCCGTATTATCATCAGATGCCGCACTCCGCAGTACTAACGGATCACTTCCGGTGAAGGCGTTCTTTGGTGGCTGTTTGGCAAGAGACTTTCGGTTGATGAAAGACGGTTCAGAAAACAAAAGATAGACACGGAGAAAAAAATCCACACTCAAAGAACAAACTATCCTTGAGAATTGCAGTTGTTGTTCTCCTTGCGGTTGTTTGCAGACAAGCTCCTTTTCACCCACAAATATATGCTACCTGTCAAGTTTTTTTTGTTTACACCAAACCACGATAACATTACGTGGTGTTTCTCACCATTTCTCTCTATCCCATTTACCGTCCGACAGTATCGCACTCGTACTACTGTAGGGGGGGTCAGCAAAAACCGGAAAACGTAACTCTTATCGGTACAGAGAAGTGTATGGGGTCAGTATATTCCCGGTTTTTAATACCCGTGTACTTTAAATTACGAGTGCCATGTCTGAGCCGGTAAATAACATTTCCCCTATCCGATTTCGGTGAGCCTTGTTTCTCGTTCTGGGACCCAAGGCTGAGCTGCAGGCAAAATCAGGTGGTGGATGGGCGCTGTGGTGGACATTCCTCGTTCTTCCAAAAATGATTGGACTAGCGCGCACTTGTGGAACGTTAGAGCCTTGTAAATTGTCACCCCCGCTTTTTTAGACCCTAGAGATCCCCTCTACTGGGATTTCCGAGAGAAGTCAGATTCTCGCTACACTCGAGCTCTAGCACACAACCCCTCTCTCAAAAGAAATAGAAAACGGGACCCGGATAAAATAATAATCCATAGCGCAGATGTCTCCAGAGCACCAGCAGGCTGGTAATATCCACTCGTTTAATAACAATAACTCGTTCAACAATATTGTGAACTTCATTACCGAAATCGACGACGAGGGGCGCCAAATTCTACAGTGGCTATCGCCTCTTGAACCACAGCAACGGCACCAGGATGTGCGAGCCGACCGACTCGATGGTGTGGGAAACTGGGTGCTGCAAACCAGCGAGTTCAGAAAATGGCGTGATGAAAAAGATGGTTGCGTTGATCCAGTGTTGTTCTGTTGCGGGAATCCAGGAGTTGGAAAAACCTATGTTAGGTAGCAAGGACTCCTAGCCTGAGAAAGCAAATGGATATGTCGCTGACGATTAGGGAATAATAGTTCCCTAGTTATTGACAGCCTGTGTGACCAGGCCGGGGAGAAGGGCATTGCTGTCGTGGGACTATACTGCGATTTCCTTGCCCACCATGAACAGTCCACCACAAATATGTTGGGCGCCATGCTCAAGCAACTTGTCAGCAGAGGGGGGATCCCGCGGCATATACAGGAGGCCTTTCGGAAGGCAAAAAGAGAGTTTGGTGGCCGAGGCCTTCTACTTCCCGATATGGTGGAGATTCTGAAGAAGTCCATTACATCGCTACCGCGGTTATTTATATGCATCGACGCAGTGGACGAATGCGCTCCAAAGCACCGACGGGACATCCTTGAGTCAATTCAAGAAATCGTGCGAGTGTTACCAAATACGCGAGTATTCATTACCGGGAGGCCCCATATCAACGATGAAATTGTGAAACGTTTCCGCAAGGCGGTCCGGATACCTCTCAGTCCTCCCAAAAGTGATATTGAGAGTTATCTGGAGATGAGGTTGGACGTTGACCCTGACCCTAATGCAATGGATGGCGAATTGAGGGCCCAGATAATGAAAATCATCCCGGAGAAGATATCGGAAGTGTAAGCAATAATATCGAATACGTTCACAATACAAGGCTGAGGTTTGGTTCACTAATAGTGGTGTCTAGTTTCCTTCTCGTTTCTCTGAACATGGATGCAATTCTAGGAGAGATTACTCTCACTCGGAGAAGAAAGAAGCTTGATGAGATGACCAAAGGGGAAGGTCTGGGAGATGCTTATGCGGCAACCTTGTCACGAATGGATGCGCAGCCAAGAAGCAGATCAAAACTCGGGATGCAAGTTCTAATGTGGGTATCGCATGCGGAGCGGCCATTACATGTCGACGAGTTGTGCCACGCTCTGGGGGTGGAAGGGTCTATAGACTTGGATATTCGGAATATTCCTGCAATAGAAACATTGCTGGCCTGCTCATTGGGGCTCGTTATGGTCGAGAAGTCCTCATCTACCCTCCGGCTTGTCCATTACACTCTGCAAGAGTACCTCTCCAGCAACCCCAACCTATTCTATAAGCCCCACTCCATGATTGCCGAGGTTTGTTTGACCTACCTAAACTTTCGGCACGTGAGGAGCTTTTCATCTGTTCTCCGCTCTGTCCCACCAACCGTCCCTTTTGTCGAATACGCCTCTTGTTCCTGGGGCACACACGCGAAATTCGAAACCACAGAAAATGTCAAAAATCTTGCACTGAATCTGCTCAATGGATATGAGAAACACATATCTTCAAAGATGGTGTTATTGCGTAGTATGCGAGCTGAGGAGCAACCATTGGATAGGGGAGACACCCCTAAAGGGTTTACAGGGCTTCATGGTGCCGCATACTTTGGGTGCCTAGAGATCACACTTGCCTTACTGGAGGCAAATACAAGTGATGTGCAAGCAACCGACTTTCATGGCAACACAGCAATCTCCTGGGCTGCTAGGAGGGGGCATGAACGGGTAGTAAGGGCACTACTGGAACGGAGCGACGTTAATCTAGACACACCTGACACTAGATATGGCCGAACACCGCTCTCGTGGGCTGCCCACAATGGCCATGAAGGGGTGGTGAGAGCACTGCTGGAGCGGGGGGGCGTCGATCCCGAAAAAACTGATAAGTGGAGTAAAACGCCGCTCTACAGGGCCGTTGCATATGGATACGAGGGGGTTGTGAGGATGCTGCTAGAAAGGGGCGGGGTGAACCCCAATACAGCTGACACAGTGTTCGGCCAAACATTGCTCTCGTGGGCTGCCGAGCATGGCCACGAGCGGGTCACCAAGATCCTGCTTGAACGGAACGACGTCAACCCTAACAAACCGGACCACTGTAGCCAAACACCTCTCTCCCTAGCTGCCAATAATGGACATGAGGGGGTCGTGATGATGCTGCTGGAACGGAGAGACATCAGCCCCAACATGGTGGATAGCTTGAGCCGGACGCCACTGTCGCGCGCTGCTGAGAAGGGGCATGAGAGGGTAATAAGGGTTCTACTGGAATGGGCCATCGCCAGTTGTGACACGGCAGTCACTGAATATGGCCAAACGCTCTCGTGGGCTGCCGCGAATGGACGTGAGGGTGTGGTGAGGGTATTTCTGGAATGCGACTGCCTCAATCCCGACACACCGGACGCTAAATATGGCCGAACACCCCTCTGGTGGGCTTCCGCGAACGGGCATGAGGGAGTTGTGAAAATGCTGCTACAAAGTAACGACGTCAATCCCAACACACCCGACACCGAATATGTCCAAACACCGCTCTCGTGGGCTGCCGAGAATGGGAATGAGGGGGTCGTAAGGATGCTTCTGGAACGGAGCGACGTCAATCCTAGCCAAGCGGATAGGTGGGGTCTAAGACCGCTCCAGTGGGCTGCCCAGAATGGGCATGAGGGGGTCGTGAAGATGCTGCTCCAACGTAAAGACATCAATCCCAACACGCCAGACACCAAATATGGCCAAGCAGCGCTCTGGCAGGCGGTCGCAGCCGGGCACGAGGGGATCGTGAAGATACTGCTACAGCGCAACGACGTCGATCCCAACACACCCGACACCGAATATGTCCAAACACCACTCTGGTGTGCTGCCGCGAAAGGGCATGAGGAGATCGTAAGGATACTACTGCAACGTAACGACATCAATCCCGACACACCAGACACCAAACATGCCCAAACACCACTCTGGTGTGCTGCCGTGAATCGGCATGAGGGGGTCGTGAAGATGCTGCTACAACGGAAGGACGTCAATCCCAACACACCCGATACTGAATATGGCCAAACACCACTCTGGTGCGCTGCCGTGAATCGGCATGAGGGGGTCGTGAAGATGCTTCTACAACGGAATGACCTCAATCCCGACACACCCGACACCAGATCTGGCCGAACACCGCTCTGGTGTGCTGCCGTGAATCGGCATGAGGGGATTGTGAAAATGCTGTTACAACGTAACGACGTCAATCCCGACACACCAGACACCGAATATGGCCAGACGCCACTCTGGTGTGCTGCCGTGAATCGGCATGGAGGGATCGTGAAGATGCTTCTAGAACGGAACGACGTCAATCCCAACACACCAGATACTAAATATGGCCAAACACCACTCTGGTGTGCTGCCGCGAAAGGGCATGTGGAGGTCGTAAGGATGCTGCTACAACGGAACGACATCAATCCCGACACGCCCGACACCGAATATGGCCAAACACCGCTCTGGTGTGCTACCATCAACGGCCATGAGGAGATCGTTAGGATGCTGCTACAACGGAACGACGTCAACCTCAACAGACCCGACACTGAATACGGCCGAACACACTCTGGTTTGCTACCGTGGATGGGCATGAGGAAGCCGTAAGGATGGTGCTAGAACAGACAAACGTCAATCCCGACACGCCTAACACCAAATATAGCCAGACACCCCTCTACTGGGCTGCCGCCAATAGCCATCAGGGTGTCGTAAGGATGCTACTAGAACAGAGCGACATCAATCCAATCCTAGCACGCCCGACACCGAATCTGATCAAACACCGCTCTGTTGTGCTGCTGTGAATCGGCATGAGGGGATCGTGAAGATGTTGCTACAACGTAACGACGTCAATCCCGGCGAAGCGGATAGGTGTGGTCAAATACCGCTCCTGTCCGCTGCCTGGAATGGGTATGTGGACGTCGTGAGGGTGCTCAACTGCCTCAATCCCGACAGGGCCTCTACATGGAGCCCACGGATTTAATTCCCAAACATGCAGTAAGCCCGCGATCAGCTGAGGACTTCCCTCTTACACCGTCCCGTGTACCTGGGCCTCCGCCCGAGGGGACTGGCTGGCTCGAGATCCAAGGATACAACCTGACACTTCCATATCCATCTATCAGACGTACCCTCCGTTGGAGATCAGTCGATCCTGCCCTGCATGCACTAGTTAAAGCCTTCATTGCCTCAGAAAACTTTAGAGTTCCGGGAGATGTTCCCGTTGATAGACAGTTAGAATATCGACATTCAAGGGGGGGCAACAACACTATAGAGCCGATGATAGAACAAAGGTCTGGCACAACGGGAAGCATGGGGGAGCGGAAGTCCTTGTCACCTATCTCTTTTCTTAGGGGATTGCACAAAATGTTTCTTTCTTTGTTATTACGGGAGCGAGCAAGAGATTGGGGACATACGTGGAGGATAGCGGATAGTGCTATGATTGGAGGAAGGATAAGAATGCCTTTGTGATCGTTCATATATATTCGCCTTTACCGTCAGTTTAGAGAGACAATCAGGGAATCACGTTGCGAGAAATCAGTACCCTCTGCCATTCGATACCGTATTTGTACCTGTGCAAGACCCTCCTACTGGTAGTAGGGGGACGAACCTAGCGAAAGAGGCTCCTACACCCGCCACAGGCCACAACCAGTTCCTTACATATAGATTAGCAAGTCACTAGAGAGGTTACACCTTTGAATTATTTGCCTCGAAACGCCTCTCTATCACTTCTCCTCGCCGCAGCCAACTTACCCTGCAGTGTCCGCAAGCGGCCAGTCCGGCCAGGCTTTGGGTCGGCCTAGGCCGCCCTGGTATTTTGCAGGAGGCAGCCGGGCCGGACTGTGGGCCGCGGTCCGGCTTCCGAGGCTTATCTGACCGGGCCTGGCCGGACTGTAGATATCTGTAGGCTTTCGAGTGACAAGATGTGATTGTCATAAGATGTGATTGTGATAAGATCTGATTATGATAAGATCTGAGGATTTTGGTTTGAGTAACATGGGAGGGGGGTCAACGAAAACGGGGGCCCTGCAACAGACCTGACAAAACCGCCGCTGAAATTAATGTCTACCGTTGGACGTCTTTGATACTGCCGGGCATGCGCAGCGTATGGACAGCGTATCCCTTTGTCGTTCAGAGAAACCCTTCGGATATGAGTCCAGGATCGATCTAGGGGCGGAAGGAATGCGGGGGCTATGGAAAGCGGAAGGTGTTTGTAATGTTTGTCTGTCTTTTATTAGCATGGGAGTCAGTGGAAGAGAAAGGGGGACGTTCGTGAAGGTGAGCGGACATGTGTCTCGATCTCTGGAAGGATAGGAGGATAACTTGTGGTTCACCTATACTCCTGCCTCTAGATTAGCCAGTTTAGTTTAGTTGGAAATTATGAGCCATGAGCATGAGAGCAAGTATCGTAATGAGAAGTTCTCCCCTGAGTTGTGCGATGGCGATCAAACTCATGAGTACAGTTTTACTCTTCGGGGTTCGTTTCGTTTCGCATGTGTTGTTTCGTGATTCCGCAGCTTTTGTTCGCGACCGAGTAAGGGCCCGTTTACCTATAGACGTCCGCCTACAGCCTGCAACCATGCCGACCGTTAAACGGGGCTTGGCAGTGGGGGAGAGTGCGGCAAAGTAGATGGCGTTTACCTAGAGTAGGCAATGTATCTTTTTGACGGTCTAGCTACAAAAATCTAGGAACGTGGAAAATTGGGCAAACACTTTCGCGCCGTTTCTCAGATAACGCTTGAGACGCCACCGTCTGGTACAACCACTATTACAAATTTAATTTTTAGAACGAGACAGTTATTGTATTATAAGAATGGGAGGTGGAAGCTTTACAGATATAAATAGGTTAGATTTGCTACACACACTACACATGGGAGCGGCTGCACCACAGGAATCATCCGAGAAGGGTTTATGTGTATAATTGAGAAACTTGAGCTACTTTTTCCTTCTCTATGATTTCCCTCTTTTGTACCAGCTCTCCTTTGTCACTCACATGTTCACCGTACTATGAGATAAACTCCTCTCCTTGCAGATACTACTTGTAGACGCATCATAGCTCCCTACCCTCCCGATCTCCCTTTGATTGTCAAAATTAAAACATAGCACCCTCTCCTCTCTATCTACCCCACTCCCGCCTACCCTTCCTTAGGGGCTCCGTAAGCGTCTGCTACTTGACAAAATTCCCAACAACCTTCCTCTCTATATCGGAAACCCGACATCGGGGTCCATCAAAGTGGGAACACATGTTAGGGGCTCGCTTCGAAGGTCGCTATCGTAAAAACGACACCAACCCCGATACTCATGGAACCGGTGGTGCGCTGAGCACAAGGATATCATTTTGCACTTCGATGGCGAAACGATTCAAAACGAGTGACAAATGGTGAAACGAAACGAAAAACGCCAAGGAACTCAGATCTAAACAATTGCATACAGGAGCGGGGAAAAACCCTTCACTACCTAACAACAACCATAGTCTCTCGCTCAATGACTCCACGATGCTCGATGCTCCACTATCTAACTAAGGGCGACCACAGGAGTACATATCAATCGCGAAGACGTCATGTCCATCCATGAGCCATAGTGCTACTCTGTGTGAGTCCCCTTCCCCCATCATGACTCCCGGCTAACTAAAAGGAAAACAAACACTTTTCCCACCTCCCGGCTTCCAGCTCTTTCACGCTGACCTCACAGTGCTTCCGCTTTTCTCCCGGCTTTCCCGAAAGCTGCACGATCTCAAAACCATGGCGCATTCCTGCAGCCGCAATTCTTTCCCGAACGTATAAGCCAAACGCCCAAAGCCGAAGCCATATGCCTGAATCCTCGGCGCATATCCAAAGCCACAAACAAGCGCATTCCCAGAAGCTATCTTAACAAAGGAATTATCGTGAGTATGGCGAGCAGCACCATTTTCAACATATCAGCCAAGTCGTAAGGTTGAAGATGCATGCGCCAATACTATCTTCCCACAATGTCACACCATTAACCGCATGGTCTACATTTATCCCCCGGGTAGAGTGAAGTAGTAAAATTCGGTACCTAAAGGAACCGTGAGTAGTCTAGGAACCCGCTTCAAAAGTTAGCCCACAATGATACCTACGATACTCGCCAAAGCAGTAAAGTATTAACGTTATACTATACACAAGAACATCAGTCATGTCCTACAGCTCAAAGTCAATATTATGTTACGGTGCTTTTCAACAAGGTTCAGGCACAAGGGATTCAGAGTTCTGATGTGGATACACCCCAGTTGATTGTATATAGTAGATATAAAAGAGAGCGACAAAGAACTTATTAAAGGAAGGTGCAATCGAAAAGTGATTGATAGTAGTGAAGAATAAGGAAAATGAGGACGGATAGAAACGAAATGCGATGAACTGATCATGAACAAATAAAGGGAAGAACGGGCTGCCTTATATCCTTCTTGGGACCGAACCTTCCTCCATGGTTATGTTTCCTGCACATGCATCATCTCTTATCAGTTCCTCCCACTCAGTGGTTTCTGCTCTTGCTTGCCCGAGCAACTTCTGAGGTGCAACTAGAATGCCTGAGGGTATAGTTAAGCCGCCAGCCGCGGGTTTAGTATGTAGTCGGGGGTGAGGTTGATGTTCGGTTATCGTGAGCACTCGTGCTCTGGTGTTGGCCTACCGGTGTTTGATGTTGCATTGGATATGTAGGGCTAATGTCGCAGTGGTATGAAGCTAACAGTAGTGGAACAGTCCCCAAGCAACTGTTTGTAACAAATGATAGAAATTGCGTTCCCCGTCAAGGGCGAATGGGAAAATATGCTTGTGGTGGGCAGCCAAATTTCCAACTGGTGCTACCAACCGCATGGTCTGCATTTAGCCCGGACCCTAACTCCAATTCGGGTTCCCAGATAGCAATAAGATATGCTACAGCATCATAAACCGCTGACTGAAACGCAAATTACTATATAAGACACAACGTCCCGGAGCGATATCTCCCACCATAAAACTCGATGCCAGGTAATTTGGTGCGTCGAAATAGGAGCCCAGGCTTCGGAGGATTTGTTTACTAGTATCAATGTATCTTCACTAGACAACGCAGACCCCGAACTCTCCGACCATCAACACAAGTGTGCACTTCTTTTACCTCCATCAGATCGATGGTTAAAATGTTCCAAACAACCTAAATCGGGGTTTCTTTCCCAGAACCCCCCCCCCCCCTCCTCACATCCCTGTTAAGAGCTAAAGTGTTTTTC
>Ga0307510_10009644_pt1 | contig 11506 bp, 9 predicted proteins | sample 12_EM_MG_FD_207224 | JGI IMG/M metagenome (GOLD analysis project Ga0307510, IMG submission 207224) | Populus trichocarpa ectomycorrhiza microbial communities from riparian zone in the Pacific Northwest, United States - 12_EM | ecosystem: Host-associated > Plants > Roots > Unclassified | place... | reverse complement strand
TTTTACAACATTGGTACTTCAAAACAAGATGCACCAGTAATAATAGACTCTATAAGAAGCTAGCCGACATATGACCTGTTAAACAGTGCACTATCAACTTTACAATTTACCTCTATCTTTCACTTCGGTTAAAAAATAAAAAAAACTCATGCCAAAGAACCCTTTTTTTTGGTTTTGGGTGGCTCTTCAGTTGTTTTCTCCACGGACTCATCGAGAGATGCCTGTCTTTGCCATGCCTGAATAGTAATCGCCCACATTTGCAACAAACAGTGGATCCCTATCGTTGACTTTGAACTCACTACTACTATTGCTAATAAAACTGTCATTTGCCTCATCTGTTTGCTCCAGCTCTTTTGTCAGATCCTCCATAGTCTTCTTCAAACTAGATTTGCTCAATTGTCCTGCATCTCCAGTTGAGACACCAACCATCGTCACCTTCGGAAGAAAAGGATTGGACTCTGACTTCCATTTTAAGCAATCCTTTGATAAGCCTTCCTTTCTGCAAAAGAGGAGAACGTGACAAGTGTGAGAGGGCCATAAAAAATGCATGTGTTAGCATCGCATGGATCATCATATGTGGCACCTTGTGTCTGATTCCCGTTCCGATTTGCTGTGTTTTTTCAACCATGGATGACTAAACCAATCTCCAAATGGCAACCGCAGATCTTTTCTCTGTTCATGATCTGTTTGAACATTGTCTTTTAATTTATGTTCTGAAGTGCTATCATCTATTTTACTGTTGGCAAGACAGCTGGTTGATTCTAACGCTCTTCGTAAAGAAGATGCACTCCTGCAGCAAAGTGAACATGTTGTTGCTATGGCTATATTAAATTCAGCATTGGGATTTCCACAGAAAAGCAAATCAAGAAAAGAACCCCCAATTCAGTTTCAGAGAATAAAAGAGAACAGATAAAAAAAAAAGTAATTATTAATTCCCAAACTCTGGATCACATAAACCAACAACATGCCTGTTCACCTTACACCTTCCTTCGGAGCATGCAATAAACAAAGACTAGTATGTCCCATTTCATATAGAGAACATAATTCCAATGACTCATTTCTTTCTTTCTTCTTTCAGTGTGTTGTTTAACTTCAAGAATTGCATCCGCATTCAGAAACCCTTCAATGTTCAAAGAGTAAATTCCAATTCACTCAGCATAAATTTATTCTGAACACTAGGTACAAAGTCAGGTCAAGAGATTTGATGGGCTATTATTCACCACTGCACTTTTAAAATCAATCATACTGATCTCCACACCCACGAATAAGTTTTATCCACTAGACATAACTCTTACAATGGACATTTCATCTTCAGTACACAACAAATCATGCCAGTTAAAAGATGGTGAAAGATGAAAAGTTCCCGTTCACACGTGCCCAAAACCCAAAATCTGCTTCTACATGATATTTGATCCTAAGATCAAGCCTGTCAGAAAGCAGAATCATGGAGATCTGCAAGAATCCACATGTGCACACAAAGGAACACAACAGAAGAAATACCAAGGTTACCTAATCAACTTCATATACAGGCATTGCAAATTTACAATTCTGTTGAGCAAGGTGTAATTGATAGGTTGTGGGTCATAGGGCAGGCAGCTTTTTCTGATCAAGGGCTGGGGCACAAAGGTTAATAAATCCATTTCCATCAAATTCATTTGTCATGAAAATATTTGGGTTCAAGGAGTTGGAAATGAAGATATGATACACTGCAAGCAGAACACATATGAGACAAGGATAAAAAGAATGGGAATACCTTCTTTCAAATGAATCAACCAAGTACGGAAATTTTGGCTGAATGCCAGTGGCTTTTCTCAACCACCTATTACCAAGAAGAACTTTGTCAACAGCATAAAGAAGCTGAATTTCTGCAGCCTTCGAAATGACACTCAAAGGTATTGCAGGATGCCCCATCTCATCTAGCACTTCCTGAACCTATCAACCAAAACAACTGTCAAAAGAAAAAGGAAAAGGAAAAAAAAACAACATATACTCACATATGTGAAACCCAAATCACACATAAAGCAGATATTTTTCAATTCTCCACATGACTCTGTTGTTTCACTGGCTTTATGACTAGACAGAGCATCACAGATACTTGACTAAAGTTAGTACCTCTGGTGGCTCCAATAGGCTGTCCCCCATTTCTTCAATCACTTCTGCGGCAACATTATCATCAATCACATCACGTCGGCGTTGCATGTGCCGGGTTTGAATTAAAGCATGAAAATGCTGATCAACAGACTCCTCAAGAATGTTATCCAGCATGTTTTTATCAAAGAAGTATGGAGTATACCTGATTAACAGAAAGTGAAAGCCTGAATATCCCTTCAGATGTATGAAAAATAAACAGCGAGTTTACACAAATGAGAATGCAATGATGAGACAGTGATTTGTGAAAAACTAAGATAAGCATCCTGTGATTATGATTCTCCTATTGTTTTATATTGAACATTAAGACAAACAAGAATTGCAGATACATGCAGAGGAGGCAACTAATAAAGCTTGACATCCCAAAATAAAAGAGGAAAAAGATTAAACTAACCACAACATTCACATCCATGCAATCTCCATTTGGAGAGAAGATCCAACAAATTCAAGTAATACATGATTTCAATATATAATTCTTTGATTGTACAAGGGAATCAATACACACCACTTAATCCCGTCTGTGGTAGCTATTGCAATATCTAAGTTTTGAGCACTGAAAACAGGAACTCCATCAACCCTCCTGCTCCCATCACCATGTGGAATGGACTTCAGAAGTTGGTTGGCTGCCTTGACCTGTGAGAGGATACATCAGATAAAAACATGATTATGAATATATCACAGCAGCTACTAATTTGTGAATACCACATGATCTGATAATATGGTACCTGTTTCTCATTTGGAACAAACTGAAACAAGTGAGGTTTCTCCTGCATAATACAAAGTAAAATAAAATATGTTACAGTAATAGTCCAGACAATGAGACGAAATTATAGATATGAATAGGATCAAGGAATTTGGATTTGTGTAGCAAAATAAGTGTGCACAAGTTTTGCAATACAAAACTAATAATTGCATAAAACCTTTTGGAAAGAACTAAATAAATCAGTAGAAACCACATCCTAGCTATTTGGATTGGCTGCGTGTGAAAGGCAGTACTAAAACCCCGCATGCATGTTTAATCAACTCACAGCAGGGAAAAGGAAACACTTTAAATGTTATAGAAGCAGAGCATCACAAGTTAACCTGTTGCTAGACTATCTACACTTGAACAGCACCCATATACTTCTGTAACACTTAAAATCTTATAGAATCAGAGCATCACAAGTTAATAAGTTTGCAGCAAAAGGATAGCAAGTAATAACATCACGAAACACCTCAGAGCAAGTGAAGAAATTGTGGACTAAGATAAACTTCAAAAATAAAACATGCATGAATCTATAGTGTGAATTACTGCATGAATCTATAGAGGAATAAAAAAAGAAAGGAAAGATATAAACTGTTTCAAATGTGATATTACAACTTGCTAAATACCTAATAAAACATAAAGACTATCCATCTAACTAAGTGAGTAGCATACCTTGAAGTGTTCATATGCTAAGTCAAGACGACAAGCACCCACCACACCACTTGGAATATTCAGCCGTTTAACATATGCAACTAGAAATACAGAGCAATTCAGCATGCAAATTACTTATCGCTGGCAAAAATAATATCAGCATACTGAATGATAGTATTTACAAAGACCACGAAACAAAAGGAAGGACAATAACATGCATAAAAGTATCTTGAATCACAACACAAGAAGGCTTTTTGTGAATTAAATTAAACAAGCCCTTATTACTGCATGCAGCTTATGCTCATATAAGCACTAATGGCTCTGACAAAGATTAAAATCTATAGTTACGGTGAATTCTTGGGTTTTCATTTCTATTAAATTCCACACAGGAAAAAAGGTTGTTCCCAAAAAATCAGCAATAATTTTTTTAATCTTCCCAAACCACCAAAAGATATATGAGGTTATAAAGCAAATTTCAACCATACCAGCATCGCCTAAATCCATGAAGAAACGGAACACGGGACCATTCCTCTCGCTCTTGGTAACCGTTGCAAATATCTTCTTAAGCCACTCGGGTGTCCTGAAAAGCAAAGAATAGCAATCAAATATCGTATAGAAGCACAAACCGAATCTTGCAAAACTGACCTCATTTCAAGAAAGAAAGTGCGAAAGCCAGCACCAAGCTAACACCAAACACACGTATCATCTGATCAACAATTTATCATTCTACAACTTACTAACAAAAAAAATTGACAAACCAAGCTAAAATCTGGTCGTTTCATTAAAAACCCCGAATCCAACATCCAATTTGGTTTCTCGATAACCATGTTTCTGAAAACTACCAGACTATAAAAAATAACAACCAAACCTCAATCCCAAAGTAGTTAGGCATCAGCTATACAAATCCTCTTGAACCATTCATATGAAAAGGATCCATACCATAGAAATGTCACGTTGTTTCAATGGCAGTCAACCTACAACAACCCTCCTCCTTTATCCAGGCTTCGGACCAGCTATTCTAACCTAAGCTAGCATGGACAGGGTTCTACTAGACCACCATAAACAAAACGAAAAATTCCTCATTTACACCAGCCAGGTCCAATTCTACCTAATTTTAATGCAAGTACTATACTCCTCGGCTTGGTAAATTACTATAACAACTCAAGCCTGAAACTTCTCAAGTGCCCATGTTCAAATTCATCCAAATTATCCAGTCCAAGATAAAAAAAAAATGCAAACCAAGTTTAAAAAATTCAATCAGCTAAGCTAAAAAGGAGATAGCAGTCCAAAAACAGTGTGAAATGAGAAGAAAGGAGAGACCTTTTGGAAATGAAGGGAACATCAAAATGAGTAGAAACAGCCATGAGACCAGTCCCTGAAAGATCACACATGCTAAAGACCTGCCCCACAAAAGCAGGCCCGCCACCATTTCCATTAGGATTAAGCCTTCCAATCCTGACTGCTGATGGAAACCCAGAATTAGACTCAGCAGAAGATATGTCCTTGACAGAGGCTGATGATGATTTTGAAGGGGATAATGAGTCAGGCTGAGTTGACTCAAAGAGAGAGAGAGTTGATTGAGTGAGTGGGAGGGGGGCGTTGGGGAGGTGGAAAGATATGCAAATTTTGGGTTGGGGTGGTGCTAAAGGTAGGATGTTGGGAGGAGAGAGAAGAGAAAAGAGGGTTTTGGTGGTTGAGTTGAGGAAGTTAGAGAGGTGGTGGTTGTTGTGGCGGTGCTGTGGTGGTTCTGGTGGTGAAGGCATGGTGGAAAGATATGCAAAAGTGGTTTGTTGGCTGACTGAGGATTTTGTCTTTCGACGTTTTTGAGATTACATTGGGAATCTCAAAAAAAAAGTTTTTATTTTTATAGGAAGGAAAAAAAATGAATTTATCCAACTTTTTTTAGATTTTAGTTAAAATAAACTTTAGTCTCTTTAAGAAGCTAACATATAATTACTAATATTTTATATTGTGGTCAAACTTAACCTTTTCTTTTATCATTGGGTATTTGTTCTTGCCAGAAATATGTTCCAATTAAACATTTTACATTTAATATATTTTATCAGTAAATTAATCTCCCGTGTTACGTTGTAAACCAATCCAATTTTTTTTTCTTATTGAAAATATGATATTAGAACTAGGTTTCTGAAATCCTTGAACCCATGATTTTTCTCCTATATATTTTTCCCTTTTAAAAGTTTTTAAATCCTCTAGAAAAAAAAAACACACCGAATCATTCTTTCTTTGATATATTAAGAGAAATATATTGTATTTAAATGTGATTTTCTAGAGAAAAAAAAAGAGAGATTTGAAAAATATGTAACTTCTTGAAACAATGATTCGGTGTAGTTTTTTTAAAAAAAAAACTCAAAAAAAGACCTGAATTAATTCAAACTAACACGCTAAATTCACAACTTAAGTCATGAAATTAGGATAACCTCATAGAAAGAAAAATAAAGAAATTCATGAAGCTTAATTTTTAACAAACTTAATATTGAACGATAAAATTAAAAAAAAAATTATAAGAAAAAAAGACTTAAAAAAAATTGATGTTAACCTAAGTTAACATTTCAAACTCGTGCCCTGAGTTGTGTGAACGGGGCCACCCCATTTAAAAATCATGAAGTTCAATTCTTAATCAACCAAATATTGAATAATAAAATTAAAAAAAAATAATTCTAAAAATGGATCATAAACCAAAAATAGCAATAAAAAAATAATGATCAAATTTCACACAAAAATAAAATGATATGATACAAAAGATAGCGGTGCTCAGACATTAGAGGAAGCCACACATGTTGACAAAGCGTGGTGGCTTTCCCCTATACATCGGCATGTGCAATGCATGCATCAATCAAGTTGTGTCACCCATTTTTTGTAATCCTTAGGATGTTTTTAAGTTTCGACATTAATCATTAAAGCTTTAATAATTTTATATTGATAAAATTAAATTTTATTTTATAAAAATAAGTATCAATTGGATGTCAAAATTCTTCCTCAACATCATCCCCATTTCTAGGCAACCCAAAAATATGTCAAGTATAATAATAAAAAAAATCAATGAGAAACGATTAAATTGAAAAAAAAAATTAAAGGAAAAAAAGGGTTGAATCTCTCTCATACCCGTGCAATCCAATCCCTAATATTTGCAAGAAAAAGGTGGCTTTATACTTGTCCAATGTTCAGATTTGGTTCCATAACTTTAAGTATTTTAATTGTCATTTAATTTTTCTAAATCAAACATCAATTGAGAGTCGATTTTGTTTACCGATATCAAGTAACAAATGGCATATAAAATGTCTGATCTCTTTTAGTTTTTTCTTAATATTTATGTAAAGAACCCATTTCATCAACCTTTGAATTACACCATCAAGGATAACATATAAAGGATTTTATTTTTCTAAATATTCATTTCTAGTTTGCAGATTTAGCGAGGTAACCTTTTTTATTTTAATTTGACTCAATCTTTTTTATCATCTATTTTTTATCAAATAGTGAAAAAAATAGTTTTGAAAAAGAAATCATGTTATTAAACTTTATAGAGTACTTTAAATGGTTTATAAATTTGACATGTTTACCTAGGTTGACTTGGTTTACGAATTTGAGATTAAACTTTTATTTTTTTTCTCCTTTTTTCTAGTTAATTTTTTAATTTAATCCTTCAATATTGAGTTTACTTTAAATTAGAATTCATGATTATTTTTTTGTTTTGTTTTCTATAGTGTTATTGTAGTCTCAACTAAATGTCCCGGTATTAGATTGATGCTTAATTTTGTGATTATCTATTTTTGTTATCAAACAATTAAAGAGAGAATTGTTTTAAAAAAACCAAGTTATTAATACCAGTAGAGTCCATGATATGATTTGCAATCTCAAACAAAAACTTCTTGATTTTTTGTTTTCGGTCCCTTAATTTGTTGTTGAAGTTGTCATATCAAATTTTTTTAAAAAATTAACCCATATTTTTATTAATTATTTGGGTTATCTTTAGACTTGTGAATCAATTAATTCACGTTAACTCTCATACAGTTTAATTTAAAACTCGAGTAAAACAACGAGTTGGGTCATGAGTTTTCATGTGTTTACCTATTTGGTCAGGTTAAATAACACCGCCAACAAATTTTTCATGACTTTGATATTTTTTTATGTTAAAATTTTTTTTGGTCCAATCCACAACAAAGCTTACCCAAATAGGCTACTATAAGAAAATTTAAAGCATTGTAGTCAAAAACTGTAGTAATTCATAATGTTTTGCCTGTTTTTCCACTCTTAGAACAAACTCAATACCTAGTTCTTGAGGGTATTTCGTTCTTTTCATAGGGATCCTTTGGTCATTACCATATTGATTGGGGTAAATCGATCTTCCCATATCTTTTATACATAGTAAAATAACTTTATTACCCTAAGAATCATTTTTTTAAAGCTTTGTATTTTTAACTTTTTATGCATAATAAAATAACTAAATTATTTTTAAAAAGTAAACCTCATTCACTAGTGATTAAAGGCGTTTTGGTATTTTCACAATGAGTTTTTTTTTGATATAATCACGTTGGTGGAGGGTTTTATGGGGATTTCCATTTTTTATACATGGTAAGATTACTTAACTATCATCGATATCAAAATATTTAATTAGGTTGGTCATGGAGCTAGCGGGTTAACCTGACTTGATTCAAATTTTATTTTGTTTTGTTTTTTTTTTAATTTCATCATTCAATATTGAGTTGTTTAATAGTTAAGTTTTGTAATTTTATTCAATTCGCTTTTAGTAATAACTTTTTTAAAACTTTTATCGGCACGGATAATTATTTGATTAAACAAAAAAAATTATTTAAAGAAATAAAGTTACTAAATACAACTAAGTATACATCTTGTATTACAGGATCAAATATCTTAATTTTAGTTGTTTATTGATCAAACATTAATTTGTTTAATTAAATATATGTACAAGTATTTTGGTTTATAATTGAAAAATTTTTACATAAAAAAACATATTGAAGAACCCTATATATTTAATTTTTTTTTAAAATATTCAATCCGTAATAAAACATGAGAGAAATAAGTAGATGATATACAATTCATGTGCAAACTTAAGAATAATATTCACCGTACACCGATGGAGAAATTTTTAAGATTAGGTTTCGAATTCCATTACATTACGATAAGTCAATAGTTGACCCATTTTATTGACGAATTTTCAATATGATAGTTAATATGTTGACTAACTGATTTGTTTCCACATTCGCTAACCAATTATTTTTTTATCCATATGTAGACATAAAGCAAAAGATACATAATACCAAACTTTCTCTAAATCATGCCTGAGTTGGTATTATAATAATTAGATTCATATTTATATTAAACTTTGGTGTTATATTTGCATATATTCTTTTTTGAATAAAATCTGTATAATACATGCAAATCAATCAATAATGTAATTAAAAAACACCAACTTCATTACCAAAAACAGAAACACTCCACTCACCATCCAAGACACCATGTGTAAATTACAAAGGATAAGTTACATTTTCACTTATATATTTTCAGTTCCCAAGTTCAAGGACTTCTCGATACCAACCTAAATTTTTGAAAACCTTTCTATTTGACCCTTGCTATCAAAAACAAATATTGAGCTCACTTTTGAATTATTTTATTTAATTTCAAAATGCAAGAGCATTTTTGTGAATGTGAGAATTTGGAGAAAAAATAGAAAAAAACATGAAAAAAGGCAAAATATAGAAAGAGTGAATTTCCGCAAAATTTCACAAGATATTCCTCAAAACTATTTAATTATTCTCAAAAACAATAAAATAATTCTTTATTTGATTTGATCATCCTCAATTTAATATTTTTTTCTTAAAAAATACTTTCTTTAATAGAAAAAATCCCCCTTTACCTAACACTATTTTCATTATTATTTTTTAAAATAAATAAAAAAGTATAAAACTACCAGAAGAACTGAATTATGACAATTTTAATCCTAAGACTACAAGTACCAATCAATCAACTTCATTAAACTACAAGGACTAAATTATAACTTACTCCCAAAACTAAAATTTCTCGATGGATAAAATGGTAAAACCACGCTCCGAAAACCTTTCCGTTACGTCTCTTCTCGGATCTCACAAAAATCATAAAAACCCAAACCCAAAAAATCCCTACCTCCCCGATCGCACGGACAAATCCGATCGCCGATCTCTCCTTCTCTCCGATTTTCCGGTACCAGAAAAAATCTCTCCTTCTCATCAATTCCTCTAAGATTTGAGTCAATTTTGATTAATTAGAACTTTATTTTTTTAATTAATTTTGATTTGATTATTTTTGATGACCTGAATATCTGTAAATTCAGGTTTCACAAGAAGGGAATTAATTAATTAATTAATTAATCATGGCGGCATCGGAAGAGAACAGTGCATTGTTTCCGATTTTTATCTTAACGATAATGGCAATACCTTTAGTGCCATACACAGTTATGAAGCTATGCCGAGCCGCCTCGAAGAAGAGTAAGAGTATTCACTGTAACTGCTCTGAGTGTGTGCGGTCTGGCAAGTATCGGAAATCTATATTTAAAAGGGTGAGTCAGTCAGTGAGTTAGTAAAGTTGTGTTTTTTTGTTCATTTTAGGGTTATTGTGTTGTAATTGCTGTTTGTTTTTTTGGCAGATTTCGAACTTTTCGACCTATAGTAACTTGACGTTGATATTGGTTTGGGCTGTCATGATATTTTTGGTTTATTACATTAAGAATATGAGTCGTGAGGTAATTGTTTGGAAATGAGAAGGTGTTGGTTATATGTTTTTTGTTGAGGTTTTAGTGATATTGGGGTTTTGTATGTTGGATTTGATGGGGGTTTTGTTTTTGTTTGTTTTGATTAGATTCAAGTTTTCGATCCGTATGCTATTCTGGGACTGGAGCCTGGTGCTTTGGATTCGGAAATAAAGAAGAATTATAGGAGACTCTCTATTCAGTACCATCCTGATAAAAATCCTGATCCAGGTTGATGGTGTTTTAGATTTTTCGGTTGTATTTGTTTTATCTTTGAACTGTCATGGAAGACGGGTTTTGAAGAGCAGCGTGGGTTTACTAACTGTATTCTTCTCATTTCTTTTACCTTTCCAGAGGCCAACAAGTATTTTGTAGAGTTCATTACGAAAGCTTATCAAGCTTTGACTGATCCAATATCGCGTGAGAATTATGAGAAATATGGTCATCCTGATGGTAGACAGGTGATGTTCTGCTGCGTCTGTAAGAAATAACACATATTTGCTTAAAAATGTTTTTCTTGAAATAATTCATTTTTTGAAACTAATGTTCATAAAAAATTCTTCCAGGGTTTCCAAATGGGCATAGCTCTTCCTCAATTTTTGCTTGATATTGATGGGGCATCTGGCGGAATACTTCTACTTTGGATTGTTGGGATATGTATACTCTTGCCATTGGTGATAGCTGTAATATATCTTTCAAGGTCGGCCAAATATACTGGAAATTATGTCATGCACCAAACTCTCTCTGCATACTATTACTTCATGAAACCGTCTTTGGCCCCAAGGTAATTATTAAATACAGACTAAGTAATTATTTGGAATTGTATGAGCAACTTTTCTTCTGTAAGCAAGAGCACATATACTTTTTTTTTCTCTGAATTTTACTTGTGAAAATAGTTTTCCAAACCATGACCTTATTGGAGTAAAATGGACTGATTCCTACCACCATGGTGCCAATTTAGTGGTGGTTCAATTCCGTGTAAAGTGTATTTAGTAGAAGTTATTGCCTTAGTATGGCATTTCTCCAGCAATTCTATGTAAGCACAGTTGGTATCGCAAAGTTGCCCCAGCTTACCAATTTAATGCCTTCTCTGAAGTTGGAATCCTAGGTGCTAGAATCAGTTGTTACTTTCAAATTTATTTTATCTAGAAATAAGAGAATAATCATAATCTCTGCTAGATTATGATGTCCAAGTGTCGCTT
>Ga0307510_10009643_pt1 | contig 11509 bp, 7 predicted proteins | sample 12_EM_MG_FD_207224 | JGI IMG/M metagenome (GOLD analysis project Ga0307510, IMG submission 207224) | Populus trichocarpa ectomycorrhiza microbial communities from riparian zone in the Pacific Northwest, United States - 12_EM | ecosystem: Host-associated > Plants > Roots > Unclassified | place... | reverse complement strand
CCCAACCCCCCTGCAGCCCGGCCATCCAACACTCCCCCCCAAAGCCTCCTCCCACCGTTCCATGAAGAAACCCCAAGAGCCACTCGTACTACAATAGCAGCCCCCCCAGCCATGACAACATCAGCCTCCATGGGCGGCCCACCCCCCCTTGAGGGGGTGGCTAGCCCCTCACCTGCCACTCGCCACTCAGCAGGCTCAGCCTGCTAAGATGTCATACACCCGCGAATCTTTGCCGCCAGGACTGAGCCCTGGACACACTGTCTCCATTGTACAACACAACTGCCTTGGGAGCTGGGAGGTGTTTCTTTTCTTATTTAATTCGTTCGCTTCAGCCAAAAGCCCTTCTTTGATTGTTTGCCTTCAAGACCCTCCAGTCTGGAGGAACTGACTGCCCTCTCATTCAGGCTTTACTGCTTTTGCCCCATCAGCCACTGGGAGCAGCCCTCTGGGGGCCTTTTATGTTTTCTGGTCACTCATCGATATGAGCACCATCGCCCCTATCTTTACGGGCAGATCAGATACAGCTACCCTCGAGATTACCGCTCCTTCCCTCTTCGGCACGACACTGGAGAGGTTCCACATTATCAACTGCTACAGTGTGTAGGGAAAGACCATTACGGAAAGCACAGTCGCACCCACGCGGCCCCTCCCTCTCACTTCCTTCCCTACACTAGTAGTAGGAGATTTCAACATCCACCGCCCGGCGGCTGACCCCCTTAGAAAACAGAACTCCTCTGAACTCAAGGCTTCCTTCTCTTACTTCTTAAGGGCCGCCGCGTATGGATATACTCTTCTAAACATCCCGGGGGTACATACACGCTTCCAGGTTCAAGCATCCTCCAGGTCCTCAGTTCTAGACCTCGCATTCGTGTCCACTGCCCTAGTGCCTTTCTTCCAAGAATGGACTACTGACCTCCCCTTCCCTGGGTCTGACCATGTCCCTATCTCGATAAGGCTGGTGCACCCAATTACCTCCCCACCGCTGCCGGCCCAGAACTGGGTAAGGCCGGACTGGGCCAACCTTGAACCTTAGCTTAAAGAAACCAAGATTCCCCCGCCTCCGGCCCTCCCCACTCAGCACGCCTTCAAAGAGGGATTTGATTTCTATCTAGGCACGCTGATGGAACTCCTCAAAACCCACACCCCCTCCTCCCCTCCGTCCATCAGGGCCACACCGTGGTGGTCCCCTCTATTATCGACCCTCCGGAAAGAGTTCCATTCTTCCTCTCAGAAGGCCCGCACCTCGGACAACTCACAAGACAGGGTAATAGCAAGGTCTCAAAAAAAGGATACTTCAAGGCAATCAAGGCTGCGAAGGCCCATCATTCGAAATCCTTCCTGGCTGATGCCACGCCACGTACCATATGGACTGCGAAGAAGTTCGCTATGGGGAGAGTCGCTCCTAGGTTCCCTAACCTGCCTCACGCTACCTGCCCAAAAGAGGTCAACCAAGCCCTGCTCCTTGACCCTTTTCCCCCGAAACCCCTCCCTATCGTTCCGTCCATCCTGAGACCCTATAAATGTTGCAACCCCCTCCTCACTCGGGAGATAACGGCCACCCTGCGAAGGTACTCCACGTCCTCTGCGCCTGGGCCAGACACGATCCCCTACTCCGTCTGGAAAAGAGTCGACCTCACAGCCCAACGGCTACTCACCGACCTCTTAGGTCCCCTCCTGAAGTACGGCTATCACCTGGTCTCGATGAAGAAGGCCAATGGTATCATGCTGGACAAGCCTGGCAAACACTCCTATGCGTCACCTGCTTTGTTTAGAGTCATCGTCCTACTACAGGCTGTCTCCAAGATCCTTGAGAGAGTGGTCGCCTCCCGCCTCTCCCTGACTGCCTGGACGCTGAAGCTTGTTCACAGCAACCAGTGTGCCTCCCTCCCCCCCCTTTCATCATTTGACGCAGCAATCTCCTTGGTAGACACAGTCAGGACCCTTCAACGGCCCGGGCTCAGAGTCTCCACTCTTTTCCTGGACATTAAAGGCGGGTTTGATAACGTTAATGCCTCCATCCTATGCTCATCCCTCAAAAAAGCAGGGGTTCCCCACTACATGGTATCCTGGATCGGCTCGGTCCTCTATCAGAGGACCTGCCGCCTGGTGTTCGAAGGATCCCCCAAAACTGTCTCACCTGTCCAAGTGGGCACTCCACAAGGCTCCCCGATTTCTCCTCTACAATTCGTCATATATGTGATGTCTCTACACATTAAGATCCCAAGAGGCCAGTCCCTATCATGCGTCGATGACTTTGCTCCGTCAGCGGTGTCCACATCCTATAGTACGAACATCAGTACACTACAAAGGGCGTTCAGGCGAATAAGGGCCCAAGCAAGTGCACGAGAAGTAGGCTTTAGTGTCCCCAAAACTGAACTGATTCACAGGAGGACCCCCCTCCAGAGGGATCCCCCAGCGTCCCCAGCCCCTCACCCAATATGCCTGGATGGCCAGGTATTCCCCCCTCTCCCCTGCGTCTAGTGGCTCGCGTACTGGTTCACACCCAACCTGGCATCATCGGCACACTTTTCCAAGAGAATGGGACTGGGCCAAGGGGCCTTTGCCACTTTCAAAAGACTCTCACCGCCTGGCTTGGGCCTCTCCCCCCATCTCGCACATCGCCTAGCGATACCACTGCTCCTCCCCACCCTCCTGCATCGTGCCATCCTTGCGCGTCCTATACTTGTGACCCGGTCCTTTGCTGCCATACCAAAGGCCGACCTCCTCCCGGAAGCCTCCTCACTCCCACCGCACGACACCATGACGAATGCGTACAGAGCCCTCAAAGGACGAAAAAGACTCCTACTCCTAGAAGAATGGAAGCGGCGTGTGCCGCCCCCCCCCATACTACATATTCCCATTGTCATTGCCCACCCACGCGTTTATGGGATTGGTGAAGTTCATGGCCGGTCGTATCCACCAGATGAGAGCCTCGAAGAGGTACCTTGTCACCCACCCCTCCTGATCAAGGGTAGAAGACCCAAGACACTGCCCTAGATGCGGTGAAGAGGAAGAAACCTTCAGCCATGCCATACTCCGTTGCCAGTCAACATCCTACCACAGGGAACCCCTCCTCCAAGGTCTCTCTGACGTGGGCCCTGACTCCCCCCTCTAGTCCGACAAAGAACTCCTCCTAGTCCTAGCCGGTTTCATATAAGGGACGGGCACCAACTACACGCCCGACATGGTCCCCTCCCTCCCCCCATCACCTGCCTCGATGGTCTTCCCCTCCTCCCCGCCCAGCATCTGGAAAGGGCTGCTCTCCTCGTCCCCTCCTCGCCCCGTTTAAGGTTTTCTCCTGTGATGCGTGTAGTTTTCGGTACCCAAGTGAGCTGTTGTTATGATGTCTCATGATTATCATGTTATTTTGAAGCCGTGTATTGGCGATGTGTCGAGTACTTGACATGACTTGGAGATGATTTTATAATTTTCGTTTGTTTTTTGATTCATTCAGATTAAGGTTTTCTTTACGCTATAGCTAGCGCTACCTGCGAGTTCTTGTACCTTAACAATGAATACATGAAAAGAAAAAAAAACTAATAATAAAAATAATAATAATAAAAAAAAAGCGAGCAAGGAATAGGTACGAACCATCTCCTCTCCACCTCCTGTGCTTGAAATCTTAACACAACGAGAAATTATCGTCACTGTCCTCCACCCACCTCGCTTCTCCCATGAAGGCTACTGCCACGGAGTTGACGTTAAGCAATCATCCGTCCTCCTTTGTGGCCTCGGCCTGCCCTCCTTGGGGCTCTTGTTCCTGTTCATCGTTGACTCCCGCTCCTGATGTTCGGTTCTCCCCCTTACCCCGCACTTGCTTTGCACCTCGCTTAGCATTTTGCGCGGTCGGAAAGCTTTTAGCTTCGCTCACGGTCAGCGTTCTGGTGTTGGACTCTTGGTCCAAGTAGGCCTCGGCTTGCTGGACTTGTACCCCGGATGGGGACAGCCTCGATTAGTAACATCACGGTCTTGCTCGGTTAGTGTTCGTTACGGGGCCCCGTTTCTGACACACGGGGCGCGAAGAGCAGGTTATTAACTGCAGATTAAAAAAGGAATCGTCCAAATCGGACCAAAGCTGAGTGAGATAGGGTTCTTTGAAGTTGTCTAACTTCAAAGAGCTGTATCTCTGTCAGTTCTGGTCCGATTTGGATGATTCTTCCGGCCAGTTAATCAGAATAACCTAGGTGACTTTGTCCCCTCTCCTCGGAAATGGGGCACCCTAACCAAGCCTATCCTCGGTTTTGTCGTTGTCCCAAAAGCCCTTGCTATGGCCTGTTTGTCAGTTGTTGCAAGCCCGCCTGCGATGCTTCCTCCTCCCAGCTCGCGGTTCCGTCTGCTGGAACCGTACTGCCCATATGCTGGCACCTGACTGCTAAACCCCCCCCAGGCTGGCACCCAACTGCTGACCACCGGCTGGCACCCTACAGCTACTCACCGGCTGGCACCCTACAGCTACTCACCGGCTGGCACCCTACTGCTGCTCCTCCGATCGGTTGACCCTTTCTTGGTTACTCCTAGTCGTGGTATAGCACTGCCTCCGTGGCTATTGTCAAACGCCTTGGATCGATGTAATGACCTGCAGGACCGCGCGAGTGGTTATAGTGGGCTCACGGTTTCCGTGTTTTCCCCTGTCGACGCTCGTCCATCCACCCCCCTCGGGCCCCCGTTTCGGGTCATTGACCAGGCGGTTTCTTTTGTTTTGGGGAGGCTGCGGAAGGGTTTGTGTCTTTCTACCGGTAGGTTTCTATGTATTGTCTTCTTACGTGTCTGTGGTATATTATCTTAGGTGCTAGTCGGGGGAGGCTTTTCCTATGGACTCAGGGTGTTTGATTTTTCCCATGAAGAGGTCAAGCGGGCGGTGGGTTTACATTTATAGGTTTTTTTCTCTTCATAGCTTGCCCTGAAGAAGGCTTTTTGTACCTAGAAACAAATAAAGTATGATTACAAAAACGGAAAAAGAAAAGCAAAGGGAAAAAAGGACCAAGGAATAGGGACGAACCATCTCCTCTGCACCTCCTGCGATTGAAATCTCCACCACACGAGAAATCATTGTCACATTCCTCCACCCACCTCTCTTCTCCCACGATGGCTACTGCCTAGGAGTTGACATTAACCCAACCTCCCTGCTCTTCGGAGGCCTGTCGGCCTCCCCTCCTGTGTGTTCTCGTTCTCCTTCGTCGTTGACTCGCTCATGATGTTCAGTTCTCCCCCTAACCCCGGAATTGCTTTGCACCTCGCTTAGCATTTTGGGAGGGCGGAAAGCTTCTCGCTTCATTCACGGTCGGCGTTACGGTGTCGGACTCTCAGTCGAAGTAAGCCTCAAACTTGCGGGGCTTGTACCTCTAATTGGGAAAGCCTCGTGTAGTAACATCTCAGTCTCGCCGGTGTGTTGTCGTCATCTCAAAAGCCCTGACTATGGCCTGTTTGTCAGTTCTGGCTAGCCCGTTCGCAATCCTTCCTTCATCAACCTCCTGGTTCTGTCCGCTTGCACCATTACTGCTTCAGAAGCTGGCACCTTACTGCACTCCATGCGACCCCGATCATCGTACTCCTCGTCGGTTACTCCCGGTGGTGGTACTGCACTACCTCCGTGCCTGGTGTCCAAGGCCTTGGATCGATGTAATTACCGGCGCGACCGCATGGTCACCAATGTCGCCCGACAAGACCACTGGTTTTCCCTCATTACACGATCACACTATCCTGACCCTCGGGCCCTATCGAGCCTTCACGATGCAATTATTTCTTTTGTCTTAGGGGAGCCTGCGGAAGGGTTTGGGTCTCTCTCCTGTACGTCTCTATGAATTGTTTCCTTACGTGTCTGGGGTATAATATCTTAGGTGCTAGGCGAGAGGGATTTTTCCTATGGATTCAGGGTGTTTGATTTTTCCCATGAAGAGGTGAAGCGTGCCGTTGTTGGGATTAAGGTTTTGTTCACGCCATAGCTAGTGCTGCATGCGAGTTCTTGTATCCAACACAGAATATATGATATAAAAAAAGCAATAAAAAAAGAAAAAGAAAAAAAAGCCGATCAAGGGATAGCACACCAAAAATCTCTCCTCCACCGGTGGCGATTGAAATATCAACACCATGGGAAATCATCGTCACTTCTCCCCACCCACCTCTCCTCTCCCATGATTGCGACTGCCTAGCAGTGAACATTCAGACATCTTCCCTCCTCTCATGGGGCCTTCTGGCGCCCCCTCCTTTGGGGTTCTAGTTCCCGTTAGTCGTTGACCCGCTCATGATGTTCTGTTCTCCCCCTTACCCCACGCTTGCTTTGGACCGCGCTTAGCATTTTGCACGGTCAGAAAGCTTCTCGCTTCGTTGATGGTCGGCGTTACGATGTCGGAGTCTCACTCGAAGTAGGCCTCTGCTTGGTGGGCTTGTAACTCTGACGCGGAAAGCATCACATAGTAACAGAACGGTCTCGTCGCGGTCTAGTCGTCGTTCCAAAAGCCCTTGGTATGGCCCTTTTGTCCGCTCAGGTTAGCCCATTTGCGATCCTTCCTCCTCCCCCCTCCCAGTTCAGTGTGCTGGCATCTTACTGCCCCCTTAGCTGGCACCTTACGGCTGAACCTCATTCCCCGGCTGGCACCCTACTGGTACCCTCTGGCTGGCACACTACTGCTACTCACCGGGAGGCACGCAACTGCTACTCGCCGGCTAGCACCCTTCTGCTACTCCTCCGATCCCTTGATCTTTCCTCGTGTACAACTTGTTGTGATATAGCACTGCCTGCGTGACTATTGTCCAACGCCTTGGATCGAAGTATTAACCTGGACAGCCGCGCGAGTCGTTATAGTAGGCCCACAGTTTCTGTGTTTGCCCCGGTCGACGATCATCTACCCACCCCCCTCAGGCCAGCGTTTCGGGTCTTCGAACAGCCAGTTCATTTGGTTTTGGGGAGCCGGCTGAAGGGTTTGTGTCTGTCTACCTGTACGTTTCTATGTATTGTTTCCTTACATGTCTGGAGTATATTATCTTTGGTGCTAGGCAGGGGGGACTTTTCCTATGGACTCGGGGTGTTTGATTTTCCCATGAAGAGGTCAAGTGGGCGGTTGGTTTGCATTTATAGGTTTTGTTTTCTGCATAGCTAGCGCTGCATGAGGCTTTTTGGACCTAGAAACAATGAACGCATGATTAGAAAAAGAAAAGAAAAAAAAACCGACCAAGGGATAGGATCTTCACGCAACTATCTAAGTACTTTTCTATATTCAACATATTGCAATAACATTACTATTTACTCTCTTTACATAAACTTCTCCTCTACGAGAGCCTAAGCTCTAAGAACATGGAGACTATTGCCATAGTCTTGACGGGCCGCCCCAACACACGACTATTGAGATAGTTATATCAAACCCGCCCATCCACCCATCTTACTATCTGACGAGATAGTATCCTTCGGAGGATTATTCCAGATGAGCAAGCCACTCTCGTACTATCTGAAGAGATAGTATTTTCTTTCCCTATAAGATATCGAGACGAAGGATCGCTTAAGTGCATAGATGAGTATCGTTGCTTGTTGCATATAACTCCACAATAGGATTGTTCCATTTGGTTGCGTCACATCGCAACACCTAACGACAGCACGGCTCAACAACCTGTTTGATCAGGAAATCGGCCTAACTGAAACAGAAATCGACCTAGAGGGACTAGGAGATCCATTACCCGAGTCTATTCAACACTTGAGAGCTGTGAGCTCCACAGAAGACAGCTCGGAAGAAGGATTGGACTTGGACGAAACAGATGCAGTACCTACAAGAAGGAACATGATGGCGTCCACATCCAATCCCAATCCTGACACCAAAGGAAAAGAAGTATTCCCGTCTCGCAACCTGACACCAGACCAGATACACCAAATCATTGGAGCCTTAACCGGAGGAACTGAGAACACAATGAAGCCTAAAATCAACGAACGCAGCACATTTCACGACAAACGAGATCAACTCCGAGGTTGGCTGGCCCAGCTGTCAGTCAACTTCAAAGGTGAAGGATGCGAATTCGAATACAACAACGCCAAAATGGTCTACGCTCTTAGCCTTCTCCCAGGTGACACGCTGAAATGGGCTACGGCATACATCGAGAGACGACAAGATGTAACCTGGATCAGTTGGGATGACTTCAAGAATGAATTGCAGGGACAGTTAGGCGAAATTTATCAACAAGGAGCAGTAATAGCAAAACACATGAGCAGGGCTCAAGGATCGAAAGGAGCCACAGAATACTGGAACGAATATAGACTCATCGCCAGAGAAACGGGGATGGATGATGCAACCCTGACTTACCACTTGATAAAGGGATTCAAAACAGAACTACAAGACGCATGGGGAATGGACGGATCAGACTCACAAGACCCATAGTTCGTCACGAATTGGGTCATTAAAAAGGAAACCAAAATGGCAGCCATCAAACACATACCTCACGCGGTAGCAAGCAAAGAAAAGACCACATCCCTAAGGTATAGAAATGGCACTTGGCGACTACAGAACGACAACCTAGGCGACCCAATGGAGCTGGATGCGACGCGAAGAAGGCCTGGGTTCAACATGTCGGCCAAAGAATACCAACGAAGGAGGAGAAGCAACCTATGCCTCAAATTCGGCAAACCTTGACATCAAGCAGCGGCATGCCGAAGCCAAGCCAACAGCAAAGAAGGAATGACCTGGGAACTGAGGAATGACAACAAAAAGGAATTGAGACCACCAGCCAAAGCCAGGGAAATGGAGGTCGCAAAGGGAGAAGAGTTGGGAAATGACGAAAGTCCCCAGGAAGCAAGGGTCTGAGGGACAAGACCAAACCAAAGCCCATTGAGTTGAGAAACCTTTACACGGCACTGAACAATGCGGAAACACTAATCAACGAAAATGCCCATATTATAGTCATGATACGACTACATGGCACAACCAGAGGAATAACAATCAACGTGATGATCGACTCAGGCGCAACTGAGGACATTATCTACAAAGGGTTCTGCAGCAAATACAACATCAGAACCACGCAAGCAAAAAAGATATGGGGTGTTTACCTGGCGGATGGACCACCCAGCGCTATGGGACCGATTACCCATACAGCGAAAGTACCTGTGGATATCGGTAACCATAGGCAATTGGCAATTTTCCCAGTGGCTAAACTACCCAACCATGAGGTCATCCGCGGAATGCCATGGTTAAAGCAACACAGTCCCCGAATTGACTGGGGCCAAGGCAAGATCAGCTTCAAAAGCGAAAGGTGAACAACATGGTGTTTAAAAGAATCACCAATGCTATACCCAATACCGGAAGATGAAGCGAGAGAAGAAAACTTGAAAGTCGAGTTCGGCCCCATTCAAAGCAAGAAAGATCACCGTATAATAGTTAGGTTACTCGACCCTCAAGCTAGATTACCGACTTGAGGATCGGCAAAGGCCGCAGGATACGACCTATACCCAAATAAAGAAAGAACTATTCCAGCTCGCGGAGAAGAAGTTGTCGCAACCGGAATATCAATCACACCACCAAAAGGAACCTATGGACGAATAGTACCACGAAGTGGCATCGCAGTTAAACATCAGATTGCTGTCAACGCAGGTGTGATCGACTCTGACTATACTGGCGAAATCAAAGTTATACTAGTCAATAAGAGCAACCAGGACTACCGAATCTACAAAGGCGATCGAATCGCAAAACTCATTGCGGAAAAAATAGTCGAGAGTGACTGTCACCATGTCGCTAATCAGGGAGAGATCAACAGAGGTCAACAAGGATTTGGAAGCACGGGAACTTCCAGAGCAGAGATCTGGGAGATCAGCTCGCATGCTTTCGGAAAGTTCTACCGACGACCCAACACGACCACAGGGATCCGCAAATATAACACAAAGGAAGGACGAATAAGCCTAGAATTAGTCAACATCAGCACTCAGCTAGCCATCAAAAGTGGGAAATACCAGACGGAAAGAAAGTTAGAAGAAATGGTTCCTCAAGAGTACCATGGATAATTGGATGTATTCGAGGAAGAAGAAAAAACCAAGTTGCCGCCTCACCCACCAGGGGTCGACCTGAAAATCGAACTTGAAGATGGACAAGGACTATCAGTCAAAAAGATATACGCACTCTCTGAGGATGAACTGGAAGAACTTGGCAACTACATTAAGCAAAACGAGGAAGGCGGATGAATACGAGAAACATAGAGTGACGGAGGATGTCCTATCCTGTTTGTCACAAAGAAAGAGGGAAAACTTCGACTATGCGTCGACTATTGAGCCTTCAACTAGTTACCGAGAAAGACCGATATCCTCTACGCCGGATAGGGGAAGCCCAGCATAGGCTACGAACAGCCAAGTACTACACAAAGCTGGACATCGAGGATGGCTATCACAACGTCAGAATCAAGGAAGGGGATGAATGAATAACAACCTGCAGCACGAAATACGGCACATACGAATACTTGGTTATGCCCTTCGGGCTAACCAATGCACCAGCAGCGTTTCAAAGATGGATCAACAGGACCCGACAGTCATATATCGACATATGCTACATACGATATCTGGACGATGTCCTCATATATTCGGACAGCCCAGAACCGCACCAGGCAGATGTGGCCGCCATCATCTGCGCCATACGAAAGCAAGGGATAAAACTCAGACCATCAAAAGGCGAGTTTCACCAACGAGAAATGGAATACATAGTATTAATCATCAACAATGAAGGGGTTAAAGTCGACCCTAGCAAAACGACAGCAATATGGGACTGGAAACCACCCACCAACAAAAAATGAATCTAAGAATTCATGGGATTCTGCAACGGTGATCAACGGTGTATCGAAGGATTCAGCAGGACGGCCAAACCCGTATACGACAGAAACAAGCAAGACATCAAATGCGAATGGGGAGATAAGGAACAGGGAGCCTTTGACGAGTTACGACAGAAGCTATGCTCAACCCCGGTGTTGACCTACTTCAAGCCCGCGAGGCCAGTACTTGTCGAAACCGATGCAGCAAAATATGTCTGCTCCAGGATTCTGTCTCAACATGACGAAGACGCAAGATGAAGGCCAATAGCGTATCGGTCGAAAACCATGGGGCCTGCCAAATGCAACTAAGACGTACACGACAAAGAACTATTAGCCATAGTTCAAGCACTCAAGGAAGGAAGGCGATACCTCAGAGGAAGTGGACAACACTTCCGAGTCCTAACCGACTACAAGAACCTAATAAGGTTTACCACAACAAAAGATCTGACCGACCGACAAATACGTTAGAGTGAAGTCTTTGTTCAAAATATGGCCATGGTGCACAATCTATACTGCTATGTGGAGAATACTAGGCAAGTGCGAGGGGGTTGCGTTGCAGGCTAAGTGAGGAGGAATTGTGTGGTAGGAGAGCAGATTCGTAGGTATTCTGGTTCTTGTTCTTCTAAGCGAGATGGGCGGTGACCTCAGTATGTATACAGGAAGCGCGCTCTCCATATAACAAAGAAACATAAGGAAAAACATAGTAAGAAACATAAGTGCGAACCATGTTTGACCCTGTAAA
>Ga0307510_10009642_pt1 | contig 11509 bp, 18 predicted proteins | sample 12_EM_MG_FD_207224 | JGI IMG/M metagenome (GOLD analysis project Ga0307510, IMG submission 207224) | Populus trichocarpa ectomycorrhiza microbial communities from riparian zone in the Pacific Northwest, United States - 12_EM | ecosystem: Host-associated > Plants > Roots > Unclassified | place... | reverse complement strand
TCCAGAGACGTGGGATGTGTGTGAGAAACACTGCACCAACGAGATGGCTGAACCCCAAAAAGCCCGAGATCCAGAATGGGATATGTATCAGGTAGAAAGGGCGCTGGAATCTCGGGGACATGAGCTCGCCGTGACACCTTCCTGAAGAACCGATGATTGCATGCGATGTGTGATAGGGTAGCGGATTAAGTGGGTATGAACGATCTGACGAAGGTAACGCTGTAGGCACCAATCAAGAAACATGCGGGGTCCCACGACTGTCGCAAGGGAAAGGAAGCACGCCAAATAACGATTCGTATCGCCGTACTGGGCCGGATTGCTTGGCTCGATGGCCCTCCAGCCCTGAAAAAGAACGGAAAAAGACCCTCGGGACGTTTATCCACGTATTGCAGTAATTGGATTACGTTACCTTTCCCGTTGGTCCCCGTGCGCGAATGGACGCATTTGGCCAAAGCATCATCGCCGCCGCGCAACAGCCCAAGCTCGGAAACAGTACTGTATTGACAAACTCTTTCTAGCTCTTTGAGACACGGCAAAAGCGAAAGGGCGGCGTTACCAAAGAATCAATACAGCGATGGCCGTTTGGGGGTAAAGTGCCTCATCTCCGGTGTAAAGTAGGGAAGGAAAGCCAGCCATTGGACGGTTTGGCCGTGGTCATTGGTCATTATATGCTGTGTGGTGATTGGGTGCAATGAAGTTTCTGATGGTTCCACATGATGGAAATGACTTTTCGGGTGTCAGTGGCCGCGCGAAAAGGAGTGAGTGGCGAGCTGCGACAGGACGACGGGTCCACCGAGTCGGCGTCGGCACTGTCCGTTTCAGGAAAGCCTACCATTGCCGACACCGGTCTGGTGCCTCAGTACCTCAGTACCCACCGTCCTCGTCGTCGTTTCCCCAGCGTCTCAAGTCGTTTGCTTCGTAGAGCATGCAGTCCGACGACTCTTGAAAAAAAAAGGAAAAGCACATCGTGACTGGCCATTTTCAGACGCTCATTTCCAACCTTGAGCGCCATGGAGGTCACAGCGATTGGCCCGACGAGTCGACTGCCGCCCAGCGGCTCAAAAACTGCAGATTCACAAGCGCAGGCAAGGATACCCCAATCGCCTTCTTATATCCCCCTCTTTTCTCCAAAAACAACGCGAAATCCTGCCATTAGCAGCACACTCCCGAGTTCGCTCTCTGTTCCCCACTTGGGTCTGGTACCCCCAACCAGGACGCCCTCGGGAAGCGAGCCACCGCAAAAAGCGGGAGCCAATCCTCCATCTTCCCCATCTTCGGCCCATGCGTCAGGTGGTACATCGTTACCTTCCTTACGTGCCCTTCGCAACTTCCTTCCCTTCAGTTCGGCCAAGCCTGTTTCTAGCACGGCTGTTCCCGGTCCGTTGAAGCACGCCTTTGCCGGTTTCACGCCTGGCCGTCGTTCCAGCATCACCATCGAACGCAAGAATTCGGGCCAGTTCCCGCGCCCGGCTGGCGATAACGATGCGGCCGTGATTTCTATTGCGCCTCCTTCCCAACCTAAACCAGAGCGTGCGCAGGATAGCGCGGCTAGCGCCGACGCCCAGGAGCCATCCCTCCCATCCGTGTCAGCTTTGCATGGGGAACTGGGTACGTTTGATGGTAATGCGGCACGTTGCACATGGTTAGCTTATTTTGTATCGATCTAGGCCCCCCGGTCGTCACTTTCAAACCGGATCCTCCTCTAAGCACCGAGTTATCAACCATCCTCGAGTCAGACCTCTCAGGGCTATCGAAGCATCTCCCTGCTTTGGACCAGTCCCGAACTTCCGACATTTCTGGAAACGGCTACTTAACGAATCCCGAGGGGCCTCCTCCCTCGCCAGGCATCAATGAGCTCGGAGCCCCAGATGCATCTGTGCTCGATTTGTCCACGTCACAATTAAAGGAAGAGGTCATGCACGCGCTCAAGGAGAAACCCTCTAGGAACGGGTGGCTGACGGGGGTCGTTGTTGAGGACATTGCTGATAGCCGACCCCCAAGTCGGAATGACGGGGAGGAAGAGGAACTCCAGGTTGATCTGGGACCAGAACCAGAAGAGAGCTTTCATCTCGATGCCCTTGACCCCGAACTGGCCGCCTTGCTCAGCCCGAACCGCATGCGGGGGAAACAACCGAGTTTTGAGAATCCGTTTCCCTTCACGCTCACGCCTTATCAACCCCAACCTATCCTGCCTCCGCGAATTTTCCCTCCTTCGCGAGCTGTTACTCCCCAATCCCGGCCATCACCCCTGGGATCCTCATCCGTCGATGTATCTCCCAGCTCCGCAACAGGGTCTGCGAGATCGCAAACCTCACCAGTTCGCACGACCGCCCCGCATGCTTACCCAATCCTCGCGCGGGGAGCTCCTCCTAGGTTCATGCCCCGGTTTGTACGCTCCGTTACGGATCGTTCCACCCCGACTCGCGGGGATCGCAGCGTGAAAACTATCACACGGGCTCCCTCCGATTCGGCTTTGCCTTTAGACGACGCACGTCGGGTTTCCTTCGACAGTGTCTACTCGAGGCGCCCGTCCGCCTCGCCATTACCTTTAGACTCACAACCGCTACCGCCGCCGCCGCCGCCACTACCACCACTACCACCCCAGCACGCCAATGCAGAAACCCAACGCCGTGTGACACCCTCGCGCCTCGCCACTCCGGCTCGTTTTGGAACGCACGCGAGCGCGACTTCTCGCCTTTTGCGCTCCGCTTTGCCGTCTTCTGCGTCAAGCCTTCCGAGGTCCTGGGGCACAGATTCCCCATCACCTACCTCTCGTGCGCCATCAGCTATTGGGTCCGCGGTAGATCGCCTGGCCCGCCCGCGCACCAGCGAGGACGGGGCCCTCGAAGGACGGCCTACGGCTCGCGAGCGCCTGGGCTATTCTTCACGAAATCGTAATCGCAGCGCCAGCGTCGGTGGCGAAAATAGCGAAAGGGTGGCGTCACCTGGGCCCCGCGCCATGGAGTGGATCGGCCCACGCACAGCCAAGGCGTTCGCTGCCGCCGGCTTGCTCGATCATGACCCCAACAGCCCTGGATCTCGCTTTGGGAGCGTGCGCAGCCTCGGCGATCGCGATCAGCGTGCGCTTGCCCCCAGTCGAATCGCGATGTCTGAAGCAGGCTCTGTCGCGAGCTCTTGGCGCAGTGGGAGCGTGTCTCGCGCGATGACGCATTCCGAAGCGACGGGTCACGATTCGGCGTCCACGTCCACGGGCGCACCGCGCACCACTCGTTCTGCGGAGTCTACTGCGCCGACGTCGATCTCCATGTCGTGTCCGCAGTCGAGGACGCCCTCGCCACAGCATAAAAACTACCAGGTGGCGCTCCAGGCGATGCAGGAGAAGCACGCGACCGAGACGGGCACGCTGCTCGCCGCGCTTGCAGATGCTCAGTACAATGCGCAATCCCTACGCGCTGAGAACGCCAGGCTCGTTAAGCATATCGAGGGCCTCGAAGTGGACCTCGTCGATGCACGTGCACAGCTGCGTGCTCACCAGTACGCCTCGGTAGGGACACTAGCGTCTCCTCAACTATCTTCTTCTCATCTTCAGCCTCCACTCGCCCGTGCCGTCTTCGGCAGGATGGAGCGCCAGGCGTCGCCGGATCCAGCGGCAAAGACGACTCGGCGGCGGCCGACGGTACCGATTCCGATCCTACCTGGGCATGGGCACGGGCACGGGCACGTCCACGCTCAGGGTTCCAGGGTCGTGGATCTGAAACGTCTGGAAGACGCGGATGACGAAAACGCGACGTATCAAGGCGGCCGCGTCGCGGCATCGCGGCGCGCGAGCTGTACCGAGTCCGTGTTTGCGGCTCCCCCGTCCAACATGTCCATGTTGCTCCAAGAGCTCCCTGCGGGCTCGCGTCGCTCGGTCGGAAGCGTTTCGATGACGACGGCGGCGAGCGCGCCGACGGACGCCCCTGGCTCGCCGCTTAGCTTGTTCCTCCGGCCGGAGCACGAGATGCACCTTGGGGATTTGGGAAGCCTCGACATGCGTTTCACCGAGGACGAGGCCGATGATGCAGCCGATGATGATGATGATGATGATGATGACAGTGCATTGTGACGGCCCCCCTCCCACCCCTCACTCACACCCACGCCATCAGCGCTCCTTGTGGCTCGCGTTTCATCCACACTTTTGTTTTTGCAAAACGATTTCGATCGCCTGCCTGTTTCCCCATTCTTCTATATTCGGTTGTTAGATATACCTATTGGTCTCTCTTGCTGCACCTTTTACCCCGCTCTGGTCTCTCCGAAAGGGTATCGTTACAGGGCTTCCTTTTCGTGAACATAATTTTGTTGGTCTGATACCCTTTTTTTTTTCTTCGTTCCTACCGTTACAACTTTTACCACTACTTATTTCTGACACAAGTAACTGTATTGATAATGTATTCGTCGTAGAAGAGCCGTAATATTTCTTGTCGCCTTCGAATCCGCCGACTGACAGTGAGATTCGACTAGGAGAGAATGGGAATGCTGTGTTGATTTCAGGGCGCTTGCCCCACACATGGTCAGGCACACTGGGAGCCTCTGCGCCTGAAAGGTACTGAACGACGGTAACAGGTTTTGTTAGTACTGTATCTATCGCGTTGTACAGTACGCGTGCAATTAGTGCGGATCCCGTTAGCACGGGATGGGGCATATGCCGGGAATTCCGAGTCGCTTCAAGCGAAGACAAACGCGGGTTGCCGGGCTGGACTGGGAGTCGCGCGGGGCAGCGACCTGAATTTTGCCCATAGCAGCAAAAGCGTGTTGGCGAAACGGCGCGATCGATTCGTCGGAGGTGTGCTGCGGCTACGCTATAATTGAATGGCCGTCCGCAGCACCACCTCATCCTTGGGCGGACGTGCGCGTGCCAGTGCCAGTGGGTGGTCCATGCGGCCGTGCGTTGGCGCTAATCAGTCGTTGTTGGTTGGAAGGCACGATCAGGCTAGAATCAGTATTTATTTCCAGGGGCGAGGAGTTGTGGAAACAACGTGTGGCTTGTGACGCATGCGCTTTGGGTTGGTGTCGCACTTGTCCTTTAGTGATGTTAATTAGGCCCAAGCGAGACGGACAAAACGCTTGGGTCCATATGATGCCAGTTCATGATTCATCATCATTAATATTGCACCATGAGTCTCAGGCTGTTGCCAGTGGATGAAGAGGAGCCCGATAGGTTGGGACTTGACTTACTGTATGGATTTATTGTCAAACTCGGTGCTGCGGCACGACACACACACGTCTTTAGATCTCTTTCATTAATCTGCGGCTACTAGAAGAACCCAAAACCCCATCGTTTGGGTCATTCCCTTCTTTTTCATTTTAAAATCGCGTGTTAAGGGTCTGGCCTACCCTTGGTGTGTGCCTGGAAGCATGCGATTTCCATTTTCTCTTTTCTGTTTTTTTATTTTTGTTTTGGTTATGGTTATCCTTTTGAGAAGTCCTCATGTAGGGGGTGTTAGGCGCAAACTTGTACATAACCCTTCCCAGAGAATAAGCGTCAACGAGAGAGGGCAAGCACGGGGCCACACCGACGGGTCCGGGTGTGAAACCGGGAATTCGGAGACGGTCTCTCGCCTTGCTTCTCGTGTGGAAAGAACACCTAGAGTAAGGTTAAGGGTTAGAGGCTTCCCCACCCCACCACCTCCTTACCCGACAAACCGTGGAATTTTAGCGAGCGGGGTGGCGAGTGCGCGATAGCCGAGAGCGAGGATCGAGAACCGAGCTCCCTCCAGCTCCAGCGCTACGATTGAGTGGTCAGCTAATGTACAGTATCCCCTGCGCCGCCCGCGCGGCACGGTTGGGGTCAGTGCAGTGCGCATCGGCGATTGGTAAAAAGCACAAAAAAGCTAATAAATCGAAATAAAGCAAAGCGGGATGTCGGACCGTCGGGACCGCCGTCTGTGGCTGTGGCTGTGGAGCCAACGGACAGATATGGGACGGGACATGGGATGGGGCTAGATCGGTGTTGTTCCGGTCCCGCACCCCTGCCACTGGCACAAGCCACATTGGACACATGGTTTGACAGGTCTCGCACAGGCCCCCCCAAACCACCACAGACGCCGGGTTCCTCATCCATTTGTTTATCCCCATCCCCCAATAACCCCCCCTTCGCCACTACCCAATCCATATTCATGGACGGCAGCACACCGCCTCAAGCTCAGGCGAATTTGACTCGATCGACTGGCTGCACCCTGGACGTCGTACCTGCTCACATGCTTCTCAACGATCAGACGACCCCGCCTTCGCCTTTGACGGACGGTTCCTCGGCGCCTACCCTTTTCGCGAGTGCGAGCGCGAGCGTGGGCACGCCCACCACGGATTTGACGTCGCTCCCTTCAGAGGTGTCCAAGCTGAGCCTCGGCCCCGCGAAGAAGTCCACTGCTACCCTCGAGGAAGGTCCGGCTGTCACTTGGCCGTACTCGCACGACATCGCGCTGGAGGATATCCCCAAGGTCGCTTTTGCGCTCAACACGTTCCTCAAGTCGCACATGGTGGAGGCGGAGGAGTACTGTCATCGCAAGGACCCTCAGATGTGCGTCACACGTTTTGCCCAACGGGCCTACCGTTACCCGTTTGTTGTACGGGCGCTGAAGGTGGCACCTGTCCTAGGGAACGTATGTACTTTGCGATGGGGTTCGGCATGATACAATGCGTCAAGGCGTTGATGTCGTACGAAGATGAGGTGCGTTTGTTCGACAGTGGCAGGATCTTTTTTGATTGCTTTTGTACAAACTATATCTCGTGTACTAACAGGACCTTCTGGCTGCGATGGGCCACATCAAGCACGCAAATACGGTCGCGAACGAACACCGGAAGAAGGCGGCTTCGCTTCCGTTCCGGCTCGCTGGCTACGTGACTGGTTCGAGCGGTGCGAACAACTGGACGAAAAGGATGACACTGGTCGAGCTCCACGCAGAACTGGTGTACGCGGAGAGCTTGTTCGAAAAGGCACGCCTACTGCCCTGTTTGGATGAAACAAAAACAAACATGTGACTGATTCCATTCCATTCATTCAGGCCCTGTTGGGCATTGTTTATTCCGGTGACTGGCTCGCATTCATCAAAGAAGCGTGCGTGCGGAGACCCACTTCGTTTTCCTCAAACTCGTGATAAATTGATTATTATATGACAGCCTGAATATACGATCGACCATGCAGGTCTACCGCCACCTTGGGAAGTACATCGATCAGATGGACGCCGAGGCACAAGCGCGTGGAGAGGGGCCCGAAGACAGGTCAATTGACGTGCATTTCCGCTCGGGCGTCTACCTTGGTGTTGGCGTGTCACACATCATAATCAGCCTCATGCCTGCCAGGCTAGCCTCTCTTGTCGAACTCTTCGGTTACAAGGGGAACCGTCACCTCGGCCTGGAACTATTGCAGAAGGCGGGAGGTTGGTCCAAGGAATCGTCCGAGCCAGCTGTCAGCCAAGGTACGCCGTCGCTCCGCCGCTCGCTCTGGCGCGTGGTGATTCATGATTGATATTGATATTCGGATTTAGCGGACGAGGGCGTGCGGCGTAGTATCTGCGACATGACACTTCTTATCTTTCACCTCTTTCTTTCTAGTTTTACTCACGACGGCGTCGACGTTATGATGGCACAGAAAATTGTTGACTGGAATCTAAAGCGCTGTCCTGAGGGTAATCCGTTTACCTCTTTTGTTCGAGTCGATGATTCATGCCCCTCTAGGCGTCTTCTTCTTGCTCGCTCAGGGTAGGCTCAGCTTGAGTCGCAGCCAGCCTGCCCGCGCCATCGCGTGCTATCAGAAAGCGATGACCGTCCAAAGTCAATATCGCAACATGCACCATCTGTCGTTCTGGGAGATGGCCGTCTCGCGCCTCGCCCTTTGGGAGGTCGAAGAATCACTCAAGTGCTGGCGCAATCTCCACAAGGAGTCCACCGTATGCGTCATGTGTCCCACATTGGCATACGCCGCTGACGGTCGTGCTTTGTCGTTGACAGTGGTCAAAGGCCGTCTACACGTACGGCGTCGCGGCCCTTCTCGTCCAGCTAGGCGGCGAAGCGAACCAGGCCGAGGGGCTGAAGCTCATGACTGAGGTGCCGAAACTGCGCCAACGGATCGCGGGCAAGTCGATCCCGCTCGAAAAGTTCGTCGCGCGCAAGGCGCGCAAGTGCGAGTCCCAAGGCGGGCAACTCGTCCTACCCGCCCTCGAGCTCGCGTATGTCCTCCACGCCGTCTCGCGTGCGCCGCGGGCCGTGATCGCGGGACAGATGCTCCCGCGGGTGGAGGATGTCCTCGCCGAGCTCGGACGGTACGAGGGAAAGCCGGGGGAGTATCCTGGCCAAGGGAAAGGCTCCGGCTCCGGCTCCTTCTGGGACGATTGGTGTTTGGCAAGGCATCTCGAAGGCGTTTGTTTGCGCTATATCGCGTATCCTGTACGTACGACCAATGCCGTCGATCCGTTCATCGGGGATTCGCTGATATATGGCCGCCGGTAGGGTCCCGATGCTCTCGTGGATCCGGACGAGGTCCTGTCGATTCCTCAGTCGGAAGCCGCGGAGCGTGCTTGCGCCGCCTTCCGAGTGGTGTTCGAGAATGGGCCCAAGATTGAACTGGATCATTACGTGGTGTACTTCGCCCGTGAGCGACAGGTCGCACCCTAATTTCTCCGTGGGGCTGACCATGGTTCAATTGGACATGCTCTTTTTTTATTTCCTAGACTTTGAGTATGGGCGTCTGCTCGCTTGTATGGGTGACAAAGAGGGCGCGCGCGTTCAGCTCGATCTCGTGATGTCTGGTAAACCCCTTGAGGTCAACAGCGCAGGCCGGAAGGTTCGTATTGTGCGTCTTGTCGGCCCTTGAAGAGCCGCTGACGGTTTTTTTTCCGTTGGATGCTTACTTTTGTGCAGGGCAAGTACAGTTTAGAGGTACGGTCTGATACCCTCGCTTCTCTGTCCCCTCGATCCTCACTGACCCCCTTATTTTCTATTAATAAACAATTCAAACAGAACGAGCTGAACCTGCGCTCTAATGCGGCGCTCGAAGCGCTGAACGTTGATAAGCGAGTTTAGAGACACGAGCTAGAGCTTTTCAGCAAAATCTCCCATCTCCCATCTTGTTGCAAACGTAGACGTCACGCGTTTTTTTTGACCCCCAGAACAGTTTTAATGTACGATAATAGGTATTCCAGTATGATACAGTACGTATACACGCCGCCGCGCGATTAGACTGACGCCTATTTAGATAGGCATCATATGTATACCCGCGCACCCCCTTCAGTTGCACTTCGCCGGCTTCGCTTCACTTTGCTTGTTGTTGTTATTGTCGTTGTTGTTGCTCATATCGTCGTGTAATTCCCCCTTTGGTTTGGTGATGATGACTCGGACACTCTCGGTCATATATGTCATGTGCTTAGAGATGCGGTGCGCGAATTGCAGTCCCGCAAGGGCTCTTTGGGGTTGTCCTGGCAGCGGCCGTGTGGTTTTTGTCACCGTTGTTATCACCCACCCGGGTAACGTATTGGAGAGATGGCCGGGATAGATGGATATGTACTAGTAGATCGCGGCGTCGAACTTGTGACCTGACCTTCGGGAGTACCTAGCACCACCAGTGGAAGATTCCACGCTCGGCGCGTGACATGGGGGTGAATGGTAAAACTCAGATGGCCCAGGGCCGAAACGTACGGAGAATATATTGAAAGCAAATGCACATGTAGCGGTCGTAATAAAGGTAAAGGTCGATTGGGGATTTGGGAGAATCGCGTCCGTCGTGATAGCCTGAGACCCGATGATTCGGTAGGGAGGACTCGTTATGACGAAAGTTGAAAAGAACTGGACCCGAACTAACCTCTCAGATAATGCAAATAACGCTATTGGTTCTGGTGACGACCCTTCTTTAATAGAACAGTTCGCAAAAGCCGTTCTGGCCGACTTTCTCCATCCATCCGTTTCTACTATCATCCTCATGACCGAGTCGAATTTGGTCTAGTAGGGGAATGGGAAATCGAAGAGATAAGGAGATTTGCCCTTTTGAGATCTGCACCCAGCTTCGCTCGGCCACGGCCATACAGCTAGTCGTTAAATCAGTTAGCAACTGCCTAGAGTGGGTAGTACTAACGGCCAACGCAGCAAGCCCCTTATCAGTTTCACGGGTGATTGTTAACATCCATTTATCTTTTTGATTGCCGATAACGTACGGTCCACGGTCTGTTCGCGCGCCACCTCTCGTTTTGAAATTGTCGACGAATTCGACTTTTTGGCAAGTCGGAAATCCCAAGCCTTGGTCAATTTCAATGTGGGCGAGAGAATTTCCAACTTGACACATAACGACGACTACTTTCTGATGGGTGTGGCGGCATGTTTTTTCACATCCACTGTGCGGCGAGGTATTAGTAGAGCGTCTTTCTTGCGCCAGTGGCACTGAGCACCTGGACATGTGCCACCGGCACAATCACTACTGGCACATCACTACCGGAACTACTGTATGTGCGTGCGCCCACTTTTCTTGGGAATGTGGGGGTTTGTTTGTCTGCGAGGATCGACGTTGCGTAATTGTCAACAAGCAATGTGGACCCCAACGCCTGGGTGCAGGACCGTGACAGACTCGTGCGTAACTGTAATGGCGCTAGGCGGGTATTAATGTGCCTGCTATTCCCATGGGAAAGGCCATCCCAGGGTGAATGCTTGCTGGGTAAGCCATCACTTCGGGATGGTTTCCTTATGGGGTGGATCAGTTGTACGCATTCCTGGTGCCAAACTCACCGTGCATTTAGGCCGCTACACTTGTTTTTCCTTGACCAAGAGCAACATGCCATTGATAAGCTATTCCTGTACTTATTATATGGTGGCCATGCTGAAAAAAAATGGGATATCACTTCATCCGTGGCATGCGTGTTTCGACTTGACGTCATGTTGACCCAGTTAGTCAGAGAGTGGGAGCAAGGAGCAGAGCAGAGCAGTACGGTAGGGGTTATCACTATCGGATCAGATCAAAGTTCTAGCCCGTCACGTGTTCGGTCAGAAAAACAACAGGGTGAACGGGCGACAAGTCAGTGGCCGGCAAAGCAGCTGAGTGAATGCGGCCAATGCTACGGCGTGCCCTCACAGGTCATCATCATCACCATCCTCTATGCATCGTCTATGGCCAATGGCTCTGTCGCGCAACCGCAACCTTACTCTCCCGCGCACCGCCAGACTTGCAAAATCCAACCGCCTCTACACGCCACCGACCATTTTCCTCCACATCGCTCGTTCGCCGCCTGCGCAAAGGTGACTCTGAACGGTCCTCGCGACTCGACAACAATTCTCGGAAGTCGACTTCACCACACGTTGGCACTGCTTCTGGCAAACCACCACCATTACTGTCACCCGACGAAGCGCAAGCGGCGGATAGTGTCGATGAACGCGTCTTGCGTGGCGACGACACTACGACCCAAGCTGAAGCAAGTCCTCCTGCTCAGGCCAATCGCTCGTCTACGCGTCGCCGCACCCGCGCGCTGCGCCCTCTTCTCGTCCCACCGTCCTTCAAACCGAGCCTCCTCCCCATTACAAACGCACCGATCTC
>Ga0307510_10009641_pt1 | contig 11509 bp, 12 predicted proteins | sample 12_EM_MG_FD_207224 | JGI IMG/M metagenome (GOLD analysis project Ga0307510, IMG submission 207224) | Populus trichocarpa ectomycorrhiza microbial communities from riparian zone in the Pacific Northwest, United States - 12_EM | ecosystem: Host-associated > Plants > Roots > Unclassified | place... | reverse complement strand
AAACCTCGTAAACCCAGCCGATCCGGATCAACATTTTTAGATTTCTGGTATTGTGCCGCAGCACACGGACCGCATGGTTACTGTGAACCTGGGCGCTCGGTTACGAGGTACAAGTCTGTTGTCCTTCCTCTGTGATTCACCCACTTCACTCGTTCACCCACCACCACCTCCCACTTGACGTGTCTTCGTTTCCGGCAAGCCTTTCTCTCGTTTTCCCAGTCCATACTTTTTTCTATCACACTCCTTTGCAACACGCTCGTTTCGCTAGCCTGCTTTGACCGCGGCTCCTCGATATAACCAGCCTCGGCCATAATATCTGCTTTATATACCTCGTTCGCCACCTCAAAATTTCCTTCCGATTCTTCAAGTTTACAACCATGGCCGCCCACGGTGCGTAGTGTCGAGATATCGCGACAATTTTGTGGACCTTCAACATTTTTTCCCAATAGGTACTCGTCGCCACAGGCTTCCCAGGCATCGCCCTGACTACATCCTGGTTCCTGCGCCCGGAGGTAGGTGTATATCACTAGTAGTCTCGCTTCACTTCCTGAACACCGTCGGTGTGAAGATATCTCCCTCTCGAAGATGGGTGATAAGTCGCCACTCCCGGCCATCGTCGTCACGCCCTCGTCCCCGTCCTGCTCCGCCGACTTCTCCGTCGCCTTTCTGGCACCTGCGGAGAAACCCACCGCAACCCAGGGACTCTCCTCGATCCCAGCATCGCTCAACCTCAAGGCTCGAACCACATTCCTACTCTTGCTACTGCTCTTTGTCATGGCATGCCACCTATTCACGCATCGCCTTGCCACCCGTCATCCTCATCTCCAGTTTGGCATCGCGCAAAGTTTCACAGAAGAGACACCATCTGCCGTCCATTCGAACCCTCAAATGAGCTGGCTCAACTGGCAAGACTTTTGGGGTGTACATTCCGACGTGGACGACAAACGCGAGTTTGTTGTCACAGAAGCGCTTTGAACTTAACGTATATCATGACGCGATGCAACGTACATTTTCCTTTGCAGGGATCCGATTATCTAGACGCGCCCATTGGTCAATCAAATTATCTTTTCTACTTACTTTGTGCACACAGGAAGTTTTTGTACATAACCATTCGCCTTTGGAATACACGTACATCTGGGATGGTTATCATACCCACGGCATTGATACCTGATTTATCGAACTCACATAACGCAAGCCTCGATACCAGTTGATGTAAGTGTGAACGTGCTTCTTCTACAAATAATCGAGTTGGGGGGTTCAGTATATGTTGCATACGTAACCCCGGCAGTCTGATGATGTGCTTCGTCATTGAAATACGGCAACCAGAACTTCGCTGGTTCGCCCCATGATGGCAACGCCATCCATCCCGAACAATTCAGAGAAAGGATTGATTGTTGAGTCAGTGGCAGTGCTGTAAACCTTTCCACCACAGTCGGTTATCATAACACATACTGTAGACACCAAATGGTACTGTATGGGTTATTGTATTCTAGTGTGGACCACTGGTTGATAACGGTTCATTACAACAATGGGTTGTTGGGAACAGTCAACTTGTGGCGTTGTCTTTCTTCCCACCATCAATTGTCGCGTTCTATGCTCCATGCGGAACTCGTCATTTGATAAATGACCGTCACGCGCCCGTGCGAGGTCCTAAAGCAGAATGATGCTGTCAAACGTCCGCCAAACCCTAGCACAGGCGTTCATTTTTAGGGACGCCACTAAACTCTTGTTTCACGCCAACCTGCCGAATTTCAGCAATTTCTATGTCGAAATAATTTAAATTTCAGCTCTATTTTGGGAGCTATAACCACCTTTCCAGTAAGTTAGGAAACCTCATTTGATCACGCGATCACGTTCGATAGGCTCGTGTTCTTGGCACGTCATACAGTCTTGGTACCAAAACGGCCTAACTGCCTTTCACACAACCGACCACATCAAGTCCGTTCCTTGTCTTGTTTGTAAATCTTCATCTGCCGTCCTTGGCGGATACGGTGCTCCCCCGCCCATGCCTCAATCGTTTCCCGGATTGCAAGTCGAGTCATTCGAGGTTGCATACTCAGGCGTCAATATACCTTCTTTGTGACACATTAAGTGGGCATTTCCCATCCCTAACAGGATTACTACGCTTCAGTTTTATTCGCCAGTCGTATGTTATGGGCTATCTTTCCCCAGTATGGTTTGTCCCATGTGGATTATGATGGCTGGAAACTGCCAGCGAGGCTGTCATAAAAATACAACAATGTAAGCCCGAAAACCACGGCTCAACCGCCTTGGGGAGAAGCAGTCTTTGTCGTCCAAGACGATCACTTCCATCCCAAGCCAACCTCTCTTGGAGGCCTCCCGTCTTGTCCTTGACGCACCGTTTTATGGACGTTCGAGTAAATGGCTGGTTCTCTATATGGGCTTTGTTGGTCATGCAACTCTAGCAATATCCATCTCCCTTCATCGTTTTCAGATAAAATCAGCCCAGGTTCTGGTCCCCGAAATGACCGACTGTTACTTTGTTTTCTAAATTGCGTAGATTGGCGCACACCTGTCACGCCAGAAATGATGTCCGACTCTGCCTCGGTGCCACTTCCCATGGGGTGGATTATTGTCCCGAGCGTTTCATGAAATCCGGGTTCCGCCGCATTCCACCTTATAGATTCACGTATCTAGAACCGCATAGGGCTTCACCCTCTCTTCGCAATCATTAATTGAGGCGGGGTTGCTGACTTTCCATATAGCATCGGTATCTATACATTTATGCTCCCTCCTTCACGCAGAGGCAGCTGGTCGCCGAATATGTTTCTCATTCGTGTGAGACATCATCATTCTTCCATTCCGAATTTGCATAGAAACCTGTTCGCACACCCGCTACTTCTGGGGGCACAAAGCCGCGGCCCCGCAAGTCCTCAGTTGCCATGGAGGATATTGTGCATGTAGGCGCCCTTTATCGGCCGCAATCACCACTTTAACCCATCTAAACTTTCATGTCACCTCTGCTGTATTTTAACGCCGTCACGCCGTCACGATTTTACATTTTTCATACGTGCCTTGACACCCCGGATACCGTAAAGTTGTAGTGTGCCTCGAGCATCGCCAGAGGCAGTAGCACGTTAAGGCTAGATGTGGATTGGAGCATCCAGAGTCATCCTATCCCACTTTGGACAAATTCGACAGCAGCTTCCTTTTGCCTTCGAAGTGCAAAGGGTGATTAAGCGGGTGATTCTCGGACCATCTGCGGGTCGGCAGATTCCACGGTATATAACTCATAGTGATGGTAATGCGAAGCTTCCGCAGCTTGAGGGAATGGCAATGCCACTTGTTCTCTAGGGCATCATCCGCTCCCAGGTTTCATGGGAGGAATCAAGGAATCTCACAGCCAAGAAAGCGTCCGAGGTGATACATTTAAAATTGGCCCGTGAAAAAAAAAATACGACCTGATTTGGCAGCGGCTTTTCCCATCACCGCTTTCACCGCCATTTATGATGAGCGCGTGCCAGTGCCTGACGTTGAGCGCTAGATCACCTGGAGGTTACAACGGATGTTCCCCAAAATGACGGAACAACTGTACCTATAAGAAAGGGGGCCGTGGAATGTCAACGGGTAACCGACAGGTCTCTTTACTCTCTTTTCACTCTCACTCTTGTCGCCGTCGCTCCTTGACTTTGAGACCCCCAGGATGACTTCCAACTATATGTCCACTGCTCGGCTGGTCACCTTCTGTAGGACTACACATTCTACGCTCTACCCTTTCGTCGGTTGCTGAAGCGTTCGCTATAGCAACGACCCTCCTCTTCTCACTCATTGTGCTATCTCTGAGTGCAGACTACCTCTCATTGGTGACTGTGCAATCCCTCTATTCGAGGTTCTCGGGCTTCGCACTCGCTACGAGCTTGCTCACCCTCCTTACCGTCGGCCCAATGTACGACCAAATATTTGGGGTATTTGATTGTGTTACTAAATCCACCTTGTTCCCTCTTTGTGTAGGCTTGCTATCGACTGGTACCGTAGCGGGTCATTCGTTTCGTACATCATTGTCGAGGTTTCGTGGCTGTGTAAGCCCTTTTTTTCCCTCGCAGATTCCTATAAGCTCACCGTGATCAGCGATCCTCTGGATCTTCTGGTTGACAAGTGGATCTTACGCTGCCTGGACGGATTCAGTAGTTTTCCCTTTGGGGAGCTGCGATTTCGGAGCCTTTGGTGAGTGTTTTGTTCCTACCGCTATCAATTTGATCTGACACCTATCCGTCAGGTGATGACACCGTTTCTCGGGTGTGCAATGAAATCAAAGCAATTACGGCCTTCTCCTTCCTAACGTGGCTCCTGCGTACGTCCCGTTACCTTTGTGCCCCATCGTATTCCTCTGACCATGGTTATATCTAGTCATGTCCTACACCGTCATGCTTCTGGTGTTGGCTCTCCGCGCTCAAAGTAAAGGTCACAATGTATGGACAACAGGTGTCCGTGATGGCGCACTCTTCTATCCCAATGAAAAGTTTGTGGGAGGTACTCCTCAAGCCGTGGGCCCACAAGCTGTTTATCAATCTTACCCTCCACCGGCGCAACAACCTGTCCCTATGTCGTCCATCCCGCAAACATACCCTGCTCAGGTGTGAAAATTGGACCTTGTCGAGTGTGGGTGACGTCTTGTTTCCTACTTTACTACCTAGTCTGGACACGAGTAGGGTGGTATGGTTGTCTTATATACCCTTTGCCTGTCTGTGTGTGGTCGTTTCACTATAATATTGCTGGTACTTCCATCTGGAAACACCTGAGTGACTTTGAGTGTAATCTCGAGTGAACTCTGAAGTAAAGCGATGGCTACGGCTACAGAAGTCTCGGAGTTATTTTATTTTCATGCGACAACTCAATTATGCCCTGTCAGGGGTGCAAGGCAGCCAAAAAAAAATTGAAATTTTGAGACCTTGCCCGCACGTGACCCTACTGGGTGAGCACGAACATATTATGATCACTTATCACTTATTATGATGAGCGCGTGCCAGGCGGCCTGAGCGCTAGGTCACCTGGAGGTTGCAACGGATGTTCCCCCAAAATGACAGGAACAACTGTACCTATAAGAAAGGGGGCCGCAGAATGACAACGGGCAACCGACAGGTCTCTTTACTCTCTTTTCACTCTCACTCTTGTCGCCGTCGCTCCTTGGCTTTGAGACCCTCAGGATGAGTTCAAACTACATGTTCACTGCTCGGCTGGTCACCTTTTGTAGGACTACACATTCCACGCTCTACTCTTTCGTCGTTACTGAAGCGTTCGCCACAGTGACGACTCTCCTCTTAACGCTTATTGTGTTATCTCTGAGTGCAGACGCTGTCTCGATGGTGATTGTGGAAGGCACCTATACCAGGTGGTCGAGCTTCGCACTCGCTACGAGCTTGCTCACCCTCCTTTCCGTCGGCCCAATGTGCGACCAAACATTTGGCATTTGGAGTAGTTGTTTGTGTTACTAAATCTACCTTATTCCCTCGTTGCACGTAGGTTTCTCGTCGACTGGTACCGTAGAGGGTCATTTCTTTCGTACATCATTGTCGAGGTTTCGTGGCTGTGTAAGCCTTTTTTTTTTCCCTCGCAGATTCCTACAAGCTCACCATGATTAGCGGTCCTCTGGGTCTTCTGGTTGTCAAGTGGAGCTTTAACTGCCTGGACGGAACAACAAGTCATTGCTCTTACCCCTGAGGAGGCGAGCTGTGATTTCCGACGACTCTTTTTGGGTGAATGTGAGTGTTTTGTTCCTACCTGGCTATCAATTTAATCTGACTCTTATCCTTCAGACTATGATAGGGTTACTCGGATGTGCTATGAAGGCAAAGTAATCATAGCCTCCTCCTTCCTGACGTGGCTCCTGCGTACGTCCCTTTACCTTTGTGCCCCATCGTATTCCTCTAACCATGTTTATACCTAGTCATGTCCTACACCGTGATGCTTCTGGTGTTGGCCCTCCGTGCTCAAAGCAAAGGCCACAATGTATGGACAACAGGCGTCCGTGATGGCGCACTCTTCTATCCCAATGAAAAGTTTGTGGGAGGAACTCCTCAAGCAATGGCCCCACAGCCCGCTGTTTATCAATCCTACCTTCCATCGGCGCAACAGCCTGTCCCTATGTCCGTCCCTATGTCCGTCCCGCAAACATACCCCCAGGTGTGAAAAATGGACCTTGTCGACGTGTGGGTGACGTCTTGCTTCTTACCCTACCTAGTCTGGACACGAGTAGGGTGGTATGGTTGTATTATATACCCTTTGCCTGTCTGTGTGTGGTCGTTTCACTATAATATTCCTGGTACTCCCATCCGAAAACACCTGAGTGACTTTGAGTATGATCTCGAGTGAACTCTGAAGTAAAGCGAGGAGTCTGCCTGTGAAGGAGTTATTGCGACTACTCGGTTATGCCATGCCCTATCATGGGTGCAAGGCAGCCGAAACCAATTTGAAATGGGACTTTACCCACACGTGACCCTACTATGGGTTGAGTATGAAATGGACACCCACACTACAGTACAGTAGTAGCACTCCATATGCACGTGTGGGTCAATCAGCCCTGACCGGCCTGACCCTGTGTGGCGGAACTACTTTCCCGAAGGTGAACTATTCTCCATATAGCGTGGGGTTAGACGACGATGATCCGGAGTGGAATCTGCATCGACCCTTCTGTACCAGAAGTATGCACAGATATGAAGGCAGCAGGGTCAGAGAGAAGACCGCAGATGTTTCCGTCACTTGCATTCTATCTATGGCACTCTAACATGTATGTGTGTATGTGGATGTGACTGATATAGAATGAGGCTTGATAATTGTCATGCCAGTGCACTTTGTATCCGGTTTGTATAATCGACTCCTGAGACGTCATCCACTTCCAGGCTTCTTCATGGGAGGAACCAAGGAATCTCCGAGACACAGCCAAGGCCAGTGTAATTGAAAGTATGGACGCGCGCCAGCGGAATCGGCCACTTTTGACCACGTGCCAGTGATGACCCGCATATCGCATATTGCCACCACCGCCTTGTGCATCGCCTCGAGAGTTCAACGTTCAACGTTCAAGCCTGTTAATACCACATCTCCGAACACGCCGTCCCTTTCCAACGGCCAATGCACCCCTTCAACTTTATACTTCCTACCTGGCCAACGAACCAACTTGAAGCACAAACGCCGTCTACGCCCGGACCCCCGCAGTTGTGCCCTCGACACAACACAATCGTTCTTCTATCCTTTTCCCTTCCTTATTCACATTCCTCGGGGCATACTTGTCCTTATCTTACTAAGCCCGCTGTATAAAGTCTCGCGCCTGGCCTCGCTGGGAGGCAAAGCAATAGAAGCCCGGTTTACCCTTTCTCTCTTGCGTGTGACACGCACACACGCACACACACACTATCTTCCCCACCAGCGGTCGAGCGATTACAACCGCCTATCCGCCTTCCCCTTTAATCAATCTTATCTTATCCTCCTTTCGAACTCACGTGCGGACCCTCTGTATACGAGGCAATACTCTTGAAATTGGCCCCGTGAAAAAAATACATAAATAAATACGACCTGATCTGGCAGCGGCATTTCCCATCCCCGCTTTCACTGGGTGCCAGCGCCTGATGTTGAGCGCCACTACAGTAGTAGGTCACCTGGAGGTTGCAAAGGATGTTCCCCAAAATGACGGGTACAATTGTACCTATAAGAAAGGGGGCAACGGAATGTCAACGGGTGGCCAACGGGTCTCTTTACACTCTTTTCGCTCTTGTCGCCGTCGCCCCTAGAGACCCTCAGGATGAGTTCAAACTACATGTCCACTGTTCGGCTGGTCACCTTTTGTAGGACTACACATTCTACGCTCTACCCTTTCGTCGGTTACTGAAGCCTTCGCCACAGTAACAACCCTTGCCTTCTCACTCATCGTAATGGCTTTGAGTGCAGACCTCATCGCGATGACGGAGCCGTACTTTTATTACAAGTTCTCGGCCCTCGCACTTGCTATAAGCCTGCTCACCCTCCTTACCGTCGGCCCAATGTGCGACCAAACATTTGGGGTAGTTGGTTGTGTTACTAATCCACCTTGTTCCCTCTTGGCATGTAGGTTTCTTGTCGACTTGTGTCACAGGGGGTCATTTCTTTCGTACATCATTATCGAGGTTTTGTGGCTATGTAAGCCTTTTTTTACTTTTCCCTTGCGGAGTCCTATAAGCTCACCGTGATTAGCGATCCTCTGGGTCCTCTGGTTGTCGAGTGGGGCTTACGCTACCTGGACGGATCAACAATTTATTGCTCTTGACCCTGAGGAGTCGAACTGCGATTTCGGACCCTTTGGTGAGTGTGTTACTACCTGGCTATCAATTTAATCTGACTCCTATTCGTCAGCTATTAATAGCTTTAGTCAGGCGTGCCATGAAAGAAAAGCAATTATGGCCTTCTCCTTCCTATTGTGGATACTGCGTAGGTCCCTTTATCTTTGCGCCCTATCATTGCCCTATCGTATTCCTCTTATCATGTAATATCTAGTCATGTTCTACACCGTCATGCTCCTGGTGTTGGCTTTCCGTGCTCAAAGTAAAGGTTACACAGGCAATGTATGGCAAACAGGCGTCCGTGATGGCACTCTCTTCCATTCCAGTGAAAGTTTGTGGGAGGTGCTCCTCAAGCGGCAGCCCCACAGCCTGCTGTTTATCAATCTCAATCTTATCCTCCACTGGCGCAACAACCTGTCCCTATGTCTGTCCCCATGTCCGTCCCGCAAACATACCCTGCTCAGGTGTGAAAAATGGACCTTGTCGAAGTGTGGTGACGTCTTGCTTCTTACTCTACCTAGTCTGGACACGAGTAGGGTGGTATTGTTGTATTATGTACCCTTTGCCTGTCTGTGTGTGGTCGTTTCACTATAATATTGCTGGTACTTCCATCTGGAAACACCTGAGTGACTTTGAGTGTAATCTCAAGAGAACTCTGAAGTAAAGCGATGGCTACGGCAACAGTCTGCCTGCGAAGGAGATATTACGACAACTCGGTTATGCCCTAATAGGGGTGACGCTAGCCAGAAAGAATTTGAAATTGAGGCGCACGTGACCCTACTATAGGTTGAACACCGACACTCCATATGCTCGTCGTCGGTCAATCGGTCCTGTCTCTGTTTCTCGAAGGTGAATCATTCTCCATATAGTATGGGGTTAGTCGACAATGATTCAGAATGGAATCTGCATCGACCCTTCTGTACCAGAAGTATGCACAGTGTGTGGTACTATATGAACGTGGCGGGGTCGCAGAGAAGACTATAGATGTTTAAGATCCTTTTGAGCTTACATCCTTTGCACATGACTGAAACTGATCCAGGACTGGGGACACCCTCTCACTTCCTGTTACTCACATTCTATGGTACTCTAATATGTATGTGTGAATATGGATGTGACTGATATAGAACGAGGCTTGATAATGGTCATGCCCAGTGCACTTTGTGTCCTGTTTGTATAATCAACTCCTGAGACATCATTCACTCCTAGGTTTCTTGATGGGAGGATCAAGGAATCTCGCAGTCAACAAAGTGTCAGATCTGCGTTAGAGGCAATACTCTTTGAAATTGGCCTGTGAAAAAAATACATAAATAAATACGACCTGATTTGGCAGCGGCTCTGCCCATCCCCGCTTTCACTGCCATTGTGATGGGTGCGTGCCAGGGCCTGATGTTGAGCGCTAGGTCACCTGGAGGTGCCAAGGGCGTTCCCCAAAATGACGGGGACAATTCTACCTATAAGAAAGGGGGCAACGGAATGTCAACGGGTGGCCAACAGGTCTCTTTACACTATTTTCGCTCTTGTCGCCGTCAGCCTTTGAGGCCCTCAGGATGAGTTCGAACTATATGTCCACTGCTCGGCTGGTCATCTTCTGTAGGACTACACATTCTATGCTCTACCCTTTTCGTCGGTTACTGAAGCCTTCGCCACAGCGACGACCCTCGTCTTCTCACTCATTGTGATGTCTCTGAGTGCAGACAACATCTCGCTGTGGACTGTGCAAGGCACCTATTCCAGGTTCTCGGGCTTCGCACTCGCTACGAGCTTGCTCACCCTCCTTACCGTCGGCCCAATGTGCGACCAAACATTTGGGTTAGTTGGTTGTGTCACTAAATCCACCTTATTCCCTCTTTGCATGTAGGTTTGCTGTCGACTGGTACCGTAGGGGGTCATTCTTTTCGTACATCGTTGTTGAGGTTTCGTGGCTGTGTAAGCCTTTTTTTTTTTCCCTCGCAGATTCCTATAAGCTCACCGCGATCAGCGATCCTCTGGATCTTCTGGTTGACAAGTGGATCTTACTCTGCCTGGACGAATCAACAACTTTTCCCTGAGGGGAGCTGCGATTTCGGAGCCTTTGGTGAGTGTTTTGTTCAGACCGCCATCAATTTGATCTGACACCCATCCGTCAGATGATACCGTTTCTCGGCTGTGCAATGAAATCAAAGCAATTATGGCCTTCTCCTTCCTATTGTGGATCCTGCGTAGGTCTCTTTATCTTTGCGCCCTATCGTATTCCTCTAACCATGTTTATATCTAGTCATGTTCTACACCGTCTTTCTCCTTGTGTTGGCTCTCCGTGCTCAAAATCAAGGTCACAATGTATGGACAACAGGCGTCCGTGATGGCACACTCTTCTATCCCCGGCCCAATGAAAAGTTTGTGGGAGGTACTCCTCAAGCGGTAGCCCCACAGCCCGCCGTTTATCAATCTTACCCTCCACCGGCGCAACAGCTTACCCCTATGTCCGTCCATACATACCCTCAGGTGTGAAAAATGGACCTTGTCGAAGTGTGGGTGACGTCTTGCTTCTTACTCTACCTAGTTTGGACACGAGTAGGGTGGTATGGTTGTATTATATACCTTTTACCTGTCTGTGTGTGGTCATTTCACTATGTACTTTCATCAGGAAACACCTAGGAGAATTTGAGTGTAATTTCGAGTGGTCTCTGAAGTCAAGTGATGGCTACGGCTTGGCCTGTGAAGGAATTATTTTCATGCGGCAACCCCGATCATGCCCTATCAGGGGTAGCGAAAATAAATAAATGGAAATTCGAGGCCTTACCCGCACGTGACCCTACTATGGGTTGAGTTGAGTGTGGACACCCTCCATACGCACGTCGTGGGTCAACACTGGGTCAACCAGCCCTGTCTCTGTGTGGCGGAACTACTTTCCCTAAGGTGAACCATACTCTCCGTATAGCGTGGAATTAGTCGACGATGATTCAGAGTGGAATCTGCATCGACCCTTCTGTACCAGAAGTACGCACAGAGTGTTGTACTATGTGAAGGGGTCGCAGAGAAGACCATAGATGTTCGAGATACTTCTGACCTTACGTTCCTTGCACACGACTAAAATCAATCCAGTTCTGACCACTTCTTCCCAGATTTCGCAGCACCAGTATGGATCCGAGACGCGCACGCGACCCCCGTCTGGCCCGCACTGGCACGGACCCCCGACTTCAACAGCCACAACCGCAGCAACAACCACTACGTCAGCAGTTACCTGCACCGATACCAAACAATGG
>Ga0307510_10009640_pt1 | contig 11510 bp, 11 predicted proteins | sample 12_EM_MG_FD_207224 | JGI IMG/M metagenome (GOLD analysis project Ga0307510, IMG submission 207224) | Populus trichocarpa ectomycorrhiza microbial communities from riparian zone in the Pacific Northwest, United States - 12_EM | ecosystem: Host-associated > Plants > Roots > Unclassified | place... | reverse complement strand
CAATAGGAAAAGGGTTGGGGGGGGGGGACGCTGACCTCACTCTGAACGTTGCGGAAGGATATCAAGTAATTTCCAGGATATCCGGTGTAGGCGCGGGGGTGGTGGTTTCCGAAGCGAGCTGTCGTGAACGGGAACCGTCGACTCCAATACCTGGGGAAGATTGAGAGCATCGCTCGGACTGGCTGCGCCCCCGGCGCTGGCGGGAAATGCAGTAGAGATGGTGAGCGGGTCCAAATCTGTTATCACAGTTGGGTGACCGTCCTTTAGGGGAAAGAAGTACAGGTGGAAGAGACCTGGTGCCGAAGTGTTCGTTCCTGTACGTCGAACGATGGGGAAGGAAGTGAACTGGGGCGGTACTACCTGGTGTGCAGCGCGAAAGGGCTGCTTCTCGTCCTGGTTCGCTTGCGTTACAGACCGTTCAACTGGGACACCGTTGCCGGGGATAGGAACAATAATCTGTACACTCCCCTTTAGCTTCGGAGTACGGTCAGTAACTTCTTTCTGCGAATTTTCAGAGGTGCAAATGACAGAATGAAACAAGAGCGTGGTTGAATAGTACTGTTAGTGACTGTAGGAATCGATGACAGTCACGTGTCAAACAATCTTCCCATCGCACCACCATCCACCTATCCACACCGATCCTGCAACGACATGAGTTTCCGAGAGTCCCTCTCTGGATTTCGAAAGAAGGCGAAGGAGAAACTATCGAAGATCGGAGAGAAGAGAGATGAACGGCCGGCCGGCGTTGGTAGCGAGGGATTCGACCGCTCGAGCTTGGCCCCGCAATCGGACAAATCGGACTGGAAACACACCACGTCGTCCGCAGCTAAGCTATTCCTCCGCACGGTGAAGGAAGCTTCAGATGCCTTTCCTCCTCTCAAGTCCGTCGCTGGAGGGCTTTGTGCTATCTTGGACAATTGCGAGGTACGGTCTGTCTTCGTTCGCTCGATCTATGATGCCCACAGTTCTCGCAGCAAACCATGGTCAACAAGCAGACGATAGAATCATTAGGATACCGGGTCGAAGCGCTTGTCGACTCGCTCTGCAGGCCTACTGAGGGTGAAGACGGGGAGGAAATAAGGAGAAGGAAGCTGGCGGAGTGAGTCCACCTTCTCCAAGACCGAGAAAAGAAGCTGATCCATGGGGATTTCCAGGAAATTAGAAGACGTCCGTCAAAATCTGGACCCGATGACAACCCAAAAAAATATTGCACAATTCTTGAGCAACACCGAAAATTCACAGAAGCTTAATGATTTGGTGGATGATATTCACGAAGCCGTGATCGACTATCAGGTTCGCACTTTCAAGGGTCTGGCTCTGAGCGTGTCTAACATCCACACAGACTTCCTTACAGCGGGATACCTACAACAACACCCGTCAGTTGATCGTAAGCATTTAATCCTGGCTGTCTGCGCATTCATAGTAATCGGCGAACAGGATAGAGCGGACCTTGCCCTTCTCGACCGCATGCGTCACGTTGCTGACGCTGGATACCTCTGTGGAGACCGACAAGGGTGCATGAAGGGGACAAGAAGGGATGTGCTCGTCCAGCTTGAACAGTGGTCCAGGGATGAAGCGGACAGACACGTGTTTTGGCTCAATGGCCTTGCCGGGACCGGGAAGTCAACCATCGCCCAGACGTTCGCAGAGATGTGTTTCGCGGATGGGAAGCTGGGGGCCAGTTTTTTCTGTTCGCGGGATTTCGAAGAAAGGAGCAACCTTCGGTCCATCTTCCCCACCCTTGCCTTCCAGCTCGCTCACCGCTTTCCGCAATTCCGACGGGAGTTGCTTCCGGTCTTGATGAAGAACCCTGATGTTGGACGGGAGACCCTCTGTTCGCAAATGGAGAAGCTCATTATTGGGCCATTTCAGGCGGCAAAAACCCGAACCCTCATCGTTATTGATGCTCTGGATGAATGTCGAGACAAGGAGCCCGCATCGGCACTCCTCTCCATACTCTCCCGCTATGTGGACAAGCTCCCCTTTGTCAAGTTTTTCATCACTGGCAGGCCTGAACCTCGAATCCGCTCCGGTTTCCGCTTGGAGTCACTTCGGCCTCACACAGATGTCCTCAAGCTCCATGAGGTTGAACCCTTTTCGGTGGACAACGACATCAACCTGTTCTTAAAAACTCAGTTTTCCAAAATTGCCAAGAGCCGAAGTAATTGTAGTCTTCCGGAGGATTGGCCTGACCAACACTACATTGATGTTCTCTCCAGGAAAGCAGCTGGACTCTTCATCTATGCTTCAACAGTTGTCAAGTTTATTTCATCTGAAGTTCATCCACCTGATGAGAGGCTTGAGCTCCTTTTCTCTCATCGACAAGACACCTCTCATGAAGGAAGGGAGGGTATTGATCTCCTCTACACACAAGTCCTGGAGCAAGCTTTCTGTGATGCAAAGTCTCTTGACCACAAGTTCTACTCCCATTTCAGATTTGTGGTGGGCACTGTGGTGCTTGTCTTCCACCCACTCTCCATCAACACCCTATCAGACCTCCTCAGGAACTGTGGCACTCCATCCAAAATATACAGCTCCCTCCGAATCCTCCACTCCATCCTCCTTGTCCCAGACAGCACAGAAGATCCAGTCCGGGTCTTCCACAAATCATTTCCAGACTTCCTTACAGACCCACACCGGTGTACCAACCACCAGTTCTTCATAGATCCTTTAGTCCACCACAAAGAGATTTTGCTTGCATGTCTTGATGTGATGAAAAAGAGGTTGGAGAGGAATATCTGCAAGTTGGGTGATTATGCTGTTCTCAGCAAGATTGAAGATCTTCCCACACTCAGGGCTACCTGTATTAGCAATACTCTGAAATATGCATGCCAGTTCTGGACAAACCATCTTGAAAAGATTCCTGGTGACATTGATGGTAGGGAGGATGTACAGAAGGCAATTGAAGACTTCTTCACAAATGGTTTCCTATTTTGGGTTGAGGTCCTGATCCTCACAGAAAGCCTTGAAATTGGTGTTCATGCTCTCCATAACATAGAGCAATGGTATACATTGGTGAGTCATGCAGAAATTTTACCAGTGCCTGTGTTCATGTCTGTTTAGACAGGAGTTCCCTGCAAGTGGACAACTGATAGCAGGCGATTTATCCTGGATAACTTTGAAATGATCCAAGACTGCCCTGCAAAGATGTACAATATTGCTCCCATCTTTTGCCCTTCTTTATCTTGGCTCCATGGATGCTATTCCTCAGAATTCTCACATAGACCTAGGGTGGTAGCTGGGCTAGCTCAATGGGGAACATGCATCCGCACTGTTTTCCATGTTGCAGGTACACGTGTCCTTGCATACTGGAATAACAACCTTGCAACAACTGGTCCCACAAAAAATGATATCACAATCCTTGATGCACTCACAGGTAGCCAGACAGCTGTTCTTTCTGGGCATACAGGCCAGATTAATTCTCTCACCTACTCATCAGAAGGCACATTTCTTGTATCTGGGGCTGGTGATAACACCATCAAGCTATGGGATGTACAGACTGGTGGAATTATCAAAACCCTCTGTGGTCATACTGGTTGGGTCCACTCAGTGTCTGTTTCAGCAGATGATAGAGTACTTGCATCAGCATCTATGAACAAAACAATTCGTTTATGGAATATTAAGACAGAGAATTTTTGCATCATAAATAGACATGTTCTTACTGTTACCTTCTCCCCCACAAATCCCCAACTTCTGTTCTCATTTGGTAGTAGTGCTACACAGCAGTGGAGCATTGATGGCCATGAGATTGGGTCTCCAGTTCCTTGTAATCATATTGCATTCTCTCAAGATGGTGCTCATTTTATTTCATGGGAGTGGGAGCATATCATCATTCAAAGTGCTGATTCCAAGAGAACTATTATAGAATACAACCTACCCTCTAATCCTTACTATTACTGTTTCTCTTCCAGTGGAAGATCCATTGCTGTGGCTATTCAGCAGGCTATCTACCTTTGGGACATCACTGGCCCAGACCCTTGCCTTATCCAGACCCTCACTGGACATAGTAGTTATATCACCTCACTTGTCTTTTCCTCCCCCCATAACCTCATCTCAGCATCTGGTGATGAATCAATCAAGTTCTGGCAGATTGGCACCCCATCAACAGACCAAAGGACACCTAGTATAGAGTCCACATCTCCCACTTCAACTCCAATCAAATCTGTTAGCCTACAGGCTGGTGATGGTTTAGCCTTTTCAATTGATTCAGAAGGAGTAGTGAAAACCTGGGACATCTTGAGTGGTTACTGTAAGGAATCCTATAGGACTCAGATCAGAGGGATTAGGAATGCAGATATCCAATTGATCAGTGACAGATTGATCATTGTCTGGGAGGCTGCATTTGAACAGGAAATCAATGTCTGGGATGCTGAGAAAGGCAAACTCCAAACTATAGGTGCATCTGATGGGGAAATTCAGGGTCTCCGAATGATTGGAGATGGGTCCAGATTTATTCAGCTATCTGAGGGCACTGTTCAGCTCTGGGATATATGGACAGGGAAATCCATATGTAAGGAGGGGTTGGAGGGTCCTGGTGGAAATTTTGTTGAAGCACACTTATTTTGACTCCCTCAGAATGGATGGTTCAAAAGTTTTGGTTCATTTTGACACCCTGATAATAGATGATTCAACAGGATTAGCTAATTCTGTATGGTTATCAGTCCAAGGCTGGGACTTTGGGACCCCTAACTCAGCCCCCATCCAGTTCTCTGAAACATCCTCAGGCATCCATCTTAAATTAATTGATAATAGAAGGTGGTTACAGGATGGTGTTAGAATTGAGGATGGTACTACTGGAAAGGAGATTTTCCAGTTGTGTGGCAGATATGTGAACCCTTCTGCCATACAGTGGGATGGCCAGTATCTGATTGCTGGCTATGACTCAGGAGAGGTGTTCATTTTTGATTTCAACAATGTTCTTTCTTAGTAGAGACCTCCAGTATATGTGATCCTGTAATAGTATTTACCTATGCAGAGTATGCCTTCAATAACAATTGTCTACTATTCATTCCAACTTCTGCTGAGTGATACTTGTACCCCTGCTACTGTAAGCCAGACTTGACACCTGGGAATGCTTGCTGACTAGATTCTGACTCAGAGGGTCATGAGGAATTTGGTGGATTCTTACCTTTTAGCTCTACAGCCTTTTGTTCACATTTTCCATGTGTCTCCTCTGCTATCCTGCCAGGGGTAAAACTGAATTTGAACAGCAACCAGAGAAGTGGGGCAGAGACACAGTGGTATCAATAACAGAAAATAAATAATGTTAAGCAAAGCAACTAATGGGGGTATACAACACATGGGTCAAAGGTTTACAAATGATATACATATGATACAAACCACTGTGGACAGGAAATTAATGTCTGGGATGCTGAGAAAGGCAAACTCCAAACTATAGACATATCTGGTGGGGATATTCAGGGTCTCCAGATAATTGGGGATGGGTCCAGAGTTCTTCAGCTATCTAAGGATTATATCCAGGCCTGGAACATATGGACAGGGAAGTCTACATGTAAGGAGAGGCTAAAGGAGGGAGGTGTTATGTTCAGATCCGACTGGATCCGAGCATACTGAGAAGGAGACAAAGGGACGAGCCCGGTGATCAGCTATCAACTGATCACACCAGAACGCGTGCCGGAACAAAGGGGGTTGAGATAAGAAGACAAGGACGGCCGGAGCTGAGTTGGAATCCAGCATTCAGAGGAACCTGGAGGAGTATGAGTGAGAATAGTAATATTATTTCTGAGGCTACTAGGTACAAGTGTGAGAGATATATATACTAGTAGTTCGGATGATACAGGACGAGATACAAAAGGGAACTGAGAACATAAGCGAGAAGACAATAAGATAAGGTGAAGTAGGAAACTGCGGAGTCTGAGAACAGTGAAGAGATGAAACATGATGCATGCAAAAGGAAACAGAGAAAAGTGACAGATGGGAACATGAAACATATATCGACTATCACAGAAGACAAACGTTGGAAAGTCTGGAGTCTGAAACATACAACGAAAACTACAAGTCCAAAACATCGGAATCTGAAAGGGAAAACATAACACAAATATCTACGGGGTCTGGTCGGAACCGAACTGGTGTTAGCATCATTGGATCCTAACAGGAGGTAGAAATTTCAACATATTCTAAGGGGATAAATCAGAAGGATCTGGTTGTTTCAGCTCCTTCCAAATGGATTGTTCAACAGTATTGGTTCATCTTGGGTGGAACTCAGCCCAAGGCTGGGATTTTGGGACCCCAGGTTCAACCCCCATCCAGTTTTCTAAAACATCATCAGACAGGCCTCATCTCAATTTTGTTGGTTGGGGCAGTCCTTGGATTGAAGATAGTGTTACTGGAAATGAGATTTTCCAGCTATATGGCAGATATGCACAACCTTCTGCTGTACAGTGGGATGGTCAGTATCTGATTGCTGGTTATGGCTCAGGAGAGGATTTGATTTTGGATTTCAATGATGTTCTTTTAGACCTGCAGTGTATGTAATCCTGTAGCATTATTCACTTATGCAAACTATGTCTTCAATAACAACTGCCTACCCATTCTGAATGATATTTATGCCCCTGCTACTGTAAACCAGATGTGACACACAGGAATGCTTACTGATTAGATCCTAAAGCACTGTGGGAAAGGTTAGTACTAATAGTCAGTCCAAAATTCCAGTCACTGCTGGATCACTCTCAGTACAAAAGGTACTAATGCATTTCAGCACCTAAATTCCCAGTATAAAAAAACTCCTTGTCAGTACCAACATTTCCCACAGTGAGGGCTGTGAAGAGTCTGGCAAATTCTTACCCCACAGCTCCATAGCATTCACACACATTTCCCATATACCTCCCATGCTGTTCTACCAGCAATAAATTTGACCTTGAACAGTAAACCAGAAAGGTGAGGTGGAGATCTTGATACCAATAGCAAAAAACAGACAGTATTATAGGCAAAACAACCAATGGAGACATACAACACCTGGGTTGGTGTTTACAAATGACACAAGCCAACAATCAAGAAGGATGGTTGTCTATTTACAGTGTAGGATCAAAATATATCCCCACTCAGGGCCATACAAGAAACCTCAACAGTCAAAAGGGTGCATGTTATGATTCTCATGAATTGATGGGAAGTGACCTAGTACAACAGGATCAGTTCAGAATGGGAGCAGGGAGTGAATCAACAGAAGGACCAGAATGCTGAGATGTGGATTAGAACAGAAGAACAAACACAGGTGGCAGACGGAGCAAAGCTAGATACAGCTTGGGACAGTGTAAACGTAAATGCAAACCAGAAGAAAAGTCCAAACCAACAGACCCACAAGAGAGATAGAAGACGCCAACGAGCCACTATTAGCATTCGCCGTCGAAACAGTTCCTCGGGAGCGGTTGCTTGCAATCATTCACCCATGTCCCCAAGTCTGGGTTTGCGTAGCCATCGGGGAGCCTGATGCGGCACAAGGAAAGCGCAAGGGGGAAAGAAGAAAGACATCGATGCCGATCAAACAAGTAGATGGCCACTGGAACTCTTGGTATAGTAATTTGTCTGGATCGCGTCCGGCGTTGACATCCTCTGGACTTTGGTACACCCTCACGTAGTCGACAGACATGACCATTGGGAAGGTCAAGTGTTCGAAATCGGAGGCTCTGAAGTTGGGTATAATTCCCAAGTTGACGATAGTATACTGGGGATCAGGAAGACACCTAACCGATGCGGAGGGGTCAGGGAGTGGGATAGTGGGACGCGAGAGACGAACTGCATACCATCGACCCTTCTGGAACTGGCCTCGAACCGGCACTCGCCCTTTCACCAGCGGCTGTACCCCCAACCTTTATCACCCACACACTCCCACTGTTGACCCAGGTGATTTATTGCGCGCGAGAGAAAATGCTACACCAGCAGCTGCTGCACGAACGCCGAGGCAGGAAAGAAGACGCATACCGCACTATCGTCCACGGATCCAGGTTTTACTCGAAACCTAGGGCACAGCAAACAGTGCTGAGTTAGGAAAAATCGGCCTCTACGATCGATATCACCATCACCACTCCAACGAAGATAAAGATTCCCACACGGGAGACTCACCGGTCGTGCAAACCATGGATTGCTGGAACACCAAACGAATGACGCGAGTTATTCAGCTAATTCTTGAACTCGAGGTTTGGAGAACGCAAACGCCCCTCAGTACACGGGCCCACCTCGATGATCGTCAGGTCGGAAACGATGGAATTCTCCCTCGCGCCGAACCATCGACAGCCCGCAGCGAATTGCGTTCACTGACAAGACCACTATGCACGGGTCCAAGGTGGTCCTCGCCGGGACAGGTACAACGCTAAATCCGTTAACGAAAGATCAGAAAATTCACCCAAGCTGTGATTGCCGTCTGGACAACCAGAGACATCCGACACGCCGCTCCGGGTTTTGTTGGGAGTTGTGCCGACTGTGTCCCGTAGGTGTATGGTCACTGTCGAAAACTTGGGGTCAGGATTATGCGGCACTCCGTCATGATGAACCGGAATACATACCGTTCCCTCCAAACTGGCACCAGACCCAGCCCTCCTGAGGCTGTCCTTGCCAGACTGCAGCCGTAGTCCAGCGGTACCACTAAGACTGGGCAAGGGTATGGTGACCTCAACACACCCTCCTGTAAAAAAGGACTGATTCCAATGGTACGCGGTGCCGCCCTCGTATTTCAACTCATCCGTCCTTCGTGAGAGTTATCTTGAAGGCCTTGGTGGTGACAATGGCGTCGTTACAACACTTAAGATTAACCATTTGCCAGCAGTACATGCCGGGAGCTTCCCAGAATTGGTCATCGCCGGGGTAGAAATTTCATCCGCTGTTGTTGAATTCGTTAGGTAAAGCCAGCATGAACTCTGACCCGTCGTGGGGAGAGGCTTTCGTCGTTGCTTAACCTGGAGTATTCGGATTTAGGAGACCTCGGCAGTCCGAAGACCCGGAACGGTAGTTTTTGGGTAGACACCTGGCCATATCAGAAAGATGTAAAACGTCGGACACGTTTGACCCACCACTGCCACAGCTATAACTCAACTTTTGTTACCATGAAATAGGAAACGATAGGATATTCGACACTTTCATACTGCTACGCCACATACGTCAGGAGGTTACCGCGAAGGAAAAAACAAACGAAAAAACGCACAAGAGAGTGGAGATGCTAGGAGGAGAACCGCTCCATGGTTTATTTGTAAGACGAGCTAAAAGACCCAGATTCACAAAGTGAGATGCTTATCTCACCTCATATCCAAAACCTCTCTCCGTCTCCGAAGCAGCTCCTACTCATTAAAGTATGCGAGGACGACACACCCCATAGGACCGCTGATCGGAACGAAGGACAAATGAAGGACCCCGTTGCCCCATCTGGGGCTCCGAGAAGAATCAAAATTCCGTAAAGGATGGGGCATGATGATAGAAGATTCAAAGAAGCAATCGCTTGGATCTCCCACCTGGTCTCCAGAATCAAATCAAAAACTTGGAGAGAAACAGGATCACAACTATCGTACCGCGTGGTTTTTCTTCGAGCGCTGAATAGCAGACGCCGGAAAACAATAGCAAGAAGTTCCAACCCATCGGTCAGCGTTTTGTTGGGTTTCTTAATGAGAGTTAGTGCTTACCGTGTGCATTTATCATGTGTTGTCTGGGTGGTTTTCTCAATACGGCTCCACGATCCACGAGGACCACGAACGCAACGATCCAAGCAGCCCGAAGCTTGATCCTCAGGCCTCGCGGCCTCGTAACCCTCCCGATCACCTCCAAGGTTCGACAGCGCTCGGCGAGACGAGAACACCGGTGGAGACCCAGATCACTTCAGTTTCAGCGCCAATATTGGAATAGAATGAGCTGAATCTGTACGGGGGTCGAGATGAAATCGCTTGGGGATGGTAAGATCACACAGAGGGAAATCCCTACCTGAGGTAATCTCGTTGTTTATCGTCCTTAAAATAATCCTGCAGCACCCTCCGAGAGCCCCGCCGCCATCCAGCCGATCAAAGATTCTGAACAAGCCGAATGGAGTGGTCTGAGTGTCATACCGGGTAAGTGCAGAAGGCGGATCCCTCCCGCTGTCCACGGTAGCCTGGGACATTGGCGGGGTAACGGGAACATAGATGAAGAGGGACTCGGTGAAGGGAACGCAACGGAGTACTGGCATTCGAGCCCTCCAACAAGAGACTCTGGTCAGCACGACATCGACTAGTCCAAGGTCGAAAGTGGGACGACCCCAGCAACAGCGAACTCATCCAGCGGGGCTTTGCAGCGTTGGCTACGCCCTCCGTTACGAAAATCCAGCGGCATCTGGAATTCACAGGGGATCATACATGCATCACGACCGTCCGGGAAGCTTCACAGACCGGTTAGCAGAGAATCAGGACGTAAGGATTCAGGGTGTTCCTCATGGTCAAACTCCGAGAACACGTTCGGCATCCGGCGTTTCGCAACACAGGACAGATGGAAGATGAGTTCGCGGTTGAAAGAGGTTCACAAGAAATTTCCCACACTCGCTACTACTTCGGCGAGTTGCCGAATGGAATACAGTCCCACTCGCTGTTATGTAACGCTAGTGGATGCACATATGCTCGACGTCTAATCTGACGATGATACACAAAATTACATAAGTCATGTCTTGGGAGGTTGACCCAACAAATCCGACACGATTTTCGCGCTGTCATGAGTCCTTTTCGACCTCTCGTAGAGCACCTGCACACCCTTCGAAACCTCCCCCAGCAAATCCTCTTCGGTAAATGGCAGAGGAGATCCGAGGACCGTGCCCGGTGGAAGGATCGGGAGAGCTCCGAGTCCCGTTTCGCGTAGGAGGTCGTCCAGCGCCACGATGGCCGCCTTCAATGCCAGGATTTCTTCTGTTCATTCACGTTACGCGCCAATTCCACTTCATAAAACAAAAAATAAAAAACTTACGAGCTGTCCTGCTCACATGAGTGGTTGGCTGATACGCGTTCTCCCTGTTGCGCCGGGGGAATTCAGTAAGCATCATTAAACGGCAGGGTCGAAGCTTGCAGGTCCAATCCCGCTCACCACCGAGATGCGGGTGCGGGGAAGGAGGGCGAGGGGGAGGTAAAAAATGGAAAACCCACATTCCAAACATGACCTCTCTCGCCAAACTCTGCACTCGATTCACCTGCTCCAACGCGACTTGGATGTTCCTAAACTGCTCAGGGCCACCGACTCCTAATCCTCCCAACCCCAACCCCAATCCGCCAGCGGCGGCTGCAGCAGCCGCAGCGTCTTGTAAACCAGAGGGGGAATCGTGATTGAACGCCCACCCTTGGACTTGTGAAGGCGTCAAGGCAGAGGCGACGCCTACGCCAAGGCCATCATTGGTCCCAAAGGCAGAATCCATTCTCCAGGGATTTCCTTATCGCGCCGGGTATCGTGAACCCGCTTACTTATCTTCAAGATCCTCCCACGTATAGGCGATCGGACTTTGCAGGTCGTCGGGTTAGGACGGATGCAAAAACGTGTGCAAAGGCAGACCGCACCGG
>Ga0307510_10009639_pt1 | contig 11510 bp, 14 predicted proteins | sample 12_EM_MG_FD_207224 | JGI IMG/M metagenome (GOLD analysis project Ga0307510, IMG submission 207224) | Populus trichocarpa ectomycorrhiza microbial communities from riparian zone in the Pacific Northwest, United States - 12_EM | ecosystem: Host-associated > Plants > Roots > Unclassified | place... | reverse complement strand
ATAGGGCTGATGGTAAATCTCCCACTATTTGACACTTAGTTACGGTAGTTAGTACATTAAAGAAGATTAACTACTGTGAATAAAGCGCTTTCCAAAAAAAAAAAAAAAAAAAAGACACTTTCTTTCAGTGCATTTTTAATAAAGTACTGTACCCGGCGTAGTTACGACACAACGTGACACGACGCGCGCCGTACAGTACAGTACGGAGGATACATGTCTCATCGTGACGCGGACTCGGATGGCGGCGAGGACGAGAACGGAGGCTTCGCCCTCGGCACAATTTTCACAGTGAGTCGCGAGCCCCTTCCATCCATGCACCCGTATCACCAACACTTAAGAGTCATCGCCTTCCTCATCGCCATCCTCCCAACAATTCTTTTCCCCCTCACAACCCGCACGCGTGTACCCGCATCGGTAATACCAGGAGCCTGATCGTCCACCATCGCCCGAACCGACGATCGCGGTATATGAAAACATCGACAGCCTCAATGTTGAAAGTCCTCATTACCACAGCTATCAACGCGATAACGCGAGCCCATCCCAGTGGAGCACAATGTCTGTTCGGCTCGTAGGCAGCCACCCACTCTGGGGCCACTACCTGTGCGTTTACCTGCACGTCATCATGAACTGTTCTCCCACCACTTCCACACGTCTGTTTCCTTCTCATGCTTTTTCTGTGCCAGATGGAATGCGGCGCGGGCGCTGGCTAGGTTTCTCCAACGTAATCCAAAGCTTTACGCAGGACAGACCGTGCTCGAGTTGGGCGCAGGAGGTGGCCTACCGGGTTTAATCGCAGCAAAGTGTGGTGCGCAAAAGGTGCGTGTGTTCTTGTTAAGCAGGTTGAATGCGCCGTTCTCCAACCACCAGTCTCGCCCTGTGTATGTAGGTTGTCCTCACGGATTATCCGGACCAGGCGCTCGTCGACAATTTGGCCTTCAACGTCGATCAGAACATCGAGCTTGCGCGACATGGCGCAGTATGTGTCATGGGATACGTCTGGGGCCAGCCCGTCGATCCACTCCTCTGTGCCCTACTTCCAGATACCGCAGATCCAGACGCCCACCCGCATACATTCTTCGACTTGATCCTCCTCTCGGATCTCATCTTTAATCATTCTCAGGTGCGGCACCCACCTTTCCTCGTTTCCCGCTCCTTTTCGCGGGACGACTCAATCTGACTATCTCTATGCGCGTATATGTTTGTTTTCGTGAAAAAAGCATGGTGCGCTGCTCACAACCTGCGAGCTCGGCATCGCGCCAGGCGGATGCGTGCTCGTCTTTTACACACACCACAGACCGCATCTCGCGCAGCGCGACATGGCATTCTTCGATATGGCTCGGGAGTGCGGGTGGATGTGCGAAAAGGTGTTGACGGAGCGATTCCCGGTGCGTTTTCTCGGCCGTTCAGAAGTCGTGTCTCTTCGTGCCGCCTCAATGTTTCGTCTTCGTCATTGTTTAGCCCATGTTTCCGGAGGACCCGGGGGAAGAGGAGGTGCGCTCGACCGTGCACGGATGGAAGCTCACACGAGCGGGAGACGTTGGATGTGTATTTTTAGATTCAGTAGAATGAAAAGTAATCCTGTGCGGCGATGTGCACAGGCGGACAAGAGCCGTCATGAACAGAATGGATTCATTGCGAAACGAGATTTTTTTCCCGAGCGCTTAACCCCGGAATTGTATCCTGGTTATCGTGCGCTTGCCTGGACTTTTCAATTGACGCCCGGAATTGGAAGTCGCAAAGCCCCGGGGCAGAGGTCTAGCCGCAATTCAACCGCGCCCAAACCTGGTGAAGGTACCGTGTAACACCTGTCCCATCAGTAGGATTTCGGTCCTCGCGATCTCCCCACTATCCCTGGTACCATGGCACCCCTTAGTTCGACACGAGCCAGCCGCAAGTACGTCGATCTTATCAACCGATCCTCTGGAAGCTTTGTAAACTGGGATGTAACGAGGCGTCTAGAGGTGGGCTCGTCCGCCAGAAACACGTCCAGACTTATTGATCCGCCGATTCCGCCCTCTCTTCTTTTCCACGCGACCTTTTAAGGCCGGAGATTACGGGCAGATTGACCCAGAAACCGGTCAGTTCGTTCGCGAAGGCAGCATCTATCAAGATGAACCGCTGGCATCCATCGCGAGGGACTATCCTGCGAAGATAACGGAACCGGTCCACGAGCTCAAGATCGACAGTAGCTCTGCCACCCGCATGAGCACGCTTCCGTGAGAACCAAGCCTGAGCGTGTTACTGCGTACAGGCATGCCGCTTTATATATATATATCGTTCACACGCATTGCGCCAGGGACTTTCGCGATCTCAAAGACGTTGTTTACAAATGCCAGTGGAGGTTCAGGCCTAAGCGCGCGGCGTTCATGGTCATGCTCCGCGCCCGAAAGACCAACGTCCCGACGGCGCTCCTCAACATGGCCCTCGAGGAAAAGAACCCGCTGCCGGAGATCAGGTCGAAGAACGTCATCACCGGCGTTTGGTCGTGCCCCGCCTTCGCCATGTACCTCTCCGACACATGTAAGTCTTTTTATTTTGTGGTCTATCCTCCTCCGGCAAGCGACGAGTCAATCTCTCCTTGTCATCGCCTCAATGCTGATCATCACGCTCTTGCGCGGGCCCCCATAATGTAGCTAGCGAGCACTTAAAGATCGCTTTGCGAGTTTCCGACACTGGATCCGAGCGGGAGACCGGGTGGCACGTCGAGGGCAACGTCGGCGTGTACCAGTTTGGCAGCCACGCAGACGGAGGGTACCTCCCGCTATACCAACTCGAGACGGTCCGGACCAGAAGCCTCGGACGAAATAAGGATGGCGAGGATGAAACAGAGACCATGTACGTTCTGTCTCCATTTGTCTTTCCAGTTTGCTGAGCTGAATTTTAGATGGGGGCCCACGGACCGCCCTTGGCGTCGTCTTGATAATGATGGAGTTGAAGTGCCTCGCCCTGAGCGTGGTGAACGAGTGAGTAATTGCATAACTTTTCGCAGGGACATTCCGCTTATTTATTTAACATGATATGAAGGTTGGAACATAGGCGGTGATACGCGCGAGTTTGGAAGAGGAGGAGCGGAACATGACCACCTCCCACCCTTGCCTTTGTGCGAGGCCCGAGATATTACATGACTGCTGTAGTGGCTGGTGCGCATAGGGCACGTGTATTAATCTTGAATGATGGCGGCGCATCGTACAGTCTGTAAGGTGGTGGATGGAATATACGCCTATGGCGCCAACGGTGATCAAACCATGGCGATGTGTGAGAAGTTGAGGGAGAGGCACAATCGGGAGGAGGTGGATGAGGTCAGGGCTCGTTGTGCAAGTGAGACCACGAATGTGGAAACAAGGCCAAGTGTCAGTGAGATACGGTGGAAGGTCTTTACTATTGTTATGGAGTTATCGTATTTACTTTAACGGGACGCGAGACGGGGGTAATTGTTTGGAAACCTTGGTTTGTTGCCCTGTCACGACTGAATCGGAAGGGAAGCCGCACTACAGTACATCTTTGTGACCTCTGGATGCTGAGTCTGTCAAGCACGTTTTGTTGTCCGTGCCCCACCAGAAGCCCATTCTTCTCTCCACTTTGCTTCCTCCTTGACCCAAGCAGAGACAAGTGGCTGCTTGATTCCAAGATATGGGTATATTTCGTCAAAGTGCTTTGCCGTCTTGGATTGGTTTTCACCATTGGCATGATACCAATCTAAGACTTCGATGCGCTGCTCCAGGTTTGCATTCCCCTTCTTGGTGAAAACTGGCTTTGGTCTATCCTTCATCTTAACAATTTCTTTGTGTGAGTGTTCTGGGCCTTTTGGTAGGTCAGTTCCAGCTGTAAAACTGAAAAAATAGCGGACGCACGGCTTCATTTTTTCCCTACCACCTTGCTGACATCACCTGCAGCCTCCTGTAATTTCCTCACAATGGCCTTTTGATTGTCATTCAGGCTTGCCAACCCCTGGTCATAGTCCAAGGCATTCTCCAAGGCCTCCAGGACCTGCACTTCATCCACCAAATTGGCGTCATAGTCAAGCCATTGTTCGTCTTGTGGTGAGATTGACTTCCTTTCTGTTAGTTGAGTTTGAAGCACCTCCTTCTTTGTCTTGACTTGACTTTCAAGGACTTTCAGTCCTTTTCGGAGCACCGCAAGCAGATTCAAAGTCATGAAGAGATGTTGAAATTTATGTTATTTGGTATGTTTGACATTTCCATGTCATGGCTATACTAATTTGTACTAGTGACATGTATGGAGTTTGAGCCACAAAGGGTATGGGTTATGGGATATGGCGGATGTATGGGTTATTGCCCAGTTTTCCCTGCCTACCAAGTTGGTGGATCAAAAAAACTATGGGTACCACATATTATGGGTTATCTGGGCTATGGAATAAGAGGGCTTCGACTGTAGTACTGTTGGCTTCTCGCCGGAGTGCGGTCAGAATTCGGGAATTCCCGCCCATATTTTGTCCCGATTAGGACCTCCGGCGATATGCGGATAACCGCCACGCAAAAGCATTGCAAAGCGAGGCAGGCTGTCTACTGACTCTACTCTGTCATCTGAGTGACTTCTTGAAAGTGAGAAGTGACCCATAGAACGATCAGTCGTCTCTGCGTGGTACCCACAGAGCTACCGTCCCGTACTTATTCTCGATATAGTATTGACCCAAAGTAAGTTTGCCTCTGTCTGAGCAGCCACTCTGGTCTAATCGATGCCCCACTCTTACCATCAGTGGCTCCCGCTATGCATCAGAGTCAACCTTCCGGATTTGACGTGCTGGGATTCGTTAAGTATATGGAGGCCATTGGCAGGGCATACCAAAAGCGAGCCAAAGAACTGATTTCCATTTGCATCACTTTTGTCCAAGCCCAAGAACAAACATTGGCTTCAGATGCTGGGCTGATGAAGTAATAGTCTTCAGGGGTATCTATTCTATATTTTTTCTGACCATGTTGCGGTAGGCTACTACGACACGTTGACGATGCGTTAAAGTCCGCAGCTGCTGCAAAAACGAAGACATCGAAGGACGCGGACGAGAAATTCAGCAGGGCTGTGAGGTCGCTGAAGGCTTATGAAGAGCGCTACCATCCAAGGGGTAACCACTACGATGACCCTATCCAAGACAGGATGAACAAAGCGAAGGCGGATGATGCGTCCTCTTCGAGCATGCCGAACTGGCTTCGCGCAAAAGAGCAGGGAAGAGACAAAATTCCTCTTTGCTTTATCTCAGTCTAATATCAAATTTCGGCCAATTAAGCCGGAACAGATGAGGACAGTCAAGTTCCTTCTCCACAAGTCCCTTCTTGATGAAAGTCCTACCATTGTTCAACGTAAGCACCGGCTTGACAAGTTCATTCATAGTGTCTGACTCTTATACCAGAGGTTCTCAGTGAAAGGTCGGATCTAGTGGAAGTTCTGTGGAACTTCAGCCGCATCAAGGACGAAAAGAAACGTCTGACCCTCAAGCAGAATCCTCGCTTCTACAAACGGCTCCCCACGTCACCGCATCTCTATGGGGGCGAGTTTTGGGCCGATCCGATTTGGGATTTCCAGCATGAGGAGATCAGTGTCCTCACGGAAAACCCAGACGCAGTTGGCCGTGTTTATATGGATATTGGTCGCATGAACCGGGCTTTTGGCAATGTCTGGGTGCCAAGCAATGTCATGATTTTCCAAAGTTGCGCATTTCTGCTACTCTGTTTTCTCTAATTCCGATACACTTCCAGACGTCTGTGGAAAACTCGAGGGCGAAGTTATCGTCGGGGAGGTCATTCGGCACACACTCAAAGCTATGGTGCTTTGAGGAACCCTCCTTATCTTCTATCACGACTGTGACGCCAACAAATTCTACACCGGGGACACCAATATTCGACTGGAGAGAACCAATTCACCGAATGCTGTATTTGCCAAATGTCAATACCAATATACGCATTACAGATAAACTGCCCAGCAACCCCAGTCCCAGCCACTCGGCACCGTCTCCCCCACTTTTTCCGACGCTTCTTTATGACAAGGGCCAAACGGGCCCCTCTAGACAATCAAGGCCCACCCTTCAACTTCATTCTCGAGAACGTGTTGGGTTCTCAGAAATTTCTATGCAGGTGGGTGAAGATCCATGAACCCTCATGCACGAGACCCTGATGGCCGCATCCTCAACTTAGGCAACTGCAGGCGCTGCAACAGATCCGGGTTTGGGGGAAGGGGTTGTGGGAAATGGTGAAGAAAATGATGATTGTGGGGAGTCCTTCTTCGAAGGATTCCACGATGACGACACATCCTCGATAATAACGGCAAGTCATGGCCAGCTTACCGTTGTTGGCAATGCAGACGTCCGGCTGACTAAGGAGACCAGATTTCACAATTCTCATATTTTAACCGTAGCCAACAGTCAGGACTTGAAAGTTTCATTATGCCGTTTCCTGCTCGGGTATCTGAACATTCGTCCCCCGAGCAATCAGAACCCTGAAGACAAATTCCACATAATGTAGTTACGGCCGCCCAAACCCCTACGTACAATGCCTATCGTCGGGCGTCTCCACTGGACCAGGGATCAAACTGCCATGCTCGTCTATTAATCTCCCAGGATTGAAGTCCGCCGCGTCGTCACCGTAGAATGCCGGGTCGTGATTGCATCTCCACATATTTGCCGAGCAAATGGTAGTGATCAGTAGTCTGAGATTGAAGTGAGAAGGGTGCAAATAAAGTATCATGAGCCAAGGCATATGCGTACAAGACTGAGACTGTGCCAAAGGTATAAGTAACAAGTAAGATATTGTCCGAGGGAGAAGTGAAAGAAGAGCAAACAATCAAGGTAGGGCAGAAAGAGGGTGTCATAGTGATGGAGAATGGAGACATCGGGGCGGGAAGTATAAAAATGATAAGGTGAGAATGAAAAATAAGAAAGTAGACATGAAACAGGGCACCGGGAAGTGAGCGGGGCCAGTGCGTTGGCCGAGGAGGGAGTCGGGACCACATACAATAGACAGGTACTCCGGGTGATCTAGGTCCGAGAGCTCTGTGCGCATCTCCGAACGGGACTGTACAGGAGGGAATATGAGGACAGAAGGAAAGGAGTCTCGTAAGCTAGTCTACGTGAGATGTGATGAGGATGTGTTACGAGTGTCGGGGTCGTAGGTCGTGTACTGTATCTTGTTGCCCGCCACGACGCTCACGATGGATCGGCGTGCCCCACAGCTCACGACGGCAGTGCTACCCTTGCTTCAACGATGTGAAATAGTCACGGGGAAGCCTGCATTCCGGCGGGCGACGAGGAATGATACGCACGATTCGCCAACTTGGCTGCCCTTGGGACATGAGAGTACCCTCAGCATGGGTAACACTCCAATGGCGGATTCTCCTTCATGTGACCACAAAGAACGGGACAGCCCCTCCATAAGGTCACCACTGGACACATGAAGGGTTCTTACTTGGCTAAACAGTCTGAGAAGTTCGCGCCACCCATCCTGGATGGCAAATCCTTCGTGAAGTGTCCACGATGTCCTGTCCTCGAGAGTAAGTGACTCCACCTCGGTGAACACTGCCCTGGTCCTATCAAAGACTCGCGCTGTGAATTCTAGCACGATTGCGGGGCGTAAACCGAGAAGTCGCAAGCGGAGGGCAGGCATGCCGCTCCGTTTATGGGGGTACATCGTTACCACCACATGTACGTCATGGAACGTAACCTTCACGTCGTGGAGCCTGGGGTTCTCTGTCTCGCACATGGATTGTAGGGTGAATAGAATGGAGGAGGTAAGGTTAGGGAGATCCAAGGTTGCGGATACGATTTCGGCAACCTTGAGGAGAGGCATGGTCATCCGAGGAAGGACGGCCCCCATGTAAGCGCTAGGACCTTCGAACCCAAACCAACGAAGAATAGGGAGTGTGACACGTGTCAATAGCGGCATTCGTAACAAATGACTCTCAACGTGCCGGTTGGAAAGGGCTGTACGAAAGCTGATTTTGAAAGTCACAAGGTGAGGCATGAGCGAAAGTTGTTGTAGTAGTTCGTTTGGGCCGAAATTGGCGGATGGGTTTCGTTCAAGTGAGAGGGTGACAAGACCCGCAAGGAATGGAGAACCGATCGGAAAGGTAAAGTTATGAAGCACGAGGTGGCGTAGACGTGGTGCTCGAAGTGTCGAGGGAAGGGACAACTCCGTATTCGGCATCTTCTGAGGCTGAATATGCAGGTATTCCAGCAACGGAAATTCCTCGTTTATGGCCTCGATGAACCCCATCGATGGTGGGTCATGCACCCGAAGACGGATGCGGCGCACGCGATCGTGGTGCTTGAGTGCGAGGAGAATTCTCCCTTCAACTTCTGCAGTGGTCGTTGGATGTATGGGAAAGTGATTGATGATGAGCGGGAAAGGGGGTGAACGTGCAAGCATGTCCGCTACTGGCGTCACAGACCTACAAACGAGGGAGATACCCAGGTAGAACGGTGAGGCGAGTATGAGGCGTCGCCATCTGCGACAGACCCAAGCAAGCTTGTACCACCAATATTCGCACTCCCATCGCCCACCCCACAGAGCAATCCCACCACTATCGCCTTCCTCCGAAAGAACCGGCGGCCTACAGTGGTAGAAGATGTTGAGAAGGGAATCATCGTCGATATCGATCAATGTCCGTCGTCTATTGGGGCCTCCATGAGTTCATAATTGGATGCCAAGGAACATAATAGAAGAACAGAGCATACCTCGAACGGATAACATATCGAAAAAGGGCGGCGGCATATAAACGAAGAGACATGTGAGGGGACAACGTACTGAGGACAAACGTTTGCTCGGTGCCGGGGTGATGAGGAGATAGCGTGCCCGAACTTGGATCATGTGCCTAATGAGGCAACACACAGTCAAGCAGACTCAAGCTTCCTCACCAGCTCCCCCAGCTCCCCCCTTCCATTTCTATCAGCTAATTTCATAGGATTACAACGCCGAATAAGGACATCTTTGAGAGATCAACTTGAAAGGGTGGGTGACGAAGCATTACAGTCGTGGTCGCGGTTGTCAAGCTGTGCTGATCGCCTGGTGGCCCGAGCGAGAACCGGCCCGGCCCGTGACCCCCACGTGACTCACAGTTGGCCGTGTTGGCCGCGATCACACTTTCCTACTTGGTAAAATAGCGAGCGAGCACATAATGATTGAGCTACATATTAGCAATGCCCGAGAATTTAGGCAGGAGACAAGGTGGTATCCCAAGGGAAACGTAGGTGTATCGCAGTTTTGCAGCCTCCCAAATGGGGCGTCGGACTAATGCCCTGGACGAAAATGAGGACGGTGAAGTCAAAACTGAGGCCATGTGAAATTCTCTGTCAAATTTCCTCCAGTCCTCTGAGAAGGTTTAGATGGACGCCTGCGGACTTTCCTTTGGTGTCGTGTCGATGAGGATGAGGTTGAAGGCTTGAAGTGCCTGTCCTCAGTCACGATGAAAGTGTCAGTATTGATTTGTCAATTTCGGCACCCCAACCCAACCCCGACACGTATGCGGTTCTAACACAAGATGTTACCAAAACATGCCTCGTTTCAAGTATGGCATTGTCCTACTATATGAATACAGGGGCGAAAGCCCAGTTTGTCCGAATACACAGATGTGACTGTACTTGTTATTCCTCGTCACCATGTGCCTACCACAGCAGCCATTTGCGTTGAGTTGGGTTGCATTAAACAAAAGTTGTCAGCCGACCGCGGATGCCGCTTCGATAATAGCAAACATACAATTTTTTGAAAAGTATGGGGCGAAAGCGACGCAAGTCTTGCCGGGATGGCAGGCGCTACGTTTTTTCTTTTTCTGGATCGTGGCCCGACAATAATTGCGCGACTTCGGCGCATCGTTCGCTCTTTCTCCTGGACGCCACCTGGAATGGTGTCCGGCCACGGTTGTCCCGTACATGTACATACGCGCCGAGCTCCAGAAGCTGTTGCATTACCTTCACATTTCCACGTCGTGAGGCCAAGTGCAACAGAGTCATACCGTCCTTGTTCTGGATATTTGGGTCTGCACCGTGTTCGAGCAGTAGTTTTGCGACGTCCGCGTGTCCTCCCTCCAATGCCAGATATAACGGGGTCTTGCCTGAACGATCCTTGGCGTTGACATCTGCACCAAACTTCAGTAAAATGCGACAGACTTCGAGGCGCCCAAATATCGACGCTCCATGCAATGGAGACAGGTCTAGATAGCCCCGTGCGTTGACGGCCGCATTGTGCTTGAGTAGTACCTCCGTGACCCTGGGACAGCCCACACTGGCTGTAGCGAACAAAGGAGTCTTGAGATCGCCGCCCCACGCATTGACATCTTGGGAGCATGTGGTGGCCAGCCAGGCTTTGTTACGCAGCCACTTAAGGCGAGGGGATCGCGACGACGCGTACCAGGCCGATAATCTCACCAAGAATGCCAGTGGTAGAGAGGGTGTGGAGGATGTGAATAGTGCACTTGAGCCACGTCATGGCACTGCCGCCATCGCCTCGGAATTTGTAGAAATCCTGGGTTGACTCCCGAAGGACGTCAATGACAGAGTCGGCATCAGGAAACCACCCCCACGATAATTCGGGTTTGTTAGCGATAATTAACAGTATTTTGCAAGTAACTTATATTATCGCTCGCTAGCTTGCCCCCAGTATTCTAGCTCACATTATTGTTATATTATTGTATTTCCGTGCGATCTTTCATGCGATATTGTTGGATAATTCTTATAATTCTTAAAGCGTTCACACATATTTTGCAACAATAAATCATATGATATTATTGATGTAACTAGTTGACCTGACTACCAGAATGCTACACGAACGCTACACTACACAAGGGACAAGATAATTTGAAAACCGGTATATGGGGCAGGGATCAAGCATGAAAGCACAATGGAAGCGTTGAGGGCCGTTTGCAGAAATCGAAGGAGGTAGTGTGCAAGGCAAGCAGGGGCGCAGCGGCTGTTGATGGTGGTGTCAGCCATCAAAAGGTAAGGACAGGTATGGAATCAACATACCACTGCAAGAGGGTGAGTGAGTACTCAATGATTTGGGGACTATAGAGGAAGGGACTTGTCAAGACATGGAAAAAAAGGGACAGCACGAAGGGCACTCACCCTCTGGGGACTGTGGAGGGAAGGACTTGTCAGGGCACAGGAAGAAAGCCATCAAGCAAGGGACACAAGCCAGGGACCGCAGGGAGAGTGGCAAGTGAGGAGACAGAAAGAAAGCGGTGGAGTAAGGGGCACTCACCCTCTGGGGGCCATGGAGGGAAGGACACGTCAGGAATAGAACAAAAGAGGCGGAGTAGAGGGTGCTCACCCACTGGAGGCTGCAGAGGGATATGGCAGGACACAGAAAGTATGCAACATAGTGAGGGGCTCACCACCAGGAGATTGCAGAGGGAGGGATGCACCACAACACGGAAAGAAAGTGCGCACATAAATTGATTCTAAAAAAAATTGGAAAGAGTGACATGAGGGACACTCACGAGTTACTAGTAGGGATTGAAGAGGGAGGGACTTGTCAGGACATGGAAAGACAGGAACTGACAGAGACAAGAAG
>Ga0307510_10009638_pt1 | contig 11511 bp, 5 predicted proteins | sample 12_EM_MG_FD_207224 | JGI IMG/M metagenome (GOLD analysis project Ga0307510, IMG submission 207224) | Populus trichocarpa ectomycorrhiza microbial communities from riparian zone in the Pacific Northwest, United States - 12_EM | ecosystem: Host-associated > Plants > Roots > Unclassified | place... | reverse complement strand
CAAACTATTATAGTAGTGTCAATTTCACATATAAACTATTTTTTATATCAATTTTATTCATAAATTATTTTGATTTCTCAATTAAGGACTTCTATTATATAATCATTTAATAAAAAAGGTTAATTTTTGTATAAAATAATCTCGTTCCTTACCTAAAAAAGTACAATTCAGCTGAAAATATAGATGAAAAACATTTAAAATGATGGAAGTTCTCAATTGAGAATTTGTGAAAGTTTGCGAGTAAGTTTAGTGGTAAAATTGAGATATCAATATAGTTAGAGGGTGTTTTTTAAGTTTGTTAAGAAAAACCATCCATTTATACAACACATAGTCATTACATGTTTATTATGTCCACGTGTGTGTAACCAAAAACCAAACTAGAAAACTTGAATTTACCTTTTTATCCCCTATAATGAAAAACTAGTTTACATCTCAAATAAAATATTTTTTGAATGTAAAAAAAAAATACAAAGGCCATAGGAAATTATTTGACATTGTTATTAAAGAATTGTGTGGGAGTTTTCTCGACGTGATCTAGTCGACTTGACGGGTTTAAAGACAACTAGTAAAAAGCATGGTTTAAATTAAAAAAAACGATTTAAGGTGATTTTTTTTTAATAATAAGACATCGACATATTAAATCAACCAATGCTTCATAGTTTAACCCATCAAATCTGCTATCCAGATGATGAATTTTATTGGATTTAAGAACTATTTTTTATTTAATTATAAAATAATAATAAGGACTAGACTGTAATTAATGAGACCTCAAATATGGGCTGGGAAGATACAACATGACCCAATCCAGACCTATATTGAGATTATGCAGAGAAACCGAAAGAGAACATTAGCTTATTGAGGTGCTAAATGGGCCGAGCTTAGGTAAAAATTGGCATTCCCACTACTTGATTTTCAATGTTTATAAAAAAATTTCTATGGCAAAAAGAAGATCGGAGTATCCTTATCATTTTTATTCTAGGCACCGATTTTTTTTATAATGACATGATTGCTTTACTTTGTTAACTATTATAGAAATAAAATAATTATAAATTTTTCTAATTTTTTTTTTACTTTAATGATGACAAATCTGTAATTTTTATTTCTTAGAAAAAATTTTACTTGGATTTTTTCTCTTATTTTTTTTCATACTTCGCATATTTTTCACTTTATACTTTGCCTATTTATTACTATTTTTTGTTTTTATCTACATTCTTTTGTAATATATTTTTTAGTTTTTTCTTTACACTTTTTTTTTGAAAAAATATTTTTTTTACATTTAGAATATTTATCACTTTACACTTGAACTATTTATTCCATTCATTTATTCCTATTTCATTCTTTTGTAATTTGTTTTTGTAATCTTTTTTTTTCTTTGCACTAGATTAGATTGACCTGAGTCAATTCTAATTAACTCGTCTAGCTTATGACCCGAGTTTTGAGTCGGGTCATGAACCAAGCTAGATTTAATTACTATATAATCCTACTTTAAATTAGCTTTCAATCTCCCTAAAAGTAAAAATACGATTCGATTCAAAAATATTTTGGATATCAATCCACCTGTTTTGCCAAGATAAATTGTTAAAAACTATAATTCAACCCTTTTTGTCAAACGAAATCCATTAATATCAATAATAATTTTTTTATAACAAAATTGAGGGCAACCAACTCACTTTCTCTCTCCTCCCATGTTTCCCTGCAATTTTTTCTCTCTTCTCTCAAACTGAGAGATTTAAATGTGAATAAAATAAAATTTTCAATTAAAATGTAAAAAACCTCAAGAAACAAAGACCAAAAATAAAAAAAACAAAAACTTTGGGGAATAAAACAATAAAAAAATAGTCCATTTACAATGAAAAAAAACACGTGGGCTATTTATTTTAGTCTCAAATTCGATCTCTGAAGTTTCAATTGTTTTAAATGAATAGAATAGAATTTTATTTTATCAAATCACAAATTAACTTAAAATAAAAAATTATTCTTGACATCGCAAGAACCCTATATTAAACCGACCAAAACAAATCATTAAGTTCAATTCCAAATCAATTCGATATGAAAAGATCAAATTACAAGAAAAAAAGTGAAGTAACAAAAAAAAAACCAGTAGGAGTAACTATTACAATCCACGATGAATTTGAATTGTGTCCTTCTCATATTGCATTGTTATTGTTTTTTAAAATATTCTTTTTTATTTTATGTATATGATTTCAAAACATCATTACATGATTTATCAAATGTCGATTTTCCAACTCAAATTATAATTGTTTTTACAGATAGTAATTAAAAAAACAATGATTGAATTTAACATTAAAAAAAATGTCAACCCACTTTCCTAATTAAGAGAGAGTTCGGTGTTGAAATGAAACAGAGGAGAGAGAGAAACAATAAAATAAAAATGAGTTGTCAAAGCCACATCATCAAAGTTCCTTTGTCAACATGCGCGGTTAAATAAAAAAGCCACGCTAAGACAATTCCTATAATATCAAAAAAGTCACCTTTGAAGATAGGAGGAAATTGCATGCACTGTTTTAGTGTAATGGTTTTCTTACACGTGTCAGTCATTTTCTGTCCGTGATTTGTCAAAAAAAAAAATTGATATTTTCTGTCCGTGACTTTCATCAAACAACTTCCCATCATAAAAACAAAAAACATTTCCTCTTCACACAATCACCGCAGAATCGCTAACTACGGCCGCCGTTACCAGAACTCATAATTCGTCTTGTTTCGGTACCTTCATTTACCGCCAGAAAGACCAAATCCGCCTCTATGTTGATACTCTTCTTCAGTGGAACCAGATGCGTCATACACGCATAAGAACATAAAATTTAACTAGATTTTAGTGATTGTTTTTTTTTTTTTATGAAGTTTTGAATTCTGAGAATGTTGCAGAAAATGAAGCTGACTGCGGTTACAGATGTGAATAAAGTAATGGGGAGGCATATTGAGGACTCACTAGCAATACTACCTCCTCTACAGACTACATGACTCTTATATTTCACACTATAATGCTTTATCAAACTTGTTTATGTTGGGATCGGTGCCGGGCTTCCTGGACTGGTTTTGGCTATTGCTTGTCCTGCTGGTGAGTCCTTTTCTTTTCGTTTTTCTTTTTTCCTTTAGTTGTTTGTAGTGGGCTTTGTTTTATGTGATGCCATTGGTATTGCACTTTACTTGCAGTATGGAAAGTAACACTGTTTGGAGTCGATGAACAGGCGTTGCATTATCTTGGAACATGCAGTTTGTGTTACTGGTTTGTCAAATGTTGAAGTATGAGCGGAAGAGCAGAGGTATTGTTTGTTGCTTTCTGATTTTGATTTTTGATACGTTTAACTGTCTGAATAATAACATTTTTAGTGTACTTTAGACACATTGTAGCTGCCAAAATTTGTGTTTGACTTTATGTTTTCGGGTATTTGCTCTTTCATCACTTCTTGCTATAGGACAGAATTTAGGGAAGAAAGTTTCTTTTAGAGAGAAATTTGATGTAGCAGTAGCCAGAGCAGTGGCAGAAATGAGAATTTTAGGTAACTATAATAGCTTTCTAACTTAATGTCGTACGTGTTTTTTTTTTTTTTTTTGACTCTTCTAAGGAAGCTTAGTGTTAAAACTGGGGGCACTTGTTTCATTTGTTTTTCAGCGGGGTGTTGTCTTTATTTGGTTCGCGATGGTGGGTTGTTCATAGCTGCAAAAGGCTATAATCCTCAAGTGTGAATCTTTTTCAGATTTCAAGCGTCAACCCACTGTATGTTTCACTTTAAACTATTTTATTCTGTACAGTATGTTGACAAATTGATATTGTATATTTTATTGATGTTGATAAAAGTTCTTAATGGTTTACTTATAAGGAGGAAGCCCATGTATGTTCTAATTAGTTGCTTTCTAGAGTTTGAAGTTCTGAACAGGAAAAGTTTCTCCAGAAATCTATTTGTAGCTCATGGATTGTCTCTCTGTTTGTCAGTGGTTACCTTGGAATCTGTGATTTAATAAGTCACTCACCACTCATAGAAGCTAAAGATTGGGTTTTATAAATTCTCGAAGGACTCTGATTAATGATACACTACTGGTATAATAAAAGCCTTGTTTATAGACTGAAGGAAAAAAAAATTAATTAAGTTCAAAACTTCAATATCATACTGGGTAGAGGTTATTACAATAATCTGATGCCCAACACCTTCAAGTACTTTTGTGCTTTTTAATGGCTCTAATCTCAGTATGAATAGCCTGCTGTATACTTATGTTTTTCTTAATCTGTCATATACATGAGGTATCACTAATCTTCCTATATGTAGCAGGAGGAAGTAAGAAATGCAGAGAGGTCACTCCAATTGATGGGCGAATCAGTATTGCAACTGCGCTCAGGTACTATTGCTGTTTTATCAATTCAGGCCACTCAATTTTCATTCAATGATTTAATTAATCTTTTGATATGTATATGTGACGACTTATATTTCTGCTTGATATTATACAACGTTTATTCAAGGCATCAACTAAAACTTGTAAATTTGCTCATAAGAGCAGAGCAACTTGGCTTTTATTTTGGAGTTTGTAGAACATGCTGTGTTTATAGTTTCTAGGGAGAAATAACGTCTCCAAAGTTGAGGAACTATATGTCTGAAGTGATCTGTCTGAAAACTGAAAATTAAGACAAACACGAAGCTCCCTTTCTGTGGATTCCGTAAGAGCGGTTTTCCTGTAGAATCGATCCTGATTCATGAGCTAAAAATATTCAGGACGAGTTCAATCAGGTGAAAAGAACTGCACAGCAAGGAAGCAAGGAGAATCTCTTTGGAAGCCTAAACTCTTTGGTATCTTGCAATATTTAGAATCAACTTTTCTCATTAGGCAACACAGTTGCAAATCAATACTTCCTGCTTGCAAATTAATGAATTTTTTCTTGCTGCTCCTTGCTCATCAAGTCATCTGTCATTGAGTAATCAAGGGAATTTGGTTCATGTACACAAATGTGCATATGCATATGCCTCAATAAATCTTATATTATGTGAAATAAGTTACAAATTGTCGATATCTATTATATTTTAACTATACCTAATAAATTAGAAGGAACGGTGTGATTTAAGTATCACTAACTTGTAATAAGCAATTTGGTTTTCTATTTGCATGCGGTTTTTATTTTAGCATTACGTGCAAGAAAACGTAATAATCAAATGAAATAATTCAAATAGGGTAGCTATGAGGATAATCCCTAATGGTAATTCAATTATGGACTGATGCGGCAGTTCTTCTCTCATTTGCATAATGGTAGAGGGACCTCATGTTTCACTATGGCATCTTCCATGCCAGTTGTCAGGGCATCATTGCTGATGACAGCCATTGATTTGAGCATTCAACTGTTCAAGTTTTTGTAAGTTTATATACTCAGGTAAATGCCATTATTTGTGGGCAATAGTTGACTGCTTGCTTGTATTTATTTCATAGTTAGGTTAAAAGTCTCTTCTCTTTTTGTTTGATAATCTTTCTCTTCCATGTGGTGATGGCATTATGGGAACACGTTACCTAAGTTTAGGGAGGTAGAAAGTTTGAGGAGATTAAAGAGAAGGACAGTGTTATATATATTTTTAAGGGATTTATTAGATGAGTCTCACATCTTCAGATCCCTCTAATATCCTCTGCCTAAAATAAAGGAGTGGCTTTTGAAACCAGGGTACCGGCGGGAAGAGTAGGCTGGAATAATGGCCGTCTAGGGAAAAACGACTTCTACCTAACTTACTCTTCCACTTGTAACTTCTTTACGTAGGTCAAACCACTGATGATTCTTATAAAGGATAATTAATCTCAAGATATCTAGAATAGATATACCTTAAACACTGCATATGCCTTGGCAGATTAATTATATGTAAAGAAAGCAACTTTCCCATTTAATATTTAATCATTTTGCCTTTCTTTATTCTATTTGGGTTCTCTATTGTTTTCATCTTCAATATATAATGTCTAAAATGTTTCGTTGTCAAAATATTTCGTTTGTCTGTCATATTTATGAATCTTTTAATTCCCACTATCACCTTACAAGAAAGGAACTTGCTTCTTATGACAAAAATTGAGAGTGATGGAACTTTTCTGTATTCATTTGCTTTGCTTATTTTTTCTGCCATTGGTTCTTTCTTCTATCGCATGCAACTGCCTTGGAAAAAACATCTTCACTTGAATTATATACAACCCTTTTCCTCTACATTATTTTTCAATTTTAGCAGGAAATTAAGGAGAGGACTACCATATTGGAGTTATTGGGATGAATATAGACTTCTTGATATTGCGGTTCTTTACTGTTGCAGAACCCCCATGCTTCAACCTCATCAAAGAAGAAATAAGGGCAGCAACCTGGAAGATTTCTTGTATCTGTAATTCACTTATGCTTCCTGGTTGTTATGAATATGAAAGCTTACTTTAGCCTCTCCACTCATGGGGAAACCTTTTTATTGAATAGGATAAAGTAGCTCAATGTTTATTTTTTATTCTGTATTTTAAAATCAAAAGTTGGATTCATTTTATAGGTAGGATCACAATTCCAACCTCAGCTAAATGTAGAATGCGTTGGCAGTTTTGGAAATGAATATAAATATTAGTGTAAATGTCAGCACTCTATAATTTAAAGTATCATCTATGACCTTACTGTTCTCTCTGTCATCGAGCCCCACAAAACAATTATAATTCTTTGCATAAATTATAGAAAAGTATTCAAAGAGTTGGTGATAGAGGAGGTTCAATTCTCAGAAAGAAGCAGGCAAGAGAGGGGTATGCAATATGCATACCATCACGTCTCCTTTCTCATGTGGGTAAAGCTTCATAAAATTTCTCTTGCAGCACCAACTCCTAACAAGTTACATAAGATTTCAAGGAACCAGTTGGGACTCGTAACCACCGATGTGACAACACACCCATATATTGAGGAAATATTGTAACTCGGTAGGAGTTGGTATCTTATGTACAGTCATGGAAGCTACCAGGACTGTATAGAAGATAAAACGGCTGAATATATAGATATAACTTGTGTTTGTTTTTAAAAAGTAATTTTTTAATTTTTTAAATTTATATGTGTTTGTTTGTTATTAGAAAAGTTAGTTAAGAAAAAATACTTTCTGGTAAAAGAAAAATTTAGTTTGGTTTCCAGAAAAGTCTTTTCTTTTTATTTTAAGCGGAAAACACTTTCCGGAAATTGTGAAAAAATTAGAAATGTTATATTATTTGCTGATTATATCAAATTTGATCCTCAAACTTTTGATTGCTATATATATTTTGTTTTGAATATTTTTTTTTCAATTTTATCCCTTAGAATTTAATTTTTATATTAACTTTGATCCTTATTTTTATATTTACTTTTTCCTTATTATTTTTTAATTGAAATTTTTTATCTATCAAATTTGATTCTCATCTTTTTAATTATTACTTATTTTATTTGAAATAATTTATGAAATGTTAATTATTATTATTTTAATTTCTTCATCTTTTAATTTTTTTACTTTTTAGATTTGATCTTTATTATTTTAATTATTATTTATTTTATTTAAAATAATTTATGAAATTATATTTTTTTTTCAATTTCATTCTCATTCAACCTTTTAATTTATAAGATTTGTTCCTGATCATTATTTTAATAAATTTTAAAAAATAAAATATTAATAAGTTATTTTCTAGTTTATTTTCCATGACATAACCAAACACTGGAAAATATTTTCTAATTTATTTTTCATTACACTATCAAACATAAAAATATAAAAATTTACTTTTCTAGAATTTATTTTTTCTAAATTTATTTTTTTAAAAAAAAACTTTTCAGTAAATAAACGGATAAACAGGGCCTTAAAAGCAGAAACTTGCTATCAACATACGAGCAAATCACTCTAATGCATAATTAGTTTCAAATCGTGCAAGTACAATAATCATTCAACTCAGGGAGTAGCCCAGGATAGGGGAAAGATGGAAAGCGATGATAAAAAAGAAAAAGAAAAAAAAGGTATAGCAATCTCTCCATTTCTATTTACAAAAAGTACAGTCGAGACTCCAAATTTTAAGAAATCTTTTATAGAAGAGGGACATTGATTTGCCACACTTTGATATCACAGTCCAAACTCCCACTGTAAAGAAGAAACGATGCATCAGATGAGGAACGTCGGTCAATTGATGCCGTCAAGCACTTGACAGGGCCTCCGTGCCCTTCCAAAACTGCCAAGCAAGAGTAACTTCTATCAACACCTCTCCAAATTCTAATGGTTTTATCTGCAGAACCACTAAACACCAAATCAGAGACAACAGCTAAGCACAATATGGACTGTGTATGGCCCCTAAGGGCTCCCAATACCACCATGTTGCCATCATCATCCTTCTCCCATACTACTATTGATCGGTCACACGCACCGGAGTATAAAACAGACCCATCAGTGCTTAGCGCCAAGGCATTAATCCCAGACATGTGTTTTTCTAGCGTGGCAACCAGGGAGTGTTTGTTCTCTTCTGAACTTTTCCTCCACACCTTGATTTTCTTGTCGGCCGATCCGGTATAAACATTCCCGTCATTCGACAATGCCACTGCATTTATAGCATCATCATGAGCATTGGCTACCGACTCCAAACACTTGAAGTCATTCGTTCTCCATATTTTAATTGTCCGATCCCATGAAACGGAGTAGAGGTGGGACTCGTCACTCGACAAGGCAAGTGCAGATACTGTGTCAACATGATGAACCCATGTGCATGTTTTGTGCCTTCGAATCTGAACTTGATTCCTTGGCAACAGACTCTTAAAGGCACGGTCACCAAGTGTTGGTAAAGTGGCCAAACGTGTGTACTTCTGCTGATTAGTCTCCTGGTTATTGGCTTTCCATACTCGGATTTTGTTATCTTGATGAGCACTAAAGAGTTTTTCTGCCCAAACTACCAGAGACTTCACTGCACCGTTCCCCACAGCCACTACGTTGTTGCTTAGGTTTTCCTGATCTATTTCAGAATCTAAAGGGTTTCGCTTCCACAGTCGTATTTCTTTGTCAGAGCCGCTGTAGAGGAACTTTCCTGCGAGGGTTAGTGAGGATATATAAGAGGAGTGGCCTTTCAGGGTGGTGAGGCAGTGGTGGTGGGTGGTTGATAGGATTTCTTGGTGGCGATGATGGGGTTTTGAGGTGAGGAAAGGTACTGATGGGAGGCTTGGCTGCGAACAAAGTGTAGGCAGGTTTGCTTGAAGGTGGTCAGAGTGTGATTGAGAATCATAATCTGAGTAACTAGTCTGGTGGAATGACATGATTCCCACGTTAGAGAGGGGGGAGAAACACTGGGAGGAAGAAAGTGAAGTGAGTTAAATATAAAGAGGAAAACAATCATTTAATCAGGGTTAGTAAGTGATTAGAGAGACGAGATAATTAAATCAAGAGAAATTATGTATGTTTGGGAAAGTGGCCCAGTTGGACTATATACATATCGAGTTTTTTTTTTTAAAAAAGAAAAAGGTTGAGGTCTGTATCAACGATAATTTGATAGAGACCTGTTTGTTTTATGTACGAAGAAAATGTACCATAAAAGGACACCACCTCCTCCCTCCTCCCACCTCCCTCCCTCGCAGCCTCCAATGTCTAAAACAATGAGATTGATTGGTTCGCAGAGGATGAATTTGTCGATCGGATTATGATTTGTCTACTGTTGCTGTTGGGATTGATATTGAGAATCCTGTATTTTGACAAAGATGTTTAATTGAAGTTGACGAATAAACTTAATTTATTTTCGTAGTTTTTCTCAATAGTGGACGACAATTCCATGTTGTTTTATTGTTGATATATTGTTCAATTTTTTTTTTCAAATTATCATGAAGCTCTGCTTTTTGTTTTTTTTGTTTTTTTTGGTGTAATTGCATCATTTTTTTAGCTATCAACAAAGAAAAAACATTGAAAGACAAGGGAATAAATAATAATAAAAAAACTATAAATAAGTGATAGTTTTAAAGTTTATATAAAAAATTTAATTTAGCCCTTATATTTTAAAAATTATATATGTTCAATTCTTTGATATTTTTTTAATTCAATTTTATTAGGTTTGTCATGCTAGCTCATATTATCTCAGAGCTTTTATATCATCTTATTTCATTTTATATTTATATTAAATTTAGTTTTTATTTTTTTAATTTTTTTCTTTGGATCTTTTTTTTTTTAAATTTCATCTTTCAACATTTGATTGTTGAGAATTGGGTTTTCTAGGTTTTTTTTGTGTGTGTGGTGATTCCAGTCTCATAACCTAGATTAATGGTTTGAAATGTTAACTCGGATTGACACTAATATTTTTTATTTTATTTTTTTTTAGTTCATATTTTAACATTAAATTTATTAAAAATTGAGTTTTTATTTTTATTTTTTTCAATTTGCTTTCTACGATGATTACTCAATCGAGTTTGTCATGCTAACTCATATTAGCATGAGATTGTTTTTTTGTTTTTTTTTTGTTTTTTTTTAATTTTATTATTTAATATTATGTTATTTTAAAATTCAACTTTGTAATTTGTTTTTTTAATCTTGGTCATCATTATTATTTTTTTCTTTTTAGAATCGATATATTTATTCTCATTACTTTTTTTATTATATAATTAAATAAATTTATCTTATTAGACTCGATAGGGTATAGGACTGTGTAATCACAATTTTTTTCTTATGCTTTAAAACATATTAGCAAAAATTATTTTTTAAAATGACAAAAAAATCAACCTCACGAGCTGCAAAGCGCATGCCACCCATTGGGTATTCACCAAAACTGATGAGAGAGGAAGGGCATCATAGACTAGGTGGAATCAGTACATGTGAGCTAGCTGGGACCTAGTCTTAGCACAGCTGCTGCATATCCCTTTTATCTCCAAATTTGCGTCTCACTAAATTTGTTAGCCATGTGACTTCATAGCATTGCATTTTATGGTTAGATTTGTTCATACATGTAGGCCAATGACTAATAATTTGGGACTTTGTTCCCAGAGAAAAAGAGAAGTGGAATAAGTAGAACCATTGATTATATCAGCTGGGAAATCGTTTGGAGTACTGTTCTCTGAGAAATAAATTCTCCATCTTTTTCTTCCTTACCCTTGTATAGCTGTATGAGCCTGACTTTTCCTTTCACCTAAGTACGGGATCTGTGGTAGGTATATATGCTTGTAATATCTTAGATAAAATGCAGTGGGACAAGAGAAATAGGAAAGAAAATGATGCCTGGTTTGAAAATTATTGCATTAATGTCTCCTCTCAAGCAATTTCATGTATGGTGGCCGCTGGTGAGATGTCTTTCAATTATACTGCACTTCTTTGAATGTGCAAAACATGTACGAGCTGTTAGCGTAAATGGGTGCAGTGCAAATCAAGTAGGATTTCCTCATTTCGTAGGCTGGATCGCTAGAGGGAGCTGGTGATTCTTAATTCTTGTCCAGTCCCATTTTTCGTTGCTGTGATTGGATAGAATAATCTGAATTAAACCCATCTTGAATTATATTCTTATTTTTTTTTGCATAAAAATGATATTCATGAATAATTTTTATAAAAG
>Ga0307510_10009637_pt1 | contig 11511 bp, 13 predicted proteins | sample 12_EM_MG_FD_207224 | JGI IMG/M metagenome (GOLD analysis project Ga0307510, IMG submission 207224) | Populus trichocarpa ectomycorrhiza microbial communities from riparian zone in the Pacific Northwest, United States - 12_EM | ecosystem: Host-associated > Plants > Roots > Unclassified | place... | reverse complement strand
TGTTTTTAAACTCGGCCCGGTGGTTAACCTGGCTCAAGGGTCGGGTCATGGGTTTTGCCCGGGTCACCAGGTCAACCTCATTTTTTTATAAATCAAAACGACATTAATTATTTTGGTAAAAAAATAGTTAACAGATTGCAACCGGGTTTTTGACCGGGTCTTGTCGAGTCAGGCGGATTTTCAACTACCCTTATTTTTTCATAAACTCATCTCAGTTCCAGTCCCGGGTTAGTCGGGTTCCAAATCAACCCGTCAGACCAGACCGAGTTTTAAACTATTATATATATATATAAAGCCTGGTAATAAAAATATGTCCACGGCAGTTGAATATATTTTGAAGAACACGAATCTTTTTAAGTTTTTCGTTAATTTTTTTTTGTGTGTACACACCTATAGCACGTATATGGGTTATTTCCATTTTCTATGTGTTCTTATAATATTTTACATGTTCTTCCTACTTTAATGGGTCAAATTACTATTTTTATTTTTATTTTAAATCAAAACTTCATTTTTCGAAGTAAAAGAATACATTATCCCTTTTTCTTTTATTCTTTATCATATAAAATATGTTGAATTATTACGAACACAAAAATAAAGTGATTTTATAAATTACTTGAGGGGCAACTAGATCATTCATGTAACTCCATTTGTCACTTGTCACATCATGAAAAGGAAATTAGATATATATATCATCCATTACTTGTCGCATTAGTCATTGATATTAACGTGGATCACATATACACGGTAAGTCGATCATCTACATGACATCATTCATCAAATCTTTTTATTCTACAATATATTTATTATATTTATAAGGATTTCACAAGACTAATTGTTTGTATGAATATAATGACTTAATAGCGTTTATCCAAGAATAATAAAATTATATCATTTTCAGGGTTGAGCGGATGGTCGAAAAAGCCCGTTAATTGACTTCAAAATCTGATTTTTCCGGGTGGGTCGGGTCAATTTTTCCTTACCCATAATTACTTCATATTTTATTCCTGGCGGTCAACGATTAAAGGTGAAGCTATAGTCACAAGCAACATTGACTTTTAATAGCGGGCAAAACGACACCGTCTATCTTCTTCCTGAACACTATTAAACATCCGAATTATGCGCGTGAAAACAACGGGGGAAGCAAAACGCAGCATCTATAATTCTATACCACACAAGTCAGTAATTGTTAACGTAAACAAACGAAGAGGTGAATTGATCGTCTGGTGAGACCTCTCCAGTTTGCACGGTCGCTTCCTCAATATCTTTTTTTTTTTAGCGCAAATAAATTGCAAATATTCGGATCTTTGGATCTGTAAAAAATGGGCGACGGGATTTTTGGCCCAACCATGGATCTGATGCGATCGGAGCCGATGCAATTAGTGCAACTTATCATTCCTATCGAGTCAGCTTATCGCACCATTTCTTATCTCGGTGACCTCGGCCTCTTCCAATTCAATGATGTAAGCTTTTGAGATTTTCTGTTGTTTGATTCCTCTGCTTACCAAACCCTAATTACCTTGATGATTCTGTCAACATTTGTTTTAGTTAATGATTTGCGCAATGTGATTTCGTTGATTTCAGTTAGGATAGACTTCGATTGGATTTGTTTTGATTTCAATGATTTCAGCATTGCGTGTTTGCAGTTACGAAATTGAACCAGAAGAACTTGAGTTTCTGTTTCGTTTTTTTGTTCTTACGTTTCAGATTTAATATATTGATGGTGTGTTTTTACTGTTTTATCCAGCTTAATGCGGAAAAGAGTCCGTTCCAACGGACGTATGCTGCTCAGGTTTGGTTTTGATGTTGTAGAGATAAATTCTGTGGTGGAAAATGTTGTTTATTATTTGTTAGGCGTTGAACTTTCCTTTCGCTGTGTAGATTAAAAGATGCGCAGAAATGGCTCGCAAGCTACGTTTCTTCAAGGAGCAAATGAAAAAGGCTGGGTTGTCACCGACAAAATCTTTAAGAAGTAGTGATGTTGATCTGGATCGTTTGGAGGTATTACTGTAGATTTTTAGTTTTTTGGACTATGCTTTCTTGGAATTAGAACTTGTTGAGATGTATTGAGGCAAAGTTTTGTTTCGTTTTGGCATGAGTAGGTGGCGCTTGGAGAACTGGAATCGGAGCTGATAGAGATAAATTCGAATAATGAAATGCTACAGCACACTTACAATGAACTATCAGAATATAAGCTTGTCTTGCAGAAGGTATGGCTTCTTTTGCATCCAAAGCCTTTGGTGTGATGATGAGACCTATAATTCTCGTCGATCTTTGTATAGCCCTGTAGTGCTTGAGATAATGATCTTTCTCCCGCACACATTTGCACACACCACACATTATTTCTACACGTAGATGAACCAGCTATTGGCCTCTTCTATGAGGAGAAACTTCAGTAACAAATGCTTTCACATTTTACTATGAATGTACTCAAACCTGGAATTTTGAATATTATAGAAATTAGGATTGTGTGATTTACTTTGAAAGTCCACTGGAGCTCTGAAATGGGTTGTATTTTTTTTGTATCTCATGTCAGGCTGGTGAACTTTTTCACTCTGCTCAAAGCAGTGTTGCAGCTCAGCAGAGTGAACTTGAAGCATATAACACTGCTGAAGCATCCATTGACAGTGCATTATTGTTGGAGCAAGTACTGATTTTGGTTTTTTGTGTTCTTTATCATAGCAGCTGAAAGTTTGTCATTTTCTGCAAACTGATGCTTAAAAATCAACATTGTTTAGGAAATGACAATGGATCCATCAAAGCAAGTTAAGCTGGGGTATATCAGTGGTCTTGTTGCAAGAGAAAAGGCAATGGCTTTTGAAAGGATTTTGTTTCGAGCAACTAGGGGCAATGTCTTTTTGAAGCAATCCGTGCTTGAAAATGCTGTTGTTGATCCCGTGTCAGGGGACAAGGTTAATTCCTGCATTTGTTTGTTCTTCATTTCTAGAATTGGATATACAGACCTTATTTTGAGAAACTCGTGATGTATCAATTTACAGGTTGAAAAAAATGTATTCATTGTCTTCTATTCTGGTGAAAGAGCAAAGAACAAGATTCTTAAACTCTGTGAAGGTTTTGGAGCAAATCGCTACCCATTTATGGAGGACCTAAACAAACAGTTTCAGATAATTTCTCAGGTACAAACTATGATTGCTCATGTGTCTTACCTCTGATTCTTGTGGATTAGAAGCCTGGCACACTGAAAATTAATTACTTGGTCAATTTTAGAGAGCAAACGATTATTTCTATGTTTCTTCTTGAGGATTCTGTTTATTATTCTCTCTGTTTCATCTTTTTTACCATCTGCTCATTAACTTGATTACACAGAAGGATTGTGAATTGCTTTTGCTTTCTTTCCTTTTCTTTCTGGCTTTTTGGGCACTTTACTGCCATTTGGTCTATGCAAACATAAAGCATACTCTTATTACTCAAAAGTAAAGGGAGTTCACTCCCTGTCAACTGGCAGTTAATCATTGGGACAGTAGATCCAAGTACAGCATGTCGAGGTTGAAACTACATGCCTCAAGGTTCATAAGAATTTAATCTGCCATCACTTTATGTCCATAGACATGAATTTGTTAGTGCATGGTAGTGTGGCCTTATGTGTGTTATTATATAGGCATATAAATAAACGAGTAACAGTTTCAGGGGGGAAACTGAAGAAAAATGCTAAATCAAAGTTTATAAGAGACATGCTTTTCGCTTGATGCTTTGGATAGGGAAAAGTTCAATGAACTGGACAATACCCTTAATAATAAAGCAGCAGAGCATCATTATCTGAAGATAAACCTAAATCCCTAGCTAGTTTTAGTGTGGAAGCAGGTGAAGCTGAATAATTGCACTAAAGTCCTAATTCATTTACAAATAATGTTTAGCTGGTAGCAAACTGAAGATTTAAAAAGAGAGTGCCTTATTCCCATTTTTGAAATTAACCTTGAGTTTTTCTTTAGTACTTTGTCATAGTTCCACTAGCATCTCTGTCCAATTTTCTAGAATCAAGTTCAAACTCCAGTCTGATGTAAAATTTGTAAATTCACTGATTTCTAGGTGTCTGGAAGACTTGCTGAGCTTAAAACTACTATAGATGCTGGGTTGGCGCACTGGAGCAATTTGTTACAAACCATTGGCTTTGAGTTTGAGCAGTGGAATTTTCTGGTTTGTTTGGGTCATTTTACTTCATCCTTTGGATCATTGCTGGGAATAATAGAAGTTGAGTTAAGCTGAGTTGAATCTTTTTTGTCAACTAAATTTGTGTCTTTTAACTTGTACAGGTGAAGAAGGAAAAATCTATTTACCACACTTTAAATATGCTCAACATGGATGTGACAAAGAAGTGTCTTGTTGCTGAAGGTTGGTGCCCAGTTTTTGCAACAGATCAGGTTTGTGGTGTTAACTTGTATTGCTTGGGGCTTGGTTAAATCTTGCATGAACCGTAACTATTAAACCATTTCATGGTTGTTTCTCTTCAGATACAAAATGGACTACGGCGAGCGACTTTAGACAGCAGCTCACAAATTGGAGCCATATTCCATGTTTTGCAGACAAAGGATTCACCCCCTACCTATTTCCGAACAAACAAATTTACTTCTGCTTTTCAAGAAATTGTAGATGCATATGGGTGAGTTACTTGTGTTTCAGACAATACAAGGGGTCTTTAATTTTTTAAAGTAATTTTTGGCAGGTTAATTGATTATCAGGGCTCTATCATAACTGTAGAAGTTTTCTGATGCCTTTAAGATAGGAATGTTAATGCCAGAACACGACCACTCTGTTAGCATTGACAGAACTTACAGTTTCTCTAATAATTGATTGTTTGTTCCTTGTTCTCTTTGAGCACAGAAATTATGGTAGTTGAGAGACAGAAAACTAGTCCATTGTTGTTGTTAGTATGGTCCATCTTATCATGTAAAGTTAGTTTGTGACCAAAGCTTATTTAGTTGATATTATATGTTTTTGCATTATGTCCATCCCACTAATTCAATACTGTTCATTTTATCTGCATAAACAATCTAGGGGTGGTTCTCTTTGTCAATACACTTAGCAGAATGAGCGAATACAGTTGACTAGAACATTTCTCCCACTCCATGACTTGTAATCATGCATCATTCTATTTGACCAGTTCACTGTTACAAAGATGAAATAGAGGTGTTAACTGACAATTTTTTCAGGGTTGCCAAGTACCAGGAAGCAAATCCTAGTGTATACACAATTGTCACATTTCCCTTCCTCTTTGCTGTTATGTTTGGTGATTGGGGCCATGGTATTTGCTTGCTGTTGGCAACATTATATTTTATTTTCAGGGAAAAGAAACTTTCCAGTCAGGTAATTGTGATACAGCTCGTGTCTTAGCTAGCTCTTCCTGTCAATTGTCGCATACTTTAGCTTACTTGCTTTTGTAAACAACAGAAGCTTGGAGACATTATGGAAATGGCTTTCAGTGGCCGTTATGTGATAATGATGATGGCAATTTTTTCAATCTACACGGGGTTGATATACAATGAATTCTTTTCGGTTCCATTTGAGCTGTTTGGGCTGTCAGCCTATGGGTGTCATGACCAGTCTTGCGGGTATTAACCAGTACAAATTTACTCGTATGCATGTGTGGTTCAACTTTCCCTGTAAATTATCCATGCTCTCTTTGTATTGTAGGGATGCTTCTACTGCTGGTCTAGTCAAGGTTCGTGCCACTTATCCATTTGGTTTGGATCCTAAATGGCATGGTACCCGGAGCGAGTTACCTTTTCTTAACTCGATGAAGATGAAGATGTCAATTTTATTTGGAGTGGCCCAGATGAATCTTGGTATCATAATAAGTTACTTCAATGCAAAGTTCTTCGGAGATAACATAAATATCTGGTGAGCTATACTCGATTCCTGCATGCAATGCATTGATTCAAATATGTTACAGCATGTCCTTGTGGGAATAATCAGCATAATGATGATTTTAAGTTAATGGCCATTCCTGAACATCCAGCTCTCTTTTTGAGAGAATTTGATCTTATAAACATGAATGTCCTTGTTTGTTGGAGTGGAGAGATGGGGCCTTGGGGGCATGTAGATATAGATTCTTTGCTTTTCATTGCTTGTACCTTTTTTTGCCCCCTTATTTCCATCTTCGGAATTGACTGGAAACTGTTGCATTGTTTTAGGTATCAATTTGTGCCCCAGATGATTTTCTTAAACAGCTTGTTTGGTTACCTTTCGCTCCTCATAATAGTGAAATGGTGCACTGGTTCACAAGCTGATCTATACCATGTGATGATATACATGTTTCTAAGTCCCACTGATGATTTGGATGACAATCAGCTTTTTTTCGGCCAGAAATTTTTTCAGGTATTATCTCTTTTATAGTGATTGTGTGGAAATTTTCCCTCATGGCTTAAGGAAAACAGACTAGCTAACATGTCCTGTGTTTCACCACTAGATCTTGTTGCTACTATCAGCCCTTGCTGCTGTCCCATGGATGTTGTTTCCAAAGCCTTTTCTATTGAAGAAACAACATGAGGAAGTATGCTCGATCTTTTTCAAATGCATTTGTTGCTATAACTCTTTTGTAAAAATATCGTTAACTCTATTTTCCCTAAATGCCTTGTTCAGAGGTTCCAAGGTCAATCATATGCACGGCTGGACAGCAGTGATTACTCTCCTGAAGTCGAGCCGCATTCTGTTTCTCATAACCATGAGGAATTCGAGTTCAGCGAGGTGTTTGTTCACCAGCTTATACATACCATAGAGTTTGTGCTCGGAGCAGTGTCGAATACGGCTTCATATTTACGTTTATGGGCCCTCAGGTTGGTTCTTCTAGTAATTACTTGATATTTATATTTTCAAGCTAAATTTTCACCCTTCTTTGAATTCTTGTTTGTGATTGCTCATTAGAATATGTTCATTTCTCCGTTTCCTGTCTAAAGCAGAGGAAAATCAATTTGATTGTTAAGATCTTATGTCAATATGCCTTCCTGACACATCTCTCGCGTTTAAAATGAATGTCGGGTACTTTTATGCATTCTAGTACAGGAAGTTAACTGTTTAATATGAGTGAATTATTTGGTGATTTTTCAGTCTGGCCCATTCAGAGCTAGCAAGTGTATTCTATGACAAGGTTCTTCTTCTATCCTGGGGGTGAGTTCTCATGTCCATGTTTTGGCTTGTGATGAAAGCAACTTGACGTCACAAATTTGATCAAGCAATGTAATGAATCATCTGTGAATGACTGCAGGTACAACAGCATCTTAGCTCGCAGTATTGGCTTGATTGTATTTATATTTGCAACTGTTGGTGTCCTACTAGTGATGGAGACCCTTAGTGCATTCCTACATGCCTTAAGGCTTCATTGGGTAGAGTTTCAAAACAAATTTTACGTGGGAGATGGATACAAATTCTATCCATTTTCATTTGCTTCGCTTGGTGAAGATGATGAATGAGATACGTTAACTGAATAGAATAGTCACAGGCTTAGATAGGAAATAGGACTCATCATACATTGATGAAAGTATAGCAAACTTGCAATCCTGTTAAACATGATCAAGGAGCTCGAGAAAGCTAACTGAAGAAGTGCTCTTCCGAGTTCGGAAGAACCTGCTCGTGAGGAACAACCAATTTCGCAGTGTTCATGATTATTGAATCAAGCCTTGCTGGTGTGGCTGCCTATTCCCTGCACGTGGATTGTCGAGATTGACCTTGATCAAGAGCAACTATAAAGGAAATTTGTTGCATGATGCTTCTAGAATTTTGCCAGCCAGTTAGCAAATAAGAAGCTTATCCGAAACTCAGTCATTGTACAAGCTTCAAGAATTTTTGCCTGTTAGAATTCATGGTGTGGTGGCTGTATTCTTCGTCACTGATTGTTAGGGTACTGTTGTGCAATATTGTCTAGTTAGGAGAAGAAAGTAATCAGTGTTGAAAATAGACATTGAACTCTCTTTGTAGATGAGTAGTTGGGAATATAACACGAGGTTTCTCAAATTGTTGAGAGAAATTTTCCTAAACACAGAGAAATAAATGAGAGAAGAAGGACAAGTTGACATGTTGTGCTGGCTACATGATGTTCTTAAAAAGCAATAAATACATTATTAATGAGATTGAGCAATGCATAAACCCTTAGTCTTATACAGAGAATTCTGGCATAAAATGATTTTAAGTACTAACATCACCTATATCATGATAACTTTTGCCAGAGATTCGTTGAATCTTACACTACGCTAGATATACATATATGTGTATATAGCGCCAATACACATCACACTTCATATATATATAGACGAGCGCGAGCACCATCTAAGAATTTAGTGCTTCAATAATCAATACGCCAAGGGCACAACAATCTACTGAGCTGTAGTGTGAATTGCAGCAACAGTTGAAACCATGGAATCTACACCACAGATATTGCGACCCCTGCAGATTTTGTAATAGCCATTCTCTCCCCAATTCTGTCCCCATGAATTCTTGATAATCCAGAAGGGCTTTTCCTTAAACCGGATAGGAGCATAACCAGCGGATCCATACCCCACCAGTAGCACCCCGTGATCCTGACGCTTCGAGCAAATGTATGGGCATGAAACTCCACCTACATATGTCTGCATAAAAGCTGCATTGATCGCCACTGCACCATGGAAAGTAGAAGGAAAAAACCTTACAATTAGTGTGTCCAGTAAGAGTACGCAAAATAGAAAATCTCAACCGAAGGGGTTGATGAGAATACAGATACCAATGCCTGCGCCCAGAGGTAGCTAAAATACCTGAGAGTGGACCATGCTTCACCAGATTCGCAGCAATTTGATCTTCATCGATTGAAACAACACTGAAGTTAGATACGGATGCTACAACTTTGCTCTTGTCAAATTTGCAAGTGCCACCGTCAGTTCCAGTGTAAGGATAGTCTTCCTCACGTTCAAGTCCACCAGCCTTGAGTGCGTACTCAAAGGCATTATTCATCAGCCCACCGTCGCAGCCAGAGTCACAGGCACCATATTCTTCTGGATCACACTGCAAGAAATTAGAAATACAGCAGGGCATCAAAATTAGAAATCATGACCCCAGTAACTAAATCTTCATGTCTCCTTCGTAAGCTAAAAAAATCCACTTTCATGTAACAAAATTGAAATCCTCGGTGTCTTTCATGGAGAAATCGAAGAAAGACAGGATCAAAAGCGTGGAAATAAAGAAGTCAAACCTCATGGTCGCAGTCCACAAGCTGCTGCTCACTCAAGCTCGCAAGCTCTCCTGTGGCTAAATAATGAGCTCCTTCTAACGCCCCGGTAGCACTAAACGACCAGCACGATCCACACGATCCCTACAAAAAAAAACCCAACATGATAATACAGACACCATGGAAAAACCCGAAAGACAGAAAAGCTGGTCTGAGGATACTTCGCATCTACAACAAGAGGGAAAAAAGAAAATGGATATTTAAAAACCTGGTCTTTGACTTCTGTAACGGCACCGTGATCGCGCCAGTCATAATCAGTAGGTAGATCAGTAGTAGGAAGGATCGGCGCCTTGTTAGCGTCCGTAGGCAACCGTAGCCGCCGCTTCAATCCAAGGAACTGGCGGCGGAATTCTTTCGGTGTCAGGTCAGAGAACTTGGTGACGCCGTGGGCGGCGGTGGGGTCTATCATCTGGTGTTTCTTCGCACGGCGAAGATTAGCTTTGAAAACACCAAATCGGTAATCATGCTCTTCTTGAGTCGCGTATGTTTTGCCGAATTTGGATTTGAAAGAAGTGAAATGATGCTCTGCGTTAAGGAGATCATCCTCGCCGTCTGATACGACTTGTATGATTAAAGGATCGTCGAGGTCGTTGGAAGATACTGTGGATGCGACTGCGGAGCTTATGAGTGTAAGAAGGAGTAGAGCGAGCAGAGCAAAGCGCTCCATTGTGTGGCCAGGAAAGTCTGTGCAGTGGAAGGATAGATAGGAGATATTTGTAAGCGGGGTATCCCCAGAAGATTGTGGTGGCTGCCATTGTGATTGCGACACGTGTAGTTTTGCAGGCAATTTTTATGAACTAGGGGACAAGAAAGGGAAGGTGGGAAATTTGACTTTAGGATTTTGTGAAGTGAAATGGAATATATTTAAAGTTCATAAAAAATCGGCAAATCTGTCGTCTTAGAAATCAGTAAATTAATTGAGTTATTTTCAATATTTATAAAAGTTAATTTAGAATTAGTTAAAGTAAAAAAATGAATTATTTTGGTTAAAAAATATTTAAAAAAATTGATTCGATTATGTTTTAATTTCAAAAATCAAAATAGAAAAAATAAGGTAAAAAAAGCTTATTATAAATTAAATAGATGTCAAAGATAATTCAAATTTTGTGAATTAAATTGAACTTACTTAATTTTTAAAAATATAAAACCAAACTAAACTGAATTATTCAAATTTATTAATTATTTAGTTCGATTCTAAATTTAAAAATAAAATCAACTTGACTGGATTTTTTATCTAAACCCGAACAATATGCCCACCCTTATCCGTTACATAATAATAATAATTGAATAAAATTAAAATTATTTATACTCAAATACATTTCAGTAAATGAATACACAAATGCTAAAAAACAGCATATTGCTTGTATGGAGTGAAGTGGACCATGATGGTCACTTGGCTAACGACGTTTTCCCGAAAAGCTTGCGCTCCTTGGATGTGGGCTGGTGGCCTTGGATTTTGTTGCTTTTATTTGTCGATAATTATGTTTTTTTTTAATTTAATTTTTTTATTTAAAATTATTTTTATATTTTTTTAGATTTTTTAATATGTTGATATTAAAAATAATTTTAAAAAAAATATTTTAATATATTTTCAAGAAAAAAGCAATTTAAACCGCAACAACTGTCACATTCTCAAACACCCCCACCATCTTTGTTTTCATTTTCATGCTGAGCACGTGATATTGCTTTCTTGAATATTTACTTGAATATTTATTTAGGGAATATTTGGGAATGTAGTAACGGTTATTTTTTAAAGTATTTTTTACTATAAAATACATTAAAATAATATTTTTATTTTTAAAAAAGTTATTTTTAATATCAGCACATCAAAACGATCGAAAATATTAAAAAATTAATTTGAAAAAAAATTAAACAATATTTTTAACACACAAAAAAAAAATCGCTGTTATATGCAAAGCATATTATTGTTTTAAGAATAATTGAGTACGAAATTTCAAATATATTTATTATTAGAGTCCTAGAGACATACGTAATTAGTCATTTAAAACTTGAAAGAAGAAGACAAAAGGAAGGCTGGGAGCCTGGGAGCCTGGGACCACGGGACGGAAGGATGAGGAAAATGAAATGTTTGTTTGACTGGAATGGAAATTACCGGCTCCTTTCCTGTGTTGTCGTTGCTGGTGAAAACCATGTGATTTCAAATTTGATTTTTTTGTCATCTTCAATTCACGCTCTACGGAACACAGAGCTTGTGCTGACTAGGAATGGAATAAACTTTTGTTTTTGTATTTTAAAAAAATTAAATTTTATTTTAATTTTTTAAGTTAAATTAATTTTTTTATGTG
>Ga0307510_10009635_pt1 | contig 11512 bp, 14 predicted proteins | sample 12_EM_MG_FD_207224 | JGI IMG/M metagenome (GOLD analysis project Ga0307510, IMG submission 207224) | Populus trichocarpa ectomycorrhiza microbial communities from riparian zone in the Pacific Northwest, United States - 12_EM | ecosystem: Host-associated > Plants > Roots > Unclassified | place... | reverse complement strand
GGCTCGGCATTTCACCTTGTTTGGCGTGTCCATTATAACGAAGTACACAAAGTAAGTTTTAGTCGATGTGGGATTGTGCTCCTCCCTACTACTTGTGCAGCTTGAAACTTGGTGACTAAACAAGTTATCTTTTTCTTTGTTGCTCTTGTTTTATTTTCCATAGACATGGACACTTCTTCTCTCAGATTGCAGATCGCTTTGTCATTTGAATGGATATGTGTATACATAGCAGGATACATCCAGATCTTGTTCAAATTTACAGTACCCCGAGTAAGAGAAGTTGAGATGCTTGAAAAAATTTTCAATGAATTCATTAAAAACCAAGAAAGTGAAAGGTAAGACTGAACTCGGCAGCAATTAGTGTAATGCAAATCAAGATGAATGCTTCCCGTTTGGTAAACAAGTTAATTAGCATGTCATTTTATTAAATAAGGAATAAAGTCCAGATCTCTAGATGCGAAGGTGTCGGTGGAGCTCAGGCACATGATTGGTTGGCTGTTGTGTTTGCATTGATCATGAGTGTTATGCAAATGCTAGCATCTTGTATAGTTGAATTAAGCAGCCAAAGACATAAATTCAAAACCAGTTCTTTATGTTGTTTTCCTTGCACTTCTGAGTAACTCATTAGTTTCCAAGAGCTTATTGGTGGCATTTAATATTGTGGCTGTTAAGCCACCGGAGTAACAGTGCTTTAGCACTACCTGTTGGAGCAAGCTCCAACTAGTGGTACTTTTACTACTAATACGGTGGCTTACATGCAGATCAAATGATAAGTTTTCAGTATTGTTGGGCTAGGTCGCTAGATATTAAGGGTTGATTGACAATTGAACGGATGCTTTTCAGACACAACAGCAGCCAGTTCTAAAATATCCAGTCAAGAACAGGCAAGCATAAGAGGAAATATATGGTTATGATTAATCTCGGCAACATCATAACCATACATGAAAGTCCTGATTTAAGCTTGTAATCTTTATCATTCGTTGGCAACGAGAAAAAGTCCACAATAACACAGGTCCGAACTGAAATCCCTGGTGTTGCTAATGCAACATGAGCAAGATGGGATGAATAAAAAGCAGCTGCGTTGCCCAGTTGTTACACAGAGCCATTTCTATGTCCATTCATACTGTTCGGCACTGAATTATCATATAAAGTTTGCAAACAAGTCTGTTCTTCAGCAGACATTTGGAGATGTTAGCTTCAGCTCACAACACATCTTCTGTTAATCGCCATTGGGCGAGTAGCTTTGGGCTTCACAGACAGGCAAATGTCAACTCTCCCTCGTTCTGCTATCCAAAAAAGCAATCAGGATTCTGTATCTGGACGAACATGAGTCTCGTAAATATCCATTAGGCAAGCACCTCAGAAAGAGGATTTTCTTTCTTAACTGGCTGATATGAGTTCAGGGAATAGACTGTTCTCCATGGAACAGGGATCTTCCAAATTGCCTTTCGTCCAGAAGGACCTGATGGCCTAACTCCTGGGATAGTCAAAAACAAGGCCCTCAGCTACACATCTTGTCCTTGCATGGCCAAAAAGCTTGCTCACAATAGCCAAAGCAAAATCTGTTACGGTAGAAAGTCCCTTGCTTGTGATCAATTTACCGTCAATAACTACTTTGGCACCATTTGATACATTGTTTAGGTTGGTCACAACAGAGGGGTGTGCAGTGGCTCTCTTATCCTATAGTTGGGAAGAAAAGCAGATCCTTCAGCGTCCTACTGTTTAGAAAAGAGATTTCAATTAGTTCAAATTACCTTTAGTAAACCCTGTCTGTGAAGAACTGCAGGGGAAGAACAAACTGCTCCATATATTCTGCCAGCTGTATATTGCTCTTGGAGCAGCTTCTTTAGAACCTTAGATTTGTGTAGCCGCTCAGCCCCAGCATTTCCTCCCTGAAAGGACACAGCAAATCAAAACTCTTCAAGGATACAACACAAACACAAAAGTAGATGTCAAAGAACGCACTAGACAGCAGCCTCAATTTCAGAAAGATCTATAATATTTAGCAAAACCTAGATTTTGGAATGTGCTACTTGTTGAGCACTTCATCCCAAGAAATGTGGCATGGCGTTAACCTGAGCAAATGATAACAGCTAATGCAGTAATTTCAGTAGCCCAAGCTACCGACAGTATCTCCACAAGATGTTGCAAATTACCTTGAAGCTGAAGTTTTTTTCATCAACATAAAGCTGAAGTTAAGACTACCAATGTACTCAAAGCCCTCTTATGATATTAGACTAGTTTGCAAGGTCCAAAGGCATCTGTTGATATCACAGTGGGAATTCCAAAGACTATAAAACCCTCACAACTCTATTAGGAAAGAATGCAAGAAAAGCAATTTTCAATATTATAAAAAAAAATTGAGTTGTCTTACTGGTAGAATGATTAGATCATATACTGATTCAGCAGCATCACCAATTAACTTGTCAGCGACAATTTTTATGCCTCGTGATGCCAAAATTTGCACTGATTTTTCAATTGAAGCAACCACAACATCCACCTTTGCCCGCCTTAAAATATCTACAATAGCAACTATTTCAATCTCTTCAGAACCATTTGCAATTGGAAGGAGAACCTGTGTAACATGTGGAAGATTAATTTGATGATAAATAGGAAGAAACTCAAATGCACTAGGGATGAGAAGACAAACAAATGCTACAAATTGGGATTGCACAGGGATGCGGGAACTACTTCATGAAGCAACTTTACGCAAATGATTAAACTAGAGATGCATTCAAAAAATATCAGTGCGTCCACCTAGCAACTGAAAAAATGCAAAATTGTTTCAAATATGAGGAGCTCTTGTTTTTAATGTGTTCCACATCCCCGCATCGAGTGTTCTCCAGACAAAGAAGATTATAAACCAATAGGTGATTAACAGAAACAGGAAGGTAGAAGAAACTTACACGAGGATTGTGATCAAAAGACCATTCAACTTTGTTATATTCTTCTTTTCTCTGGGTGTCATCATCAGCTTGCATTAGCTAATATAAGGTGTAAAGAGATGTTAGCTCAAGATGATTAACCACAAAGCATCTTCCAAAGGGTAAACATGTAAGAGAAGACAAGTCAGTTGACAGATGAATCTTTTACAAAACAAAAGAAAACAGCTCACCTGATCTATGCATTCCATACACACAGTCACTTATCAAATTTCTCTACCTTTTGTCATTGGTTTTCTGTGCATTTTTTAAAAATCCTATAAAAAATCATTACATGGGTAAAAAGTAGTGACGCTTTGAAGATATGAACTAAATGAAGATATCACAAACTCTTTGCATTCTGTTTTAGAAAACTTGAAGGATCACTAAGGTAATTAATGCTTTAACTCATACTGCTTCTTTCATACCATCCAGACTTTCTTTCCCCACTATAAAAATACTGTATTAAAGGATAGAAAGAAATCCATTCGATCCTTCAATAATCTGACTGAACAAAAAATATTTAAGATGTGCATGACGAGGTCTGAATCCCAGTTGAGTTAAATGAATGGACAGATGCCAAAAAAAAAAAAAAAACTTGAATAATTTGTATTGCTTTCAGCAGAATTTGTTGTGCTAAGATCCTAGTAATTAACAGGATAATAGAAATTTTATGAGCCTGTTATCAGGCATTTCATTTCAGAATTCTGCACAGAATCTTCAATGGTATGAAAAGTTGAAAACAGTTCGCTAATTATCCCTGTGAACTTCAGCAGATCATGTCCAGAAAAAAAGGCAGAGTTTAAATCATGATTATACACCACTGAAAAAGGTAATTTTAACTTCTATTCAATTAGGAATAAGAGGTTCACAGTAAAGAATGGCATGACTAAGCTGCACATGCTTTCGATGCACTTAAGTTAATGACAGGAACTTGATTTCCAAAATGCTATGTTGACGCATGCATGAAAAGTAAAAATGAAACTGGCAAAGCAATTAAACTTACCAACAATTGTCCAACCTCCTTGGCAACAGACTCTCCAAACAGCTGGTCTACTAAGGATAGAGCAAACTCGAAAGAAGTTCCTGGACCGCGGCTTGTTGTAAGCTCTCCTGAAACTTGAATTTTTGATGCAACAGCCCAGAAAGTAGGAAGCTTGTCCATAAATGCAGGGTGACCTGTCATCTTACATCACATGCTACAGCACATTTAGTCAACCAAAATACATTCATGTGTATTCAACAAAATTCAAGCAAAAGCAACACATGAAAGCCACCTGCTTTCTCCTCAGAAGGCCCCATGGAAGAAGAGTGATTGCCGGAGCGGCACATATAGCTCCATATAATCTCTTATCCTCAGCTTGTTTGCTTGTAATTTGCCTGAGAACTTCACAATCTCTCAACCTTGCGGAGCCTGGCATTCCTCCCTTGAAGCCATTCAGAACACGCAAGCCTTTGTTACAAATTACATGGCCAGATCAAACTACAAAAGCTACAGTTGTTTTCCAAATAAAATTTACTGTACTAACAAGCAACCAAACTCCCTGTTACAACCCCAAAGAAAACACAATCTTCTCGATTTTCCAATTAAATCCTGTCGTTGAGTATATCTTTTTCCTATACTTAACATTCACGCTTGTATGTATAACTATCTTTACCGGCACGATCATAAATCAACTAAACCATACTTTTTATTAATTTCTCAATGAGTGTCAGTCACTAACCAACCATTTATTGAAAAAATTAAAAAAAAAAAAAAGCTATGTCATAATATTTGCCCCGGCTACATTATCAATGAGAAATAAATGTAACAATCATGAATTAATTTGCAAACCATGAATGATTCAAAGTAAAAAACAACAAACCGGCAAAGCAACAAGATCGAAAACTTCATTGGCACATTTGGAAATGGAGGTATCAGCAACAAGCCTAGTGCCACCTGCAGCTTCAACTTCAAGCTGTGGTTCTACTGAAGCAACAATTACCTCAGCACCAGCTCTCCTCAAAACATCAACGATAATAACTGCTTCCATTTCTTCTGTACCAAAACCTATTGGCACCAGAACCTATCAATGCCACAAACATTTCAAAACCCATAAAAAAAATCAACACTTTGGTCACTGCAAGTTCAAGTAGGCATAGTTATATCAACTTTCTACCATCATGTCGAAAGGGGAGTCTAGAATTCTTGAATACAAAACAACAATTGAAAAGCTATGTTTTTTTTATAAGCATTTTAAGGTAAAAGGGTATAAGGTTTAAGCAAAAAGGCACCTTTTTGAGAGGAGGAGAGAATGGAGTGCTTGTTTCTTGAACACTCGTTGATGTTGTGGGTGTTTTTGGAGATAGGGTTTTGGTGGGTTTTGAAGAAGAGAGTTTTTTTGTAGAGGGTGTTTTTGGCTGTGGAGGAGAGGTCATGGAAGCAAATGATAAAGAGGAAAATGTAGTTTTTAAGGCACAAGTTGAAGTTAGTTTCTTGAAAGGAGAGAGCTTTGTAGGAGATGGTGAGAGAAGACAGAGCATAGACTCCATTGATTGGAGCTTGCAGTGCTATAGACTGTTTGTAAAGATGTTTTGGCTTTGTTTGAATCTTATCCACCAGGGATAAACAGTTTTGCTTAGCGGCAGCTCTAGCCAGTAATCAACGGCAGCGTTTCATGATGAGCACACTTTTTTTTTAATTACCATAAATGTTTATTTTAAATTTAAAAAAAAAACATAATTGGATTAAACAATTTCGATTGTAGAAATGGTTGGTTAATTATGCCTTACCTCTGAAAATAAAGTGTAGTTCTAAAACAACACCTAAGCCTGTCAAAAGAAAAGGATAGATTACATTCATATTATCAACAAAATTATTTCCTATGTATTACATCATATTATTTTTTTCAATAACTAAATTATTCTCACTCTGAGTATCTCTTCTCAATATTTGGATTTTGATTTTGATAAAGTAGTACTTATAATTTTATCAATAAAATTATTTTATGGTGAACAATTAAGCAATTTCTTTTTCGTCAAAATAAAGAAAGACACATGTTTAGTACCTGGATAATTTTTATTATGAAATGTATTAATTTATTTTAAAATAATGATATTAATTAATTATTTAGAATCATAGTAGTGAAAAAATCTAATATATCTTTGTGAGTCAATTCAATAACCCACCAATTTAGAGTTTAACAAAATCAATATAATTTTTTAATTAAAATGATATTATTTTAGTTTTTTTTTTAAATCAAAGATTAAATTAATCTAAGTCAACTTTAACCTTGAAATTAAACCTTATAACTATAAAATTAACCTTAAATCAAACCAAGCTTGGAATTAAACCTTATAACTATAACTATGTACACAGTGTAACTTCATTCAATAATGAATCCTAAAATTCAAGATACTTATTAACATGACTGATATGTTTTATAATTGATTAATGTCTTAGTTCAAGTAATTCGATTCATTCTTCATAGTCAATATATATATGATGACTTGGTATGGAAATCCTAGAGGATTGGTAAATGGCAGCAACTGGTACCTAATAAGGCAAATGACCAGTAGTTAGTATTTGTAAAAGATCCTCTTTGATAAACGTGGGGATTCTCCGATGATAGAGTTAGTAATTTTGTAAAGAAAATGCAATGATATTTTAGAGAGATAGACTCTGAAAAATATATATGCTGAAAATATTGAGAATACAGAGGTTGTGAACCTTTGATTTGATGGATTCATAATATATTTATAACTCATGAATCTTATTCTTTTTGTGGAGAAAAATAACTGAAGTGTAATTTCACTTGCATGGGGTTTAAGAAGAATTATTTGGCGAGTGTTTGGCTCAGACAAGGTACCCAAGTCCATCAGAGGTGAAAATAGATCCGGGCGTGCTGTCCGGATCCAAACATGCTAAACTCAAACGTAACAGCCTGAGCCCACGATGGCGTTTGGGTGCACACCTAACATACTTAGTGTTGGGCAGCACACCCAACATGGGTGTACACTCATCGGGATGCACTAGGCATCCATGCACCAATGTTCTCAGTGTGTAAGCTCAATCTTCCACGTCTTAGCCCATCTTTTAAAGTATTTATCTGGGTTTGTTTTTCTGGGATATTTTTAGTCTATTTTATTTGAATCCATTAACAAATTGATGAAGCTGGAAAAATCCTTAGTAGAATGATTAGGGACGTTTTTCATAAACCGGTAAAATTAGATTTGAAAGACCTGGTGGGCCCGACAACACCTACAAGAAAACACTTTAAAACTTAAGTCAGTATAGTATTTATTCAGATGACGAGTTAAATAAATATTCTTTAAGTTTAAATACTTTTTAAATCTTGTTGAAATCTTGAGCTCTAACAAACCTTTCATCTAGAAATATAATACCTTATATATATAGATTTTTTTTTAAAATAAATATCTTAAAAAATATTTAAAATATTTTATATAAATATAATCTGAAACATATATAAAAATAATTATAGTGTACGAAACTAAGAATACGATGAACTCAACCTGTCACTATACAAAGAGTCAATTTTAAGTTTTGTGAGGGTAAGAAAATTATTGCCAAATAATTACTTCAATCCATCCTAGCTATTTTTTCTTCCAAAAATAGTGAAAAGTTAGTAACACATGTATAGTTCAAAATTTTATATTAATTTACTATAGAATTGTGTTAACAAAAAAAAAAAAAAAACCATAGGATCCAATAAAAACTTGAAAAATAAAATAATGTAATACAATAAGGGGATCCAATTGAAACTTGGGCAAAATAAGAGGAAACGGGGATGAATACCAAAACTGACTGTTGAAGTTCAAAAATAAATAAATCATCAGCAAAACAAAACGTTGTAAAGAAAAGGATTTCTTTACTTGGATAAAACATTGCCAGATCTAAAGATAAGCAGAAAATAGTAATGGATATGTATTCCACACAAGCACGAGACGCGTAGAGACAATCAAGGTATTAGAAGTCGGAGAGAAAAGACAGAGACCAAAAAGCACTCAAAAAATGCTAAGGAATTTAGCAAGAAAAGCAGTGTCAGCTACTTCAAATCCATGGAGATCATCAAAATCAATTCAGCTTCTCCAGAAAAGAGGCTTCTGCTTAGGAGTCCTTCCAGATGGAGTAGGCAGAAACTCTGAGGCCTTTGCACAGAATTCTAAGGCCATGGAGGGTCTTATTTCTCAACTCCAATCCCATATAAATAAGGTTCATGCTCACATAGTTATATGTGGATTTATATGTGTTTGTTTGTGTTTACGTGTTGGGTTTTGAGATGGGATTGTTTTATTTTTCAAGGTTCTCGCTGGAGGAGGAGAAGAAGCTGTGAAAAGAAACAGAAAAAGGAACAAGCTTTTGCCTAGAGAAAGAATTGATAAGCTAATTGACCCTGGTTCTTCATTTCTTGAGCTCTCTCAGGTTTTCGGATTTATTCATTTGTTGATGTTTTTGTTTCATTTATATGAAATTTGAAATCTTGTGGTCAATGCTTGTGAGAGACTGCTCTTGACAGAAAATGGTTAAAAAAGGACCTCTGTAGTGGATCCTGAAAAATTCATGATAAAGACACAATCTTTAAGTTTCTGAAAGAGTTTTTGAATTTTAGTTTATGTAACGATGCAGATGTTAACTCTATTTATAAAATTGTTTGATACATAAAGTAGCATAATTTTTGGTGTTGCTGCTTCTTATTGCATATTTTAATGTGTTAAGCTTGCAGGCCATGAGTTGTATGGAGAAACATTACCATCTGGTGGAATAATCACTGGAATAGGTCCGGTTCATGGGCGTCTTTGTATGTTTGTGGCGAATGATCCTACTGTTAAGGGAGGAACTTATTATCCAATTACGGTGAAAAAACATCTTAGGGCACAAGAGATCGCTGCTCAATGCAAATTGCCATGCATATATCTTGTTGACAGTGGAGGAGCTTTTCTTCCAAAGCAGGCCGAGGTCTTCCCTGACAAGGATAATTTTGGTAGAATTTTCTACAATCAAGCTGTAATGTCTGCGGAAGGAATTCCTCAAATTGCTCTGGTATTAGGTTCCTGCACTGCTGGTGGTGCCTATATTCCTGCAATGGCTGATGAAAGTGTGATGGTTAAAGGAAATGCTACCATCTTTCTAGCTGGACCACCACTTGTGAAGGTCAGTTCCAAACTTCTTGTGTTCCAAATTGCTTCATCCATGAACTCTACATTGCCATTAGATCTTCTGTACTGTGCATTTATGTATATGAATCAATGCACATATTTTGCTTGATACTGAAATTGGCTCTGAAGGAGAATTGTGATAGGCTGCTACAGGAGAGGAAGTCTCTGCGGAGGATTTAGGAGGTGCTTCTGTGCATTGCAAGACATCAGGGGTTTCGGATTATTTTGCTCAAGGTATGCATCATCTGTTTATGCTACCTCCTATGCCATACTTCTGCATTTTCTGTGATCTTTTTGGAGTTTCTTGCCTGGATAAGCCTTTGTTTATGCTAACAGGATTTAGTTCATTTGTAGAATGATATCTGATGATTTTTCTGTGGAATTTAATAGAAAGTTTACTGCTGTTGAATTCATTTTTCTCCATCTTCTCGTCTCTGTCTCAGAAACTTAGTGAGTGAAATCTTTTGCCTAGCTGATCATATGTATGGAATTATCTCTCCTTGTAGATGAATTGCATGGACTTGCACTTGGTAGGAACATCATCAAGAACTTGCACATGGCTGGGAAACAAGGGGTGATGAATGGATTGCATAATTTAAACCCTGAGTATAAGGAACCTTTATATGATGTAAAGGAGCTTCGGTCTATTGCACCAATAGACCACAAGCAAGCCTTTGATATCCGATCAGTTATTGCCCGGATTGTTGATGGAAGTGAATTTGATGAATTCAAGAAACAGTATGGAACTGTGAGGACTTTTAATAACTTGTTTGGTTAACTTATGTATCTCCACCGTTTTATCTATGAATAACTCAGTTCAAAATCACTCCTCTACAGACTCTCATAACAGGGTTTGCTAGAATTTTTGGACAACCAGTTGGTATCCTTGGAAACAACGGGATACTCTTCAATGAATCTGCACTTAAAGGGGCCCATTTCATTGAACTATGCACTCAACGTAACATTCCCTTGGTCTTTTTACAGAATATCACTGGATTCATGGTGTGTAAGATGGGCCACTTTGATTCAAACATTTCTTTTTTGTTTTTCGCTTTGAAACGTAAAATTGGCATGTAACCATGATATTGTTGATTTGTAGGTTGGGTCAAGGTCTGAGGCAAATGGCATCGCAAAATCTGGAGCGAAAATGGTAATGGCAGTTTCTTGTGCGAAGGTTGGTTTCTTTCACTCATCCTAATCTTTTTTTTTCTTTTTTTTTTATCTTTACTCATATAATTGCAAAGACATAAAGTTGTCTTTTACAACCATCACATCTCATGATTCACTAAGAAATTGTGGAAAAAAACTACTTACATCTGAGCTGTTGCCTATAAATACTTGCGCAGGTCCCCAAGGTAACCATCATGGTTGGTGGAAGTTTTGGTGCTGGAAATTATGCAATGTGTGGTCGTGCATATAGTCCCAATTTCTTGTTCCTTTGGCCAAATGCCAAAATATCTGTGATGGGTGGTGCTCAGGTAGCCCCTTCACTAAAAATCATCATCGCATATGATCAAGGTGTCATTAAAATTCCGTGCCATTGCTTTGATATGAACAACTAAATACATATAAAATACCATATCCACGGTTAATTTATTATTATTATTATTGCAAAAACTACTGTTGTGCCAGCAAAGACTTATTCATATTCTATAGAATTTGAGCATTTTGGAGCCAAACACTGACCTTGACATGGAACAAAATTTAACAGGGCACACTAATTCAATTTGTTTTAAATGCCATGTTCACTTGTTTTGCTCAGGCTGCTAGCGTGCTGTCTCAAATCGAAACGGCAAACAAGAAAAAGCAAGGAATTCAGGTGACCTTACTTTCCTTATAAAATATTACTGAGGCCTTCACAAACTTATGGTATGCTTATCTGCATTTGGACATGCTTTGCATGGATTACAGTGGACAGAGGAGGAACAAGAAAACTTCAAGTCGAAGATCACAGAAGCATACGAGCGAGAAGGAAATTGTTATTACTCCACAGCCAGGCTCTGGGATGATGGAATCATCGATCCAGCTGACACGAGAAAAATCATAGGCTTTTGCATCTCTGCTTCCTTGAACCGTCCCTTGGAAGACACCAAATATGGTGTATTTAGAATGTAACAAATGCAACTTTTGCATTAACTCCAACGATCAAAAATAATTTACCATAATTTTTCTTCTTAACTCAATAAAAGAAATCATCGTTCAACATGGCTGATGCTCATTGACATGGTGTAATACACTTCTTACATCTAAAGTTTTAGCGCGTTGTCCTCGTTTTCTCGCTACTCTGTATTTGTTTTCAGTAGAGGGATGCGTAGCTGTGCAAAAAAAATCAAATTATTTAAGTTAATTATTTATCTGAACAATACAGCTAACAAAAAGCGCCCGTGGCCTAATGGATAAGGCGTCTGACTTCTAATCAGGCGACTGTGGGTTCG
>Ga0307510_10009633_pt1 | contig 11514 bp, 9 predicted proteins | sample 12_EM_MG_FD_207224 | JGI IMG/M metagenome (GOLD analysis project Ga0307510, IMG submission 207224) | Populus trichocarpa ectomycorrhiza microbial communities from riparian zone in the Pacific Northwest, United States - 12_EM | ecosystem: Host-associated > Plants > Roots > Unclassified | place... | reverse complement strand
CAAATTTTACAATTAAATTCACTAAAAAAAAACAATAAGTATTAGAAATGTGATTGGAATATATGATATGGTGCCCTTGCATTTTCTTACATGGAATATAAACATATAATTTTATAAAAACTTTAATTTACCTAATAGAATTTTGAAAACCAATGTAATTTATTTATTATTTTACTAGGTTTATTATAATATATCATGTACAATATGTATATATTATTTATTCTTTTATTAACAATAAATTCATTCACTGACTGGGTGGTGGAAAGGTAACAAGCCCATTTTGACCCACCATCAAAATCATTGATGTATGGGCTCGATACATATTTAACACTGGGCTTTATTTTGTAAGCACGTTTAGATTTCCGGCCCACAGCCTTTATGTTTCTCCCTCTCTTTCCTTCAGTAGGGTTTTAGCTAAAACCACGCTGCCCCTCCCTTTCTCCCTCTATGATTTTTCTCTCTCCGATGACAAACTGAGCCAGAACTCTCTCTTTCTTCTGTCAATACTTTTGAATTTGTAAAAAAATTTCAAAATGAAAGTGAAAGTAATTTCACGCTCTACTGATGAATTCACTCGAGAACGTAGCCAGGATCTTCAAGTAAGATTTTTCTCTCTCTAAAAATCCAATAAATTTATTAAATTTTGCAGAACGCATCTCTTAAAAATCGCTAGTTTTTTTATGAACTGATTGAACAGAAAAATCTCTAATTTTGTATTAAATGACCTCTTGAAAAGTGACCTTTTATTTTTCTGTCTGGAATTTTACTTATTGAATATAATGGAAGCTCGTTTCTTCGTTTTTCTTTTTTCTGCTTATTTTTGTGCTAATTTGGATTAGAGAGTGTTTCACAATTTCGACCCAAACCTAAGAACACAAGAGAAAGCAGTGGAGTATCAGAGGGCACTTAATGCTGCCAAATTGGATAAGGTAATTTAATGTTTTTTTTTTTTAAAAAAATTGAGTTGAATTATTTTGTTTTGTTTATTTGGCGTTTTTGTTGTTTAAAATGGTTAATTGGGATTATAATTGTTATTAAAGATATTTGCAAGGCCGTTTATTGGCGCAATGGATGGGCATATTGATGCAGTTTCGTGTATGGCAAAAAACCCAAATTACTTAAAAGGGATTTTTTCTGGTTCTATGGATGGAGGTATTTTGATGTGTTTAGCATTTCTCATTTGTTTATGTGATTCAATTTAGCATTTAAATTTGTTACTTAGTATATATATTTTTTTAACATTTCAAATTTTTGCTTTAAATTAGTTTAATATTTCTGATTTTTCATTGTTTTTGTGATGTTTGCAGATATTCGCCTTTGGGATATAGCTAACAGGTAATCTCATGCGGCATTCTTCAGTTTAAAGTTTATACTTCTTAGATCATTTATAAGCTGCGTTTAAGTTTCTTTTATGTTGGATATTACACGCATATATTGAGGTCAGCATGGGAAGAGAAAAGAACTGGTGGTACCAGAGAGACTGTTATAGCGTTTTTGTTCCTTCTTGTCTTGTTTCCTTATGTATTGCAGGCCAACCTATGGCATGTAAGACTGTTGATTGATCTTTGTTTCTTTTAGCTGAAAATTGGAAAAGAAAAACAGACAGCAACTATTACTTACTTGGTGCCATTATGTGTCCCGCTTTTGTAATAGAAGTGACCTGTGGAAGTAATGACTATGCACATTAGCTTTTTAAGATGAGTATGATACTACCATTTTGATGTTTATCTACTTATGAACGCTTTTGTGGGGTTTGGAAATGTAATAGAAGTGATCAGGTTAGGGCCACAGAGAAATTTGTTTGCTTATCAATTGTCTTATCATGATGCTAGGATATTTTTTTAAGGATCCCAGGACCAACAAAATGCATTTTAAAAGAAAAAAAGAAAAAAAAATGGATTCCTAGATCAGGTCTTGCAATTTTTTTACATATACTTTCAGTGGATCATATGTTGATAGGTCGATGTTGTGCATGTGATGATGTTTGACTTATGAGATCTGAATCAACAGGAGAACAGTTTGTAGATTTCCCGGTCACCAAGGTGCTGTAAGAGGTCTGACTGCCTCTACAGATGGGAGTACTCTTGTATCATGTGGAACTGATTGCACGTAAGACAATTTATTTTGTTAAGATGGAAAATAAGGTTTTGAAGCTCAATGCTTTGTGGTATCTTGATGTATCTTTCATTTCAACTTAGAATTTAGTTCACGTTTCACTAATTTGTGAGCTTCTTGGTTCAGTGTCAGGCTTTGGAATGTTCCTGTAGCTACTATTATGGAATCAGGCAATTTGTCCGATTGTTCATCTGAGGTAATGCTTTCTTGATATATTTGTTAATTGTATATTGATTAAGTTTTCTCTTCTCATTCAAAATTTCTTGTATTTTCAGCCACGGGCAGTTTATATGGGGGAAAATGCATATTGGTAAGATTTCAATTCAATTTGGCCTTCTCAGGGAATATGTTTCGATGTATATCTAATGTAGGTGTGTGTTTTTTTGAACATCCCTCTTATTTGGAACTCCACCTCGCTGTTTTCAGGGCTGTTGACCATCAATGGAGTGGTGATCTCTTTGCCACAGCTGGTGCCCAAGTAGATATTTGGAATCATAATAGGTTTTGATCTCATCTCATTTCATTACTTCTACAAAGTGCACAAGCTATTTAAATTTACTCTCTAATACACCAACCATAATTAGGTCTCAGCCAGTGAACAGTTTTAAGTGGGGAACAGACTCAGTTATCTCTGTCCGATTTAATCCAGGGGAACCAAATCTCTTGGCTACGTCAGCAAGGTATGCATGCATATATAAAGTTAAGGTCTGTTATTTTGAGCTTGATGATGTGGATAATTTACTTGGAGTATGTTTTCATTCTCTGTCATGTATATTAAGATATTGAATGTCTAAAAAACTCGGCAAGTACATGAACTGCTATGAATACAGGAATCTTAACACATACTTAGATTAAGATTTAAGAGTTAAAAGTAATTAGAGTAAGAATTTTAAGATGGAAACTAGCTCAGCAAAGTTTGACCCTGGACTTGTGCTCGTCTTTCCACTTCCCTTATTTGAAGAGAACCTTGATTGTCTCAAGTATTTGTGACTAGGTCTGTTGTTTCAGCTGCGTGAATTCTGCCACAGGTAGATTCTTATGCACCTCGTGAAGTTTGGGAAACAGAAATAATAGATTTCTTAGAGCCTTTTGCACTTAAAGAAGAATGGTATCATCCATGTTCAGCTATTTGGCATTGGACATAGCATTTTGTAGCATGGAGAGTCGGCTTCCTCTAATGATGCAAGACAAATCAACACTTGCATCTTAAGGATTCCCAAGGATCTTATTTCTTTTCATGATTATGTTTTCAGCATGTCCTGCAACCAATACAACCTGACATCCTATCAGAGCCAACGTATTTATGCTTGCTTAAGAAGATATTGCATAAATTGTTCAATTTTTTGGATCAGAATCAGCTGTTAGGGCCAAAGTCCTGATGTTGATATTCTTGTGTTTGTGCATGCAATGCATGTTCTGTGGGGCTTTTCAATTTCTTCTCTTGTTAGTGACCTCACATATTCAGGACATTGAGGGCTGGGTAACAGATCCTTTTATACTTACAACATGTACATTATTTATGGATATTCTCCGGTTATTTACCTTGAATGGGTTTTTTCAGTCATGCATGTGGACACAAATTGCATGTGTACTCAAAGACATCAACCTAAACACGTCCTTATTTGAAGTGTATTTTTGCTTTTGCAGCGATCGCAGCATAATGTTGTACGACTTACGCGTGTCATCTCCAGCAAGGAAACTTATTATGAGGGTAAGTCTGATTATTTATCAGCTTAAAGTTAAATGCATGGTTATGATCTTAGATCTCCTTTTTACATTTTTTGATGATCTGCATCAACTTTTTTGTTGTCTGGGTAAAGTGAACTGAAAAATGACAAGTGATTCCCCCCCCCCCCCTCCATGCAAAGAAATAAACTCCTCAATGTTCATTGAGGTGCATTCTTATCACTTCTTAATCCACCAACTCTTAGGCAGGTCTGAAAAGTTATGATAACATAGATTTCAGTCAAGTTGTAATTCAGGGAGTAGTGACCAAGTTCTGGTTAGTGAAATAGCATACAATTGGTTCAAAAGCCAAAGACGTGGCTTTATCAAGTTATTCACCGACACCATTGTTGTTGTTGGAGATAGTTTTTTTTTACTTTGTAGGGATTGCTAGATAATTTTGAGCCTATTAAACTATAATTGTAGTATCTTTTTACTCTAAATTTCATCCAGACAGAAGGGGGGAGGGGGACACGAGGAGGTGGGGGTTTCTATGTTATAGACAATGTTATATTGGCATTATTTAAGCTGGAAAATTTGCAAATCTTTTAGTAGATGCTTTTTATTACAAAGTGTTCCGTTGTTAATGTGTTTTTTCAGATATTATATGTGCCTTGAATACTTTTAAGTATATTCTGTCCTATATTTCCAGATTCATGGTACTGTGCCTTTTCTTTTGATAATGTGAACATTCTTTTTTCTTGCTGCAGACAAAAACTAATTCTATTTCTTGGAACCCAATGGAGCCCATGAACTTCACAGCTGTAAGCACATGAGCTGATGCATTCCTTAAAACTTGTGTTTTTAATTTCTGAGTATTTGGGAATCATTGCCTGGATTGTAGGAGAATGCACTTTGATATTTTAACAAATTGCAATCTGATAATAATTTGATTAAAAATCTCAGAAACCTGATTGATATGGTGATTTACTGCGTAGAGCTGATTTATTACATTCTGTGAAGATTTACTAGTAATATTGCATAATGATGCAGGCAAATGAGGATTGCAACTGCTATAGCTATGATGCGAGAAAATTCGATGAAGCCAAGTGTGTACACAAAGATCATGTTTCTGCAGTGTAAGATGGCTGGAGTTTGAATTTTGAACTTAGTATTAGTAACCCTTACATTTCTTAGGTGTTCTGTCAATTTTAGCGATTGCCAAGGAGACGATGTTTGTTAACACCAATTATTCATTTTCAGGATGGATATTGATTTCTCACCAACAGGTCGGGAATTCGTAACTGGATCTTATGATAGAACAGTGAGTTAAATATAAGCAAATGCTGCCGCATGTAGTTAGTTTAGTTATTAAAGATGTATTTTATGTTTAATCAAACTTCTTCCTATGCAGGTAAGAATTTTCCAGTATAATGGAGGTCACAGTCGAGAAATCTATCACACAAAGAGAATGCAAAGGTTCTTGGATTTATATTTCTCATTAATGTTTGTGGTCTTGTACCTTGTTGATTGATCATAGGATTTTTGCTGGGAGTTAAAGCCCCAAATTGTCCCTGTACTACATCGATTTAAATTAGTGTGTCCCTGTACTATCAATTTGTTTTATTATGCCCTCGACACTACTATATTTTCTTGGTTCAATATGTCGTTAAGCTGAGTACAAATTATGGTTAGCTTAGGATACATGTGGTGATTAAAAGGTGCTGTGTTCAAAACTTAATTTTGAGCCTTTTTTTTTTATTTGTAACCTGTAATTTTAGAAAAAAAATGTCTCAAAATTTGGTTTTGGACACGTGGCATCTTTCACGCTACATCTGAATTTTTTTTTTAATTTTTTTTTCAATTTATTTATATCTGTAATTTTACAAAAATTATAAAAAAGCACCTCAAAATTTAGTTTTGGACACGTGGCACCTTTTAATCATGCCACGTGGTTTAAACTAACCATGGTTTGTACCCTGCTTAACCCAAGTAATATTGAACCAAGAAAATGTAGTATCGATATAGTGCAAGGACAATCTGGGGCTTTAACTCGTTTTGTTGGTGTCTTGTTGTATCTTGTCACTTCAGAAAATGAGGCCTTTGTGCTAAAGCCAGAACTTTTGTGAGTTGTCTAAATGAAGATTCAATCTTCACTAATACGTGTCTGCTTTCTGACTGGATTATGTAGGGTATTCTGTGTCAAGTTCAGCTGTGATGCAAGCTATGTTATTTCAGGAAGTGATGACACAAATCTGAGGTTATGGAAAGCTAAAGCGTCTGAACAATTAGGAATTGTAAGTTTCTTATTTGTCCACACAAATTCAATACTTGCATATCCTTTCTGCAGCGCTACTGAGTTTTCAGCATTGTCATATCTATATTGTACTTTGTGTGTGGTGATGCTAACTGAACTACTGAAGCAATGCAAGATATGTGGTGCACTGAACCTTTAAAATTTTTTGATGATTTTATTTCGAGCACTGATATTAATGTTTAGTTCTATTATTTCATTTCCTTATAGCTACATTCTTGCATAAAAATCTTGTGTAACAGCGTCTCATAAGTAAATAACAACCCATTTCTTTTGTGTAGCTACTGCCAAGGGAACAGAGAAGGCATGAATATAACGAAGCTCTAAAGACGCGCTACAAGCACCTTCCTGAGGTCAAGCGCATTGTGAGGTGAGAGAATTTTAGCTCTTAAATATACTGGATTTGGCTGGAAAACTCTTGCGATTGGAACTAGCCTTGGAAAACTTTATTGGCTCGGTATTCGCGGAGTCATTATTACAGCATCAACAAGTGTTGGCTACTCATTTTATTTGTTATGACTGCAGGCATAGGCACTTGCCCAAACCTATATACAAGGCTGGTGTCCTTAGACGTGTAATGATTGAAGCTGAAAGGAGAAAAGATCATAGGAGGAAAGCTCACAGTGCCCCGGGAAGCATTGTAACTGAACCAATGCGAAAAAGAAGAATTATTAAAGAAGTTGAGTGAGTTTTGTACGCTGGCTAGAGTATCTACAATTGGATCTTCTAAAGCTAGCACCTTAAAGTGTGTGTTAGGCGATCCCAAATTTTGCCCATTCTGCAATGCACTTTGAAGAGAGAAGAAGTCATGTGAGGTTGAGGGTCATCATATGAGCTCTTCGTGAGCAATTGTTCTTATAGAGAGACAGCTCTGTTGATGCGTTGTAGTTTTTAATGTCATGATCAAGTTTTTGATAAATGTCATGATCATGGAAAATCTTTCTCGAGCATGTTGGCTTGCTTCAGTTACTGCTATGGGTTTTTGCATCTGCTTCTCATCCTTAAAAAGTAGATGAAATAAAGAAATTCACGCAAGAAAACGGATAGAAATAGAATGATTCGCTTCTTGCAAATTAACCTCACCAAAAAGCAGGTGACTATTCCAGGCGGTAAAAAGAGTGAGAACTCAAAAATCAACACTGTATAAACTATGAAGTTACAACTGAGACAAAGTAAAGTTCTTAGCAACTTTGTTGCAGAAACTAAGAACAAGACAATGTTGTTAGCTGCAACAATAACATTTGATCCTTGGAAAGCATTGTCATCACTGCAAAGTTCTATTACATAAACTTCACAGTACAGAATACAGCAATAAGAACTGATTAAGGTCGTTGCTGTCTGTCATCTTCCTCTTCATCATCAGAGTTGGTGCTTTCACGAAATCGTGGATTCTTCTCCTGCCACATCAAGCAACAATGGATTATACAACAGAAAAGCAATACATTCAAGAACACAAGAAAGCAGTGAGCATGTGACAATTCTGGGTTCTTTATAATCATCAATGCCATCGCAGAGTCAAAAACAGCTAAACACAGGCTGGAAATAAGACCTCCCTTGTCTAGAGTAAGAAAACATAAACCCCTAAACATGCTAGACTGGTTAACTGTTGGCAACATGTTGACAATTTCAAAGAATGCTCACAGGCATACAAGACTACTATGCATTTAAAGATTACCGGCCGTGAGTCAGGATCAAAGTTCCTCCTGGATTCATGATCTGAGGTTCTCTTTGAAGATTCGCGTGGTTGTTGGTCATCCTCTCTGTTCCGCTTCCGCTGAAGGTAATCTGCTTCTCCAGAAAGACAATCACAGTTTATTATGACAACATCAAGAAGAATCAAATATAGGCCAGGCCCACACTCTTGAACAACATAAAAAATCATGCTGAATAGAAGGAATGTTAGAAGAAAGGGATACTCCATGCAATCAATGAGTGCATAAAAAGGAAAAAAATACCTCTACCCTGGCGATTGGAACTACCATAATTCTGGCCTCCACCACGCCTGCCAACTGCAGAGACAAAGATGTCAAGAGGATGTTGAAAGATAAATCTCTATGCATTGTGCAAGGTCAAAGAAAATTTTTGGGTCTAATGCAATGGCATAGATACAACAACCTAATGTTAACAAAATGTTTGAACTAATCAATAAAAATATAAGAGAAAAGAAGCAACAGAATCCATCGGATGAGCAACAATATGAAAAAATGGTGGGTTATTCATGATGGATATTCCAGGAACAATTATTCACATTTTGGTAGGCAAAGAAGGGTTTTTACTTTAGATGTGTGCTGTGAACTCTGGACAATGGGTCATAAGCCGATAATTGCCATGATGGTCATGCATCATCCAAGATGATATATAGAATTGAATATCAAGTTTTAAATAAGGAAGGTATTGTCCTCTATTTCATTTTCCCATTTATATTGTGCAGCTTGTACACATTCCATATTGTGCAGCTTGTACACATTCCACTATACTACAATTTTCAAAAGATAGCAATTTTTTTTTTAAAAAAAAAAAAGAGAGAGAAAAGGAACAGGAGTATAAATAACAAAACAAAACAAAACCACTAAATTAGCAAGGCATGCTTAACAGAACAACATTTTTCCTCCATGCTCAAGCAAATGGCCACGATCATTTTGCAATTTACATGCATCACAATTCATGCAGGCACTTGGTAAAATATTACTAGATATCAATTTCATAATTCATGGTAGCATCATGGCTAGTAAAAACAGTTTCTACTGCATTTTTCAAATACTGATTCTTTAATCATTCACAATGAATCATGACATATGCATACAAGTTTTTAATTAAGTTGTACTTCTAAATGTAGCTTCAGCTGGGCTGGGCTGCCCCAGACTGAGCTTGTTTCAATGTTTTGCTAATAAATCTCTGGCCTTCTACTTCAATAAAAAGCTCAAAAGCATATAAACAAACACAAGAATCATTCTAGAAAGCAAATGGAAAAATTCAGAATTACAGATACAGTTTAAGAAAAGGATTTTTAGATAAAATAACTCTTGACACTTACAATGAGGTGGCGGCATAACCGCAGGGAAAGAACCCAACGACCCAGCACCATAATCTACAAGCTGTCTTTGTACTTCTAACTCTCGCTGGACTAATTTTCCATAACCACCTCTGCGTAGCACAAGTTAAGGAAACTGAAAGTTGCCTTGCTATTTTAATAATGATAAATCAGGAGAGGAAAAACATCAGTTGATTAGCATGCTGCCGTACTTGTCTCTTTTTAGAAGACAAACCCTTTAATTATGCACCCATTTGATTCATGATTCACCACATACGCACGCGCACACACACAAACACAAAGCTAAAGGATATCAGGATCATAGTCTGTCCGATATTCATCTCGCACCTGTAAAAAACAAGAACAAACCAAAAAAATCAAAGCCAGTTGAAGGATAAGCTTTTTGCAAAATGCTGGCCAATGGGGCATGCTCACCTGTCCACCACTTCGACCACGACCCCATTGCCTTCCTTCCTGAAAACCCCAATCAAAATCCACACGAATTGGACGATCATCAAGAATGGTTCCACTTATAAACTTCACCGCATCTTCAGTGTCTTCTCTGGAGTAATATCTAATAATACAAATGTGCAAACTAATGAGTTGGAATCTATACTCGTTACAAATAACTACCCACAGAAGTTCTAAACCAAAAGCCATTTATCATAAAAACACAAAAAAGGAACAAGGAAACAAGTTTTCTAAGCAAAAACAGTTCTTCAAAACTCAAACTTCCTCATAGAGGAAACACAATAAAACAAAAGCCACATGGGATCATTCTTATCTTCCTAATTTCCTCAACAGCGACAGCACTTCAAAAATCAAACTTCCTTGTGAAGGATTCAAGAGATACCCGCAAAACAAAATGAAACCCACAAGGGGTTTTTCGGCTCTTGTCTAAAACAGCAATCATCTCCCTAATTTCTTCAACAAACATAGTTCTTCAAGATTCAAACTTTCTAATGAACAGGGCAAAAGCCACGTGCCTTAATTATCTAGTCTAAACCCACAATTATCTTCTCTATCCCATAAACATAGTAATTAAAGATTGAAATTTAGTTCAGGAAACAAAACAGAAACTTAAAAGACAAAACAAAACCCACTTGAGATTTTAAACTTCCAGTCTAAACCCACAATTAGCTTCTCAAGTCCATAAAACATAGTACTTAAAGATTAAAACTTTGTACAAGAAACAAACCAGATACTTACAGTACAAAACAAAATCCACATGGGGTTTTACTATTCTTGTCCAAACCCATGATTATCTTCTTAATCTCTCCAGCTCGAGAGAAAAGCTCATAAACTTGCTCTTCAGTAGTATAAAAAGACATGTTACCAATGTAGACAGTTGTTGCGGTTTGAAGTGCATGTTCAAACTCTTCTTGATTACCAGGAAACCTCCTGTCTCTATAAGCTGACAGCTTTGTTAGATCCTGAAATTAAAAGAAAAAAACAAAAGGGGTGATTATTCATAAGAAAAAAAAGTTCATAGATTGAAACTTCTTTTTTTGTGTTACAGTGAGTTTACCTTGAAGAGAGAAGCCATTGTTTCTGTTCTGTAGAATTGAAGTCGTGAAAACTGGGACTTGAAATACTTTAATTTAGGGGTTTTTGTTCGATAGGGATTTTTTTGTGGGTGTTTGGTGGTACTGTATTCGTAATTTTCTTTTTGGTCATGGGTTTATTGAAAGAAAATTTGAACCGCCCGTTTTGCAAATCGGATCTATGGTTTATTTGTGGTTAGGATGTGTTTGGTTGGGTGGTTTAATTTATTTTTTATTAAAACCAGGCTGTGATTTAGTTTAACTTCTAAAAAGTTTTATTTTAAAAAAATAAAAATAAAAATTATTTTGAATTGAAAGTAAAGTTTTTGGAACAAGTTATGTATAAAAAACATTAATAACACTCTTTTAGATATTGTGATTGTAATTATAGTAGTAGCATAGTGTGTGTGTGTATAAAATCAATTTTGTGAAAAATAAAAAAGTAAAAAATAAAAAACAGAAAGTGGCAATCTTGGCAGAGGCATATCACACACTAACATCTACACCCAAACATTCCTTCCCAAAGGGTTTAAGCTTTTCTTATTCACAAACCACTGCCAAAAACTCTCACCTTCTAAAATTTCCCATCTTTCCCTAATCTTAATAAACACCAAAAAAATGGCCTCATTTACAGCCGCCAGATCCATTTTCCGGTCATCCGCCGCCCGTAACGCGGCGGCCCGCCTTGCTTCTCAATCCAAATCCAAACCTAAAGCCCCCCCCTTTAGCCTCAACTCCACTGCCAACAAACCCGTTCTCAGGTCACCATTACCCCTCCTTGTGTGTATAAATATTTATATATATTGTCTTGTTATAGTTTAGAAAGATTAAAACCTTAATGGGTT
>Ga0307510_10009632_pt1 | contig 11515 bp, 9 predicted proteins | sample 12_EM_MG_FD_207224 | JGI IMG/M metagenome (GOLD analysis project Ga0307510, IMG submission 207224) | Populus trichocarpa ectomycorrhiza microbial communities from riparian zone in the Pacific Northwest, United States - 12_EM | ecosystem: Host-associated > Plants > Roots > Unclassified | place... | reverse complement strand
CCTATCGAAACATTAAAAGAAACTTCATTACTAAAAAGCACATCAATTATTATAAAAAACCCAAATAAAAACAATAAATACATATGTAAAATAAGAGACTTAATGATACTTTTGATGCACAATCAATGGTCACTGTCGCAGTATGTGCAGTGCAGTGGCTTACGATTAAAAGAATTGGAGCGGGAGGAAACCCCTTGACCTGATCGAAAAGCCAGAGCTGTGGGTGCATTTCGTTGAACTACCATGGCTACGGTTTCTGTTGCATCATGTGTATCACCTAAGCTGTGTTGCTTTTCTTCTTGAACAATGGAAGCATAAGCCTGACGAACATCAGGTAAAGGATTCAGCAGTAGAATCTGCCCCCGAATTGCCTTGTAAGATTCATTTAATCCCATGAGAAATTGCATCAATTGTCGTCGCTTATGATCTGCTCCACAAGAGCAAACAGTTCCATTATAAGATCCCAATTCATCCCACAATCCTTTCAGCTTTGTATAATATGTCGCAACTGTCATTTGAGCTTGAGAAACACAAGCTATGTCTCTCTCAATCTGAAAAATACGAGGAGCGTTACTTTGAGAAAAACGATCTCGAAGATCCTCCCAATCTTCTTGTGCTATAGTCAAATATATAACACTGTCGGCAAGTTCTGGTGTAATTGAGTTGAGAATCCATGATAAAATCATGTCGTTGCATCTTTTCCATAAAGCATGATCGTCTGGCTGGTTGGTGGCTGATGGTATTTGTACTGTCCCATCTATAAATCCCAATTTATTTTTAGCGTTTAAAGAGATTGTCATAGATCTGCACCAAGTAGAGTAGTTATCACCATTGAGAGGTTTGGAAACAAACACCAATCCCGGATGATCGGAATGGTAGAGAAAAAAAGGATCAAAGGCATTATTCCTGCCTTCTTTAGAAAATTGCTCGTGTTCCATGGTAGTGAACAATCGGCAAAAAAAATTGAAGCAGGAGTTTGAGGCAGAGGCAGAGAAAGAGAAAAAGAAAGAGAGCTAGGGTAAACCAAGCTCTGATACCATATGAATTTCAGAGAAAAAAAGGAATTGCCAACTCTGTTGCATATTATTGAGTCTGTCACAGCTACATTATATACAAGATTATTTTCCTATATTGTGCTAAGCTAATTCTAGAATAAGAGTTACAATAGGAATACATATCTTTGACAGCATATGTTTCGTAATTAATACATTACGTAAACATGAGATTTTGTTGATTCTTTCTTAACAGAATTGGGGATCGAGTTTTACGAGAATGCTAAGTGGAATTGGGAGGAAGAAAAAATGGAAAAAAAGAACAATCAATTTTCATCTAACTCAAATTTGTGAAGTAGATGTTGAAAAAGGTATAAACCCATCATTATCACCAAGATCTTCTCCATCAACAAGTCAATCGCCAACATCTTCAAGTTCATCTAGATCACGATCTACTATATGGCAAGAAGAAACTTCTTTAGTTTCACTAGTTAGAAAAATATAGTCATTAATAGACATTTATGAAAGCTGCAATTTCACAGTTGTGGAGCTGAAAAGCTATGAGTGAAGGCAATGAAGGAAGAAATTAAAATGATCAAGAAAAATAAAATATGAGAGATAATGGATCAACCAAAAGATAAAGAGATCATTGGAGTTAAATGGGTTTATAGAATAAAGCTTAACTTTGATGGCTCAATACAAAACCTTAAAGAAAGATTAGTGGCGAAAGGCTACTCTCAACTACCTAGGATCAACTACAATGAAAAAATTTGCTTGGCTAGAGTTTTAAAAGAAAAAATCTATATGGAGCAATCGATCGGCTTTGTAGTAAAATGTAATGAAGATAAAATATTAAAATTAAAGAAATTGTATAGGATCAAGCAATATTGACATAGAACCCCTAACAGGCTTTGGAAAGAATAGAAAGTGAACAGGAAAGAAGGAAAAGAAAAGGGAAGTAGTAGCCTATAGCCAACAAGTTTGGAAAAGGTATAACCGTATGAAAACTTAAGGGTGCAGTCCATGTGGCCTGCCCATTCATGCTTTTTCAATGTTTAATGACGGTTTTGAATCTTTTTGGCATTTTTTTTTTGTGTTTTAGCATTTATATGGATTGATGATTGAAAATGTTGTTTTGATTGAATAATCTTGTTTTGAAGTTGTTGCTAATGTTGCTGGAATGTTTAAAAGGTGTTTGTGTGTTTGGTTTTGACAAAGTATAGTAGTTTTGGAATATGTCAAAGGTAGTAGTAGGTGTTTGATGGCTTTTTCTAGGTTGCAAATGCATGGTTCATGAGTTTAGTTTGAGTCTCAAAGTGTTTAAAGAGTCATTTTAGATTGAGTTTTAATAATTTTTTGGTTGATAATAGTGCTAAATTTTGAAAGTTGAAATCTTATACATATTCTTGATGATTCAAGGTTAAGTTTTAGGTTTCATTTTGATTTGATTTTGGTTTCTACAAGTTCGTATATCATAATTTGTAAATAATATAGGGTTTTCATGCGTCAATAACATGTTTTTGTGGGTTTTAATCTTAGGGTTTTGGTTTTGAACTGAAACCTATTTTGACAAAAATCATGATATTTGAGTAATCATCGAAGCAAATGGATACTTGATTTTTTATCTATGCTTGATTGTGAACAAAACCTTGTCTTTTATTGCTTGAAATCTGGTCCGATTTAATGTTTATGTTATTGGGCTTGAGTTTGAATGTTCTTCGTTGTTCCTCATTGTTCTTTCTGTTTTTCGTTTTCTTCATTTTTCTTGGTGTTTGATATTTTTCCTTAGAATTTTTTTTTGTGTTTTTTTTTTGTTTTGATTTTATTTTATTTTAAATCTCTGTGTCCTAGTTTAGTTTTGAATTAAACCTTGTTTTTTTGTTCAATTAATGATTGAACCAGTGTTTTTCGGGTCAACTCGATCGTGTCAAAACCGGGTTAAATACTTAAGACTTTAATGTTTGGTTTGCCCCTATTTATAAAAATATCAGATTTTGCCAGCCTAAAAATATCATTTTTTAAAAAAAATAATTTTTGCTTGTTGCATATAGCCCAATTCTTATAAAAATTGTATTTTTATTTATAAAAAAAGAGGAAAAAAATTTTAGCATGCATTTAGAAAAATACCTATGTTGATTTTCCTTTGCATCTTTTTGAATTTACATCAAGTTCGTAAAATTTCTTAAGGATTTGACCAATGTTTCAATAATTCTAAATTTTTAATTTATGAAAATTAATAGTCAACATCCTAGTATAAATATTAGACCTATAAGTAGGCTAGTATTTAAATTCCAGCACTTGACTAGAAAAGTTTTAGGCTAATTTTAGATATTCATTAATTTTAATTAAGAACAATTTTTACTACAATATACGAGTTGTGAAGAACTCTTTTTGTCTTTCAGGATAGGTTAACCCTATTAAGACACCTATATATATGGACCTTTCCCATAAAAATTTATCTGGACATACGAGTCCATAATAAATTCAAAATGCCAATTTATTCATGTAAGTAAATATTTATTTTGAGTTATAGACAAACTATCGATAAAAAATTCATCAAAACTTTTAAATCATATTTAAACCATACAATATAACTTATCTCAGATAATATATACTAGAATACTAATATCTTTCTTAGCCATAATCAATTCTTTACTTTTAAATTTTTTAATAAGATAAGTATATTCAAATCTTGTAGTGACTCTAAACAAATAATTAGATGAAGATTTCTTATACCCCGCGCCAACATGCGATAAAGCTTGACACTATTATCTTCATGGAATGACCTGGAATACTGTATATAATTATATATTATAGAAGGAGAAGGAAACAAAACGATACGGAAAGTGGCATATGAGGGCATGAGGTCCTTGATTACGTAATTTGCTAGAATGTTCAAGATGTCTATGTCAATCAATAAATTAGACGACTCCGGAAAACCCGCCATATTAACTCCCTTCAGCCCTTTCTTACTATAAATACTAGCGTTTCCACTCTAACAGACCTCAGCCTTTGTAGTCCAAGAGGCGTAGCGATACTTCAAGCATCTTCTTTTTCTCTTCAAGAATGGCTGGTGATCAAGTAACCCTGTTGGATTTCTGGGCAAGTCCATTTGGTATGAGAGTGAGAATAGCATTGGCTGAAAAGGGTGTAAAGTACGAGTACAGTGAACAAGATTTGCGGAACAAAAGTGCTTTACTTCTTCAAATGAATCCTGTTCACAAGAAAATCCCAGTTCTTGTCCATAATGGGAAATCTGTTTGTGAGTCACTTATCATTGTTCAATATATTGATGACGTCTGGAAGGACAAGGCTCCTTTGTTGCCTTCTGATCCTTACCAGAGAGCTCAGTCAAGGTTCTGGGCAGATTTTGTTGACAAAAAGGTATGGCCTTTTTTTTTCCTTGGTAAATAAATGGTTGATCTTTTTTGGTTTTTGATTTTGTTTTGAGGTATGACTTGATTAAACCCCCATTGCAATTTGATTGGTTTGAAAGAAATAAAATTTATATCACCACTACAATTAGCCCTAAGACTAATATCAAATTAAGGAAGAAATTAGAGATCTCGACATGGAATGGTGGAAAAGTCTGTTTGATGTTCATTTCAAGTGTTCTTGGGCGTGAATTTTTTTTTTCCTTTTAACAAATTAACCATTAAGGCTTCTGATCATTTCATTTTTGATGACCTATATTTTCATTCTTGTGAGTTCATGAGAATTAAAGTAGAGGTCGGCAGGATGTTTCTGTTTAAGGTTCACCAAATTGATTGGATCCAATAGCTTTAAGACGCACCAAGAAAACTTTAAAAATCTCATATTTAATGCATTAAAGATAAGATTATGGACTTAGTTGGTGATACTTTAATTAATTGATAGTGACAATATTGAGGTTTTCTACGATATATCATTGATAGAGACAAAATGAGGTTTTCCTAATGGTGCGCATTTCTTGATTAAAAAAAGTCATTAGCCTTCTTGTTAATTCCGTTTACTTTTGTTGTACTTAAATTGTTAGTCACTTCTGTATAAAATTGATAATAAACATAGTTTTTTTAAACTGTGCTATTTTCATTGGATGTATTTGCCAAAACTTTTACCTAATTATTTTAGAATAGTAAAATACTCATGTGTGGTGACCATTATACTAATTTGTTATGCAATGGTGTGATATGAACCTTCAGTTATATGACCTTGGGAGGAAGATATGGACAACAAAAGGAGAAGATCAGGAGGCAGCCAAGAAGGATTTCATCCACAGCCTCAAGCTTTTGGAAGGGGAGCTTGGAGACAAGCCTTATTTTGGGGGCGAGACCCTCGGCTACGTTGATGTAGCACTAGTTCCTTTCTATTGCTGGTTTTATGCCTATGAAACAGTCGGCAACTTCAATATAGAGGCTGTCTGTCCAAAGCTGATTGCTTACTGTAAGAGGTGCTTGGAGAAAGAGAGTGTATCCAAGTCTCTTGAAGATCCACAGAAAGTCTCTGATTTCGTTGTGATGAGGAGAAAGATGCTTGGGCTTGAGTAATATGCATCCGAAGGCAAGGAGGAGCTATTTCCTGTTGAGAAGTTGTACTTATGTTGTGTGTGATTTATGTTTCAAACAAGGGTGGCACTTAGTTGTGCCTGTAATGTTCTGAGGTACTTTATTGTGCCTGAATTAGGATGTGGTTTTTCTCTTTGTAATGTTTTCCTTTAAGTATAAAGAGGCTTGCATCTCTTTGTTCAATCTATGTCATGCAATCAATAAGACAACTCTGGAAAACCGGCCATACTCGCATCAGCCCTTTCTTACTATAAATATTCGCATTTCCACAATGACAAACCACAGCCTTTTTAGTCCAAGAAAACAAAGAAGCGTTACTTTACTTCAAGAATCTTCTTTTTCACTTTAAGAATGGCTGGTGATCATGTAACCCTCTTGAATTTCTGGGCAAGTCCATCTGGTACGAGAGTGAGAATAGAATTGGCTGAAAAGGGTGTAAAATACGAGTACAGTGAACAAGATTTGAGGAACAAAAGTGCTTTACTTCTTCAAACGAATCATGTTCACAAGGAAATCCCAGTTCTTGTCCATAATGGGAAACCTGTTTGCGAGTCCCTTAGCATTGTTCAGTATATATATTGATGAGGCGTGGAAGGACAAGGCTCCTTAATTTGTTGCCTTCAGATCCATACCAGGGAGCTCAGTCAAGGTTCTGGGCAGATTTTTCCTGTATTAAGAGGGTCAAGGGACGACCTGAGGAATTGAAATCAGATGTAAATTTTCTCATAAATTCTAGTGAACTAAGGTCTAATTCCATGGTATCCACTTTGACAGCGGGTATTTCCTTAACTGTTGTATCTTTGACGTCTTTTCAAACAACCATATTCTTGATTCCCATAATAACATGGACAACACATCACACAAGCGCTACCACTGCTACTAATGGAAGTGTTGTTATTGCTATTATTATTGGAAGCGTTGCTACTACCGCTTCTGGAAGCACTGCTGCTGGTGGTTTTTTATGCATGCTTCTGGTGAAGAATGGTGGGTTGAGAATGGAGAAGGAGAAGAATGCGTTAAAAAGGATAGGGCAACACACACACACACACATATATGGGGGTATAATTGTAATTAAGTTGAAAAGTGAAAGGCTATTTTTGGTTTAAAAATTTCATTAAGATCAGAAAACCTTGGAGAATAATGTTTTCCAACAAAGAGGATGAATGAGAAGTATTTAAAAATATATAAAAGATGTTTTCCAACTTCAAACTTTATGATAAAAGAATGAAGAAATAATTTCTTTTTTTTCATTTGAAAAAATACTACATTTGAAGATAAAATTCACTTTTTATATTCCTTATTTTTATTTTCTTGGAAAAATGGTGTCAGACATCATTATTGAACAATAACCTAGTTTTATTCTCTATAGTTTAAAACCATAAAATTTTAGGGATTGAGGAACTCTATGTCATATGTTATGCCAATTGATATTAGAGAATAATATTAGCGTGTTTAATTAATAGATACATTGGCAACATCTTCTCAATCTATAATGAAGAAATGGTGATCATTTAGAATATTGTTAACAGAAGCATTTGTCTCCTTCTAGAATACTCTAACACTTATTAATTAGAGTTCAAAATAAAATATTTGTTAAAGTGGAGATGTAATAAACTCTCTCTCTCTCTCTCTCTCTCTCTCTCTCTTAACAAATACACATACACACACTAAAAAACTTCCAACATCCAATCTCCAATTAACTTAATTACCTAATTTTTACAAGGCCCACACTAGCATCTCGATAGAAAGACCTGGATTGTTGATGTTGGATGATTTTTAGAGGAAGTTTTTTTTAGTTTTTTTTATTGCTATTTAGTTTAGAAAAATATTATTCTTTATGATGTTTTCATTATTTTCCTTTTAGTTTAGAATTTTTTTTTTCTTATTTAGTTTAGAATTTTTTTTTTTATTTAGGCCCAGGACTAGTATAAATAGAGTTTCTTAGCTTGAATTTTAGGAGAGTACTAGAGAAATATTAAGTTATAAAATTTTGAATGAAGGTTTTGGTGTGGTGACCTTGTTCGACAAATTTTTGTGTTGCTTGTGCTTCTTGTCTTTCTTGTGTTGTTTTTGTTAGTGTCAGTTGGTATCAAAGTTGTGTTAGTGGATATCAAAGCCCAAAGACTCTTGGTGGTTAGTTATTGTGTGTTATTGAATAAGCATGGTTGGTAGATGTTGTTGCAAAACAATACGTGCTCATGTAAGAGGGGATGTGGAGGTTTTCTCTCATAAAATAGATGTTCAGGAGCTAATGATACAAAGAAAAATAATATAATTTATGTTTTGACTAACGGTGATAAAGTTGCAAAAGCAAATTGAAGAATTATCTCCTCAATTAGGAGAAATGAAGAAGAAAAAATTGAAAGAGAATGGGATAATGATCATGGATATCCATAGCTAATTTTGAGACCCCATTTGAAAGACATTAGTAGAATAGACAACTTTTGATTAGTATAAGTATCATTGAGATGAAAGGATTTAAGTTGATATCTAAAAATATTATACATTTCAAGTGAAAAAAGAAAAATGGATTGAGAGTTTTGATTAGAAATCCATGAGATTGATGCAAAAGTAATTTGAACTTGAGGACGAGTTCCCTACCATAAAAAAAAAAAACAAATTACAAGAGGATTTTTAAAGGAAGATATTTTTTTTCCGTTATTTTTATTTCTATTTAGTTTAGAAAGCATTTAGTTCAATAAATAAAAATTAATTAGTTTAGGTCTAACAATAGTATAAATAAAGGTGTTAGCTTGTATTTTAGGAGACTATTTAAAAAAATTAATCAATAATTTGCTGATCGATTAAAATTTTATTTTTGTTATACTTATTATATTTATTATTATTCCTATGTTATTTAATATTATATTATTACAGAATATATATATATATATATATATAGGAAATACTATAGGACTACTCTAGTGTTGTAATCTCTACCTTTACTATTGTATATTGCTATACACATATAAATAAGAAAGGTTGGTTAATTAATAGGTTAAACCTCCTATTTCTTCTAAACTTGATACCAGAGCCTTAACACATCAAAACTCCTCTCTCCCTCTCTCAAATGGACTCTGTTTTGCCGACTTCTCCCTCCACCAAATTAGTGTTGCAACCCAGTTGACTGACCACTCACAAGCTACTACCGATGGTGCCTTCCCATAACAACAACCTCATTCTCTTGCAGAGCAGAAAATTGGTTCTTCTTCTCATGTTTCTGTCGTTCATCTTCATATTATAAGGACATCAACTCCAATTATAGTTGCTTTGTCCAACCCTTAACAAGTTGTTTCGTTGAAGCTTACAAACACCAATTATCTCTACTTAAGAATGCAGATGAAGTCATATCTTCTTGGTTAGTGTGTCTTCAACTTTATTGATGGTTTTTTGTCGTGTCCTCCTTTTTATGTTTCTGAAAGTTCTATTGGTTCTTCTTCGGCAATCAACCCTTCTTTTCTTCGTTGGAAGCAACATGATCAACTTATTTTGAGCGCATTACTCTTTTCTCTTTTTATAGATATACTACACCTTTGTGGTAGATTGCTAGACCTCTCATTATGTTTGGCACACTCTTGAGAAAGTTAACTCTCCATCTAATTCTCATATTATGCAACTTCATGGGTCTTTTCAAGATCTTCGACAAGGTGTTGCTATGTACATGTAGCAAATAAAAACCATTATTTGATGAATTGGTTGCTCTTGGTCGGCCTATCTCTCTTGAAGACTTCAACCTCTATATGTATTGTGGCCTTTGTGGTGAGTTTAAGGACTTGGTAACCAACCTCACTACCAAGGCAAAATCATTATCATATGCTGACCTTTATAGTCATCTCCTTACCCATAAGTTTCTGTAAAAGCCCTCCTTTCAATCCATGGCTGCAAACCCACCTCTACTACCCATACTATCTTTGTTGTCCTCTACTCATCTTGCCTAGTATCAGCACAACCCTAACTTTAGTCGTAATAGAGGTCGGTCTTGTGGCAACTAGCATCCAAACAACAACCGCCACAACTACCAACATAGGTCTGATTTTCATGGCTTTCATCCCTCTACTCCCACTGACTGGAAGCAAAACAACTAGTAGCAGAACAGGCGTCCCTCTGATTCTAAACAATGGTCTCCTCACTGGTCTCCTCACTGGTCTTTTGAGCAGAACATCAAGTGTCAGCTTTGTTTCTCCTTCGGCCACACAACCCTTCAACATGCCCAGTTTCGCAGCAGTGGACAACAACCATCTGCCAATATTTGCTGTTGGTAATATTTTTTCCACTACTTGGTTCCTGGATACTAGAGCGAACCAACATGTTACGCCTAATCTTGCAACTCTGACCAATTCTATACCCTATCTTGGTAATGATCATTTGCATGTTGGTGACGATAAAGGCCTTTTCATATCCCATATTAGGCATACAATGTTGCGTTCCCCAAAACACACATTTAAATTATCTAATGTTCTTCATGTTCCTCATGTTACCAAACCATTGCTTTCTATTTAAAAATTTTGTCATGATAATAATGTTTATTTTGAATTTCACGCATCTGTGTTTTATGTAAAATATCTCACCACCAAGGCAGTGATCCTTTTCAATCAGAGTAACGATGGTCTCTATGTTCTATCTAAGTCTTCTACCACATCCATCCTTTAAGCTTATTGGTCTCCTTGCATCTCTGCAACTATTGATCTATGGCATCGTCGATTGGGTCATCCTACTTCCTGTATTTTCAATTTGTTAGTTTCCAAAAATAAAATAACTTGTACTTCTAAATGCTCTCTTATTCAATGTCAAGCTTGTCCACTAGGCAAGTCATTGCGTTTGTCGTTGAGACTTACGAGTCATAAAACTACTACCCCACTTGATTTAATATTTAGAGATATTTGGGGCCCTGCTCCAATGTTTGCCTCTAATGGTTTTCGTTACTTTGTTATCTTTATCAATGCGCATATAAAACATATATGGTATTATTCTCTTGTTGCAAAATCTAATGTGTTTTCTACATTCCATTGTTTTCAAGTGCTTGTTGAGCGTTAGTTTTCACACAAAATTAAATTTGTTTAAACTGATTAGGGTGGTGAATATCGTAAGTTAAACAGTTTCTTCCAGATTATTGGTATTCATCACAAGTTATTTTTTCTCATACACATGAGCAGAATGACACCGTTGAGCATCGTCATCGGCATATTATTGAAACTGGTGTTACCCTTCTAAGACAATGTAGTGCTGCATTATGGTTTTGGAATTATGTTTGAATCGTAAGTATATCTTATCTATTGCATGCCTACTCTTGTCCTCCAAAATCAATCTCCATTTGAGTGTTTGTTTCATCATACTCCTGATTATGATTTTTGGCGTACTTTTAGGAGTCTTTATGTTCTGTTTTTGCGTACTTATTATGCTCATAAGTTGGATTTTCATTCATCTCCATATGTGTTCTTAGGTTATAGTTCCTCTCATCTAGGTTATTGTTGTCTTAATTTAGCATCTCATGAGTTTATGTCTCCCATCATATTTGTTTTTATGAAAATGTGTTTCCTTTTACAAAATCTGAACAGATAGCACAACACATAATCACCTCCTCCCATCTTATACAGCCTACACACTTGTCAACCTTGAATCCTTCCTTAAATTTTCACCTTACTACCCCACCAATCCACCATATTAGTAGCCAACCAAACCAGATAACCCAACAGCCAACCATGTTTGCCACCAACCCAATCCCACCCAACCTTGCCCTTATGTCACCATCTACTTGTTTTTCTAATGATCATTCTGCAGGAATAGTGTAACAGTCCGACTGTACGATCGATCATTGTTAAAAGTTCCCAACACATCCTCTTTATTTAAGGTAATTTTTTTTCTTTTTACCAAAAATTCGGCAGAGTTTCGTTTACATTTAGGACATCCCAAGTTATTGACTACTACCAATTTACTCAATCAATCCCATCATCACAAGGTCCCATAATTCCGCAGCTCATA
>Ga0307510_10009631_pt1 | contig 11515 bp, 14 predicted proteins | sample 12_EM_MG_FD_207224 | JGI IMG/M metagenome (GOLD analysis project Ga0307510, IMG submission 207224) | Populus trichocarpa ectomycorrhiza microbial communities from riparian zone in the Pacific Northwest, United States - 12_EM | ecosystem: Host-associated > Plants > Roots > Unclassified | place... | reverse complement strand
ATGGGCATTAAATTTGAGTTTGGACGTAACTTTTTTTTGGCATAATTTTTAAATGTGTTTTTTGGGCTTTTCTAATGAAAATACATCTTTAAAAAAAAATTGTTGTCTTTTGCTGTCCCACACTGTACACCACATGATACAGCCCAGGTAAGCAGCCCTAAACTATGCTACCTTGTTGGCTTGTGGGAAAGCAACACAACAGGAACAAACAGCCACTAACAAATAATCACAAACATAAATGACACTTGAACAACATGACCTCATGTAAACCTCGATGGTGCGGAGAAATATAATAACAACAACAGCAACAAGTGAGAGTAAGGAAGAAGAATAAGAATAAGAATAAGAATAAGTGTCAAGAAGGAAGTATAGTTCATTTGATTGTGTGAGCATACACGTGACCTCGCTGTCGATCCATGCCGGCCCGTCATCGCGTCATCTTCCATACAATAACCCACTGAGGAAATATTACGACCTTTGAACTCTGTTGCCTGCCCACTGGACGCCTCTTCCCAGTCCTCAACACCACGTGTTACATGATCCGGTCCCAGGTCCTTTTAAGCAGCCCTTCCCATTGTTTCGAAACCCCGATAAGGTGTGCGAGCGGACGCCGCATGTCAACGTATACTATCAACCCCTTAACACGGCCAACAACGGCGGCTGGTGCATGGCTCCCACGTTGCACATTGTACCCGCTCTGGCGTCACGCATACTTGCACCCCCAACCGTTTCCACATTTTTGCGCCCACCTACTACAGCTAGAAGGGCAATGAAGTTTCCGGATAAGTTGCAAACGAGGTAACACCACTGGTCGCAGATCCGTTTTTCAGTTTCGGCTGTTCGAAGGTGTGGATGTTAGTAATGCCGAATTTATGTTTACCTCTGACTGCGAATCCAAATCGCAGGGATCACAGTCTGTAGGATCGCTACCCAAAATACGCCGCCACGCGGCAAAGAATAATCAAGCAACGCGGATGGCTTCCGTGCCAACATACACGTGACCGAAGTTTCTCCGCGATGAAATTCAAAAACGAGCATTCACATTCATAACACACAATCCCCGCCCCCCTTTATGTAAAGGCTGGGTGCGGTACTACAAGTAAGCATTTTCCCAATCACCCGGGGCTCGGCACTGGCACGTGGCTATGCTGGCGTTCCGAGCGATCGTGGTGAAGAACACCCCATTCTTCACAGAAGTCGACAATACCGGGTTTCTTAAGTGGACCACCATACTGACAGTAGTGCTGGTGTACATAATTTGCAACTGCGCACCAGTGCGACTATCTGTGGTTCGATGCAGGAGCCTCCAGGATGGTCTCTTTTATCACTTCAAACGCAAACCTTTGGTGCCAGCCAAAGTTGCGTTCAAACTCGGTGCCAAACATGATTTTTTTCCTCCACTTGTATTTGCGCCCTTCCAAAGACAGGTGAGTTGAAATTCAGCCTCCACCTCTGATAGCCGATATCAGCGCTGTCCGATCATTGCACTTTTCAGATGGAGGCTTACCCGTTTCGCCGGGCGGCGAGCTAGCTTCTATCTGAACCTCCTAGCAAAGTTCTAGAAACCGTTGAGACATGAGACTCTGAAATTGGCACGCCCGGATGGTTTATTTCGAACATAAATTAGTCCGCAGGGTTGATGACACCCCAAGTTGAAGCCCAGCTTTCCTCTTCCCCCATCCCCGCAATTGCTATCAACTTCGTCATTCTCAGCCTTTCCGGAATTATGGACGACATTTATCCCGACGCTGGCAATGCCTCCTCCAATCACTCATCACATCACGGCCACTGGCAGGTGACGTGGTAATTCTCTTCAGAAATTGTAAGCCGGTATTCAACACTCTTCACACCCTTATACAGACACCCCCCGTCTCCGAAGCCACCTCCAAGCCCTCCACTGTACTTTGCTCCAAATGCAAGAAGTCGTGCAAGCGTCAACAGGAATTGCAACGCCACATGTTATCGGCTCATTTCCCCCGCTGGCTTCACTGTCCACATTCGCCTTGTCCGTGGAGGGGACACCGTAAGGAGGATTTTAAGACCCATTTAGAACTGCACCCTGGCACAGATCCCAAAGTCGAGCCATGCCTCGTCTACGAAACAAAGGTGGTTCTGGATTGGATCAAGGACGGCACTTCCTTCGAGACCGCAGCGAGATATGCCGTTGATTTTGTTTCGGAAAAGGCCCGGGAGCTAGGTTTCGAGGAGGAATGGAAGGATCTCTGGGGCTGACGGAGAAGAAGGTTCAACATCTCTACGATAGAATGGCGTTCTAGTGACTGACCGAAAGTGCCATTGAACTTCTCAAGCGGGTTATTTACGCAGTGCCCCTTGTTTGTTTGCATCCGCGCACGTTGTACCACCACCCCTTCCCCGTTGTTCTTTTTTTTCTGATTCCAGACCTACTGTTGTGGCCAGTACATATGTGTTCTGTTCGTTGACTCGTAGCTCCTGTTTCATCATAAACATGCCATGCAGTTGGACAGCTCGATTGACACTTCGTCAACTGTTTCCAGGGTCACCTTCCTGGCCTATCAACGTGTTGGGGTAGGTGATGTTTATCATGTCGACGGCAATGAGGCTGAGGTGCTAGTGTTGTTTCCTGCCGAAGGATTATAGACTCGGGGTTCTGGAAAAATTATAGTTCACGTCTTTGTGACCCCCGGTTTCAGTATCAAGGCCGAGTCGCAGGTTCGGCGCCCCAACACCAATGGTCACGCCGCGTGTCAATTGCGTGGTCCACCAAACACTCAACGTTGCGCTCAACGTTCATAACGTTCATCCCCTATCTCATATGCTCACCGCTGTAATCATGTCACGGATAAAGCAAGCATCCATCGTCACACCCGAACGTGATAGGCATCCAGCTACTAAGGTATTTACTAGTTTCTCTTCCTTCCATGCACTCTTGCCCAACATCTCTAACGATGATCCTGCAGGAACAGACAGAAATGAACGCTAACTGGGTGATGTCAAGGACACAATTTGGTTGGACATATGGAGTCAAGGTCTCCTCACCCCGGGGCCCCCCCAGAGCTCGCTGGTGCCGCGTGCATGGGCTCCCACCCGACTGCAGGGCGAGCACGCCTCGCGTCCCTCGCCCCCCCTCGCCCCGGTCACGTTGACGCTCCTCAAGTACTCATGGCCCGATCCTTTGTGATGTGTTGATGGTTTGATGTGAGTTCGCCCTCTAGACTACTGGGTGTTGGTCACGCAGGGACGAGTGTGTTCTGACGGCTCGCGGACTACGCAGTTCCTTCCTATCACCTACGCCATGTGGTCGACACGGTGAACATGGAACAGGTCATCGGTTGCCTGCGTTTCATGACACTAGGAAGGGTTCTCCCCAGAGGGGGTTCTCGCAAGCAAATGAACAGGCTGGCTCCCACAGGGCCACAGTTCAACGTTCATCTGGCGCATGGTTGCCTTCTTAGATAACCGACAGTCGCAGTTCCCGGATCAGTAGTATTAGGTGGTTTAATCTCCCATGCTTCTTCTGTCACGATGCTTCCCATCTGTCACACAGGCAAACGCGTCGCGTTGTACAACAACATGGACTATACCTCAACAAGTAGTCTCGTCGACTGCCAGTACTGAGGCTACCGCGATGGCGCCGCATTGCAGTGGGTGCTCGATGGGTCAGCCACGCCTTCCATGCGCGGCCACTTTTTCGCTAGAAAACCCGATATTTCTTTCCTTACCTGCCATATCCGCTTAGTCGGGGTTTCCTTATCGAAAAAACCCTCAATACAACGCGACCAACAGCACCCTCGCCATGGCCCTAAATGGAAACCGGGCTGATAGGCCGGATCTAGAGCAAATGCCGCGACAAACCATAACTTGACCGATAAGAGGTGTATGTAACGTGATTCCCTCTAAGAGTCTTAACGAACCAGACCTATGGGTTGATCCGTGCGATTTCCGAGACATGGCTCAGCTCAACATGCCTTTGCTACTCCAATATGAGAATATGGTAAGACCATCGCTTCGTTCCTGATTAATCGTTCAAGACTCTCAAGGACACAAGGCTGAGATAGGACGAAACCCTGACTGGAAATAATTCCCTTACGTGACTAGATGTTATGGGTTTCTCGCTTTGGGAATGGCTCGGGACAACAGGAAACATTGTCTCCATGAGCCTTCTCCCGCATACAAGTAGGTACAAAGGCCGAATCCGGCAACGGTGGTGATTATTCTGTCCTTCGACCACGAAGTCACAGGACCACATGGACTACAGAAGTTATCTTCGCGGAGAGTGCGAAACGAGACAACAACGCTAAGTTGCACTAGGACGTACAAAAAAAGTATTATAACTGACCAATAGTGGGAAGGCTAGTACGCCTTGGTACTGCCGTTTATGGTACGTATACACGTGGTCTCATATCAATGGGCCTATTTGGCTGATGGAAGAACTCGGTATTTGTTTTCGACCAATACCGCGTACTTCGGGCCACCTACAAACAAATCATGGAGCATGTGATAAATTTGCCAAAATGAAGAGATAATGAATGTTATTACATGAGAAAGTTCTGTTGAGGTTTATGACTGAGGTGAACTCGAAGTTTGAAGCTTGACTGGGCCTGAGGCCTGAGGAGCCGCACAAGATATTCAGATGCACATAGCTGTCAGGTATTGTGTAGGGTACCTCGCTACAGTTGCCAAAAGCCATCCTATATGCCATCTGTAAGTCGGAACAATCATTAGGCGCGCACTGTAGAGGGGTTCAACGAGTTCCAGGATGTGGTGCCAAATGCCAATGGCAAGGGCTGAGCGCTGATGGCGCTCATTAACGCGGCCGCCGGAGCTGGAGAAGTTTCGGGTAGTTCCGAGTAGCCGCCGCTATTCGGCTCCCACTGCTCGCGGTTCAGTAGCCCCACTGGCACTGAGAGCTGCTAAGAAAAACGAACCTTACCCCTTCTCTCATCTTGAAAATAACCTCCAGCTTTCTTCACTTATATTCGAAGTTGCAGTCGCCTGAAATGTTTCATGAATAGCATTCGAGCGCTACTACTAGTATTGCCAGTTTACTGGCACCTCTATCACGTCAACGGGCAAACCCGCCGTCTTCTCTATCACGATTAAGACGACCCAGGCTATGGGAACGGGCACCATACCAATATCGTATATGTGTGCAGGGCGACAGGACTCGCACCGTAATAACGGTTCGTATGGCGCCATTGGTGTAGGGACAAGGTAACCTACGAACCGTGAAGCCCCTCTCGACACAGCTGACCGTCATGAATTACGCGTTTCCCTGGAAGGGGCATTATCTCGGTATGTTACTGGGCTCCGTGTCAGGGTCCCACAGGTCTCACCGCACCAACATCTTGCGAAAAGGCAGATTATCAACTGCTGCTCTGCTGCGTGGCTCCAATTTGGGGCACTTCTCTAAAAAAAAACTTACTCCAAGTGAGGCCAACAGGTTTTATCTTCCTGATTTTTTGATTTAATTATGTCTAGGGCCTTCGGCAGGCTCGGGTAAATAAAACCCCATATATTTGGTCCTCGATCATGGTTTTTCTCACCTGCCCGATAGCCCAATACATAGGCACTGTGCCGGACAACGCTCATGAACGGGGTGATGTGCCCTGCAGACCTTCGAATTGCATAAATTGAACCGTCTTACATCTCACACGTAGAACATCCCCTCATCCCCCAATTGCCAATCTCTACTTTGCGCTTCGAATTCTTTGCCTTATGCACAACGACACTACTACCTCTTCCGGTGAGTAACTGTATTCATAGATAAAGAGGCTTCCCTGATCGCTGCATGCTCCTCTAGCTCTGCCTCGTTCCAGGTTCAGGTAGGACCATGCACATCGGGCTACGAGTGCCCATTACTGACACGCCCTGTGCACCTCTCTACTCAGACCTCATTGTGTATCCCAAAGCGACACGGTTAGTTTACCCCAGATGAAGTAGGCCATGTGCCTTGGGATGATAACTATCGCCATTTCACTTCCCCTAGACATTCCAGACATCCTCTTGTTACCTGTGGAAGGAAGACTGTGAGGAAGCGCCCAAGGCGCAAGTGAACAAACAGAAGAGCACCCCCAAAGCAAGGCGGGAGCTGCGCGATATCTTCGAAAGGGTCATCGATTGGATCGACCCCAGCGAAAAGCTCCAAGAAATGGTGATAGGGGGTACGCTTGATGTTTTAGTGGACATGACGAAGGTTTTGTCAAGGGGCCTGGTGGTAGCCAAAAGGACCAAGTGGAGTCTCCGTCCTGGGTCACGTCGTCTGTGATCTACAGCGAAATTCACTTTACCGAGATTGTGTAGACGATATGGTCAGTATTGGGCGTTTGAATTGGAAATCCTACAAGCAGCGAGACCATATCGGGGGTGATGGTTAATCGCGTTGACTATGATGCCTCATATGTGGCGCCTACAATAAGTTTGGCCCTAAGAGAAATCCTGGGACACAATGCGCGAGGCACTGGAGATAGACGTAAACGCAATAGTGCTTAGGGATATAGAATATGAATTGCAAGCAATGTCAGTCATCCTACGGCGGCACGTCGCATCAGTCAAACCTACTTAACAACCAGGAAGTAAGTGGCGCACCAGCGTCCTAGCATCAAGCAGGATCTGGCCAGTCGTATTCGGGGTGAGCCACATGTCGGGCAGGTAATGGGTCTATCACCCCACTCAGCAGGATAAATGTCACTGTAGGTCCCGTCCATCAGGCGGGACTTGACGGCCATGGTTCCTCCCAGATGATGGCACGTTAAGCGTAAAGCATTCCAAGTTTCGATGCGGAGGCCGATGAAGCTCGGCGCACGGCGTGCGTGGCCCGCGCTGTTTGCGAGTGGTACGGCGTAACGTGTATCACAGAAGGCAGCGCGGTGGGTGTGCCAGATATGTCCTCAGTGGTGGGCGTGAGCGAGGAGACAAGGAATTATGCAGAACAGCAAATGGCGTAGCTCGAGTGATCGGGATTGACCCATATCGACGTTTTAACAGGAGGAGCCTGTGTCGATAGCTTGAAGGCCTAGAGGCAAAGGTGAGGAGGTGAGGAAAGGAGGTAACCCACGAGGACTCGAGCTGGTGCTCAACTTGAACAAGAATAACATGTCCATACTCCGGAGGACTGGAAACGTACCATCCGTCAGTGGTGGGCTTGGACTGGTAGCAAGACAGGAGGCTGTGGAGTTAGCTCGCTCAGGCTGGGCGTATGTTGTATTAACTTGTATAAAGAGGCGCTCTCTTGCGGGCCGTTGCGGCAAGGTAACACAACAAAAGCAGCATACTACCCAAGAACACCCGAGTACTCCTAGGGGTGAAGCAAGCTTTGATCAACTCAAGGAACATGAGGAGTGCAGGAGCATCTGTCTTTGCGCTGAAGACATTGGGCATTGGGGTAAGTGGCACACAAACGAGCGGAAAGGGCTGCGTGTGACAGCGTCTGGGAATTTACGCAAGCAATTGGGGAAAATTCCCAGCCTCACACTCAGGGAGAGGCGCCAGAAGACAGCCAGCCAACATTAGGGTGAAATCGCCCAGTTAGCGTTGAACGATCATTGGAAAATGGAAAATAGCAATTTTCGCAATTTTCTTTTTCGAGTTAGATTGGGCCGGCCCGGGTGTTCCGGGAATAACAAACTTTTTTTTTTTTGAAAGCGCTTTATTATGGAAGTTGTGTATCTACTTAGTAGCCAGTTCATCTCCGATAATAAGTGGGAACTTGAAGTGGCGGGAGACTCTGGGTCAGCCAATATCAACAAACTTGAACGTTACCTGTTCGTGACCAAGGTTTGCGACCCCCGATTCCCGAGTCCAAGTTCGAGCCGGTACAGATGACTGTCATTGGGCTCCACGTCCTATGATATGATCTACGGGGCTTCCGGTACAAAGCTACATGAAATGGTTGTGACGATACATCTCCCCATCCATCGACTCGGGTCCTAATTTTGTAGGTGATCGTCTCTCTCATAGCTGACGCTTTCGAATTTTCTCAACTTTTGCCGAATTGGCGCCCTTTCTCGCCAGCAGCTATGCAGCGCTCCTGGGCGCTGGACAGTAGGCACACAGGGATGATTCTGACTGCTCGTCGCAACCCGTGCTAAATTATCCGTATCAGCGCTATCTCCCCCGAACTGGGACCAAATCAGAAGCAAAAGGTGAATAGTGATGCTAGTGATGGTCTCAGTCATCCTATGTATCTGAGAAGGGTGATAGGTGATGCGGGTCGCCATCACCCTGTGACATGTATGTGTCTGTAGAGGTCGTTTGCCAGTAATCCCCGCGGGCCATCCAATTGACGCCGTAGGTGGAGCATGGCGTGATTGACTGTCACTCAAATTCTCACGCAGACTTCTTGCTAATTCGCCTGTACCTTAAGTTGACAACCTGACTGACTGGTGATACGGTGACATTCTCCCCACGTAATGGTCCACAGAGAAAGTCTAATGAACCATCCTCTTTGCCGACAACAAACAAGAAGATGCCCTGGTCTGTTTAGCATAAGAATGGGGATTACCTGACCTGACCATGACCCTTAGCGGAGACCCCCGTCCCTTCCCAGCAAAAAAAGAACGCAACACGCATTTGATATCACACTGATCAAAGTGGTCAGAGGCGTAACGGAGAACCCCATTTGGCTGTTTGCGGGAGCCACAGGTCCTCGCTGTCCGATGAACTTTGCCGATATAGATGAAACGACAACTCAAATTTGGTCACAGTGGCAGATCGATGAGGACTTGGTACAACGTTGGCAAGAGGCAGCAAGCGCCTTGACTGGAAGCCTGGGAAGTGAACTCACCAAACCTCGGATACATCAACTGCATGCTGTTGTTGATTGGGTACGATACGGTGTGTCATAAGGCCCAGAGTACATTTTCGCCAGGACCGAAGTCTGATCAGGGCTAGGTCCAAACCATTTGTTCTAGAACTGCACACCCATGCGGACATTCTAGCTCTAGCCTTCTGGCAAAGGCCCTAGCACCGGGGGCACGCATGTATCGAGCAACCAGTCGTCCGGGATCCGGTTTACGGCCGGCGGCGAGAATAGTCTGGCAGTCTGTGCGAGATGGGCCGTCGTACACAGCTTGCAAGTACGACTGCCCTGTCATTGCCGTTTCACTCCCTCTGTTGTGGATATATGAAGTGGTCAACTCGATGTTGAGACTGGGCTTTCACATCCTTTTTTTTTTTTGCTGTTCAAACCAAGATCTCAGAAACTTCTGGTGCCGAACGCCGTGACTTAGCCTGATCAGGGAAGGCCACCTAATTCCGCCCGCCGCTCCCTCATTCTCGTTTCACCATGTCAGATGTTAGGGCACGGCGCCAGGCAACTCCTTCGCGGCTTGGTGCAGGGATAGCGGTACCATTCTAATAATGGACACTCCTAGGGATAAAAACCCGCCAAAACCACTCATTTTTAAACCGATTACACACCCTGACGAATGTCTCTATACCTATCCACGACCTACCTCGTACCCGACCTCGATCAAATTACTCCCGAAACTTCCCTTTTATACTCGTACAACAAAACGAAATTACAGGTATGAGTGGAGGCACTGGACAAGTAAGAAATCCCTCATAAATGATGCGCATTGTGCACACCTTAATACATGATCTCACCCACCTCTACCTTTGAGCAGCAAGCCCTAATTTGCCCAGCATGTGGGGAACGTTTCGACGAATATCAAAACGTGGAGGGGCACTTTCAATCCTCTCATCTTCCATGTTCGATCTTCTGTCCCCATTCGGCCCGGGGTTGCAGGTGGAGGGGGGTCCGCATAGGCGATTTCGAAAGGCACCTGGACACACAGAAGTGTGGCCCAAAACCTGAGGAACGGCAATACCAGATATATGATGTGAAACTGATCCTAAGTTGGATCAAGAACCCGAAATCTAGCGACGACATTTCGAAAGCCCAGAACGTTGCGGTTGACATGGTGAAGGAGAGGGCGCTGGAACTGGGGAGGCAGGAGTGGTTGGAGGATCCCTGGGGCCTTTCGCCGGAGACGCAGGCTCACCGTCACCGTGCTTAGTCACTCAGAATATGCTGAGACTGTCCCGGAATACTGCAGTTCGGCCGATGGGCCAATGGCGAAACGGTTTGATGCGTGACTCGTCAGATTCCTTTCATAGACCCAAAACACGCACATTCCGAGGCCACCATTCAAGCTTTCAAGTTCAATCCATCACACGTGAGAAGAACTCCGGCAGGCCATAGTTTGTTAAGTGATGAGAATCGGGGAACCGGGGGTGGATTCTTCTGAGTCTGGCGAGAAAATTTTGCACTTTGTTTTTGAGAAGAGAGATAGATGTTCGTACTCACGCTCGACTTGGCTTCTATGGCGGTGATGGTGTCAACAGCTCAACTTGAACTGTTGACATGCCTTTGCAATGTACCGTTTCCAGCGGTACAAGGGCCCTACTCTTCTTGTGACAGAAAGGTGTGTGGTGTGAACATGCGCATTGAAAGGATGGATTGCTAGCTGACTTACTGGAGTCACCATATTACCATACTACATCACCAGGACGGACGACTAAAGCGACGTGTGACTGCTGAGCGCTGAGGGGTGGCATCCTGGCGGGTATCGGGCTGTATGGTGACTGAAGATGTGACTGGCTGGTCTTCGAGGATATGAGCCTCTGAGCTGTAGAAGCCGAACTATGCTTGCCCAGTCCGAGAGTGAGGCTAGGCTAGTGAAGCCCCGAAATCCAGCGTTGCGTCAGGACCTAATGTATAAAGCAGAGAGCGTAACAACACCAGAACGGGAAGAAAGATGGGGTCCGGCTCGGATGATAGCGGAGTAGCCTCAGGCTGGACCTGTTGGAGCCCTTGAGTGGGAGCCAAATTCCAACAATAACATTCGACACTGATCACTCACGTGTACTCACGCGTACTCACAGTACTCACACGTACTCACGACCGCAAGTCAACTGCTTCGCGGATACTTCTACCAGGCTTGGTTGAAGTCACCCCCTATAGATCCAAATCTCCCATTTTCAAGAGGCCACCAGCCCACTGTCATAGTCTCCAAGCGCTCTTAGTATTTCTTCTGTTGTCTCCTCCCTTCCTTCCCTTCTTCTCTCATTTCCTTTCCCCTTCGAATATTGGGAACACACTCCCTACGCTTACACCCCTATACTCCTGCGTTATATTGTATATTGATAGCAAAACAGAGACGACACTGGCATATTCCGACTTCCCCTGTGATCGAATGGTAGTGCCGATAAAGTACGTCTGTTGCCAACTCTATTCAAGCCACAACACCAATAGTCTGCGATTGACATATTTTTTTCCATAGGGTTCCCGAGACTGAACTAGCTGATAGCTCGTGATGGCAGCAGATAGCCATCTGACTCATTGGAGAACTTGAACTAGGTAGCCCACGAAACAACAACGCCCATAATGTAGTGTCCAAGAGGCAGGCCACCAGTGATGGATCAGTTAGAGAGGCCAAATATCAGCAAACTCACGTATAGCACCCCGCGAAAACACCGACTCATGGGGACGCTTGAAGCTTGAGCTTGATGTCTTGCACCACCATTCGGCGCT